>Ga0163144_10022950_pt1 | contig 12346 bp, 9 predicted proteins | sample OliLak19BULKMAT1_FD_123175 | JGI IMG/M metagenome (GOLD analysis project Ga0163144, IMG submission 123175) | Freshwater microbial mat bacterial communities from Lake Vanda, McMurdo Dry Valleys, Antarctica - Oligotrophic Lake LV.19.BULKMAT1 | ecosystem: Environmental > Aquatic > Freshwater > Lake... | reverse complement strand
GTCGGCGATGTTCTTGTCGGAGAGCGTGAAATCATCCGGAACGATGCCGCCCATGTTGAGGGTGTAGGCCGTCACTGCGTAGACCTCTTCCGTGCTCAAGGACTTCGGTGCGTTCCATGGCATGGCCCTGCGGATGTAGTCCCAAAGCGTCGACACGCTGGACACCTTCATCAGCGTAGTGCGAGCCGGGAAACCCGTGTCGGTGAGCCGCGCCACGCGGCCTGTCCTGATGTCGTCCTTCGTCGTACCGCCGACCATGGGACTGAAGACGTTGTTGGCTTCGCCGAAGATGCCGTGGCAGGAGGCGCACTTGCCCTCCCACACATCCTGCCCTTTCGAGACCGAGCCGGCGCCCTTCGGCAGACCCTTGAAGTCGGGCCGCACGTCGATGTCCCAGGCCGCAAGCTCCTTGGCTGTCGCTGCTCGTCCGACTCCCGGGTACGCGGCTGCGGGACCGGTCTGCCGCGCCTGCTGTGCCAGCACCGGCGCGATCAGGGCCGTCAGCAGCACAGCCGCGATCAGAACGTCACGACAGCTGGACATTCGTCACCTCGCCGCCTTCCTGCACCAGCCAGGTCTGGATGGCGTGGTTGTGATAGATCGACCGGGTGCTGCGCACGGCGCGCAACTGCTTGTATGTGGGCTGCACGTAGCCGGTCTCGTCGATCGCGCGGCTCTGCACCAGCGCCGGCTTTGCGTCCCACGTCCAGTCGATGTTGAAACGGGTGAGGCACTTCGACATGACGGGTGACTCCAGACGTGCGGTCCGCCAGTTGCGCCCGCCGTCGACCGACACGTCCACTTTTCTGATCTTTCCCCTGCCGGACCAGGCGAGGCCGCTGATGTTGTAGAAGCCCGTGTCGAGCAGCACCTGGCCGCCCGAAGGGGTCGTGACGACGCTCTTGCACTCCTGCGTGCTCGTGTACTGGCGATGAATGCCGTTCGGCATCAGGTCGACGTAATGGATCGTCTCGTCCTTGGTGCCGTAAGGCTTGTCGCCCACTTCGATGCGGCGCAGGTATTTCACCCAGCTCACGCCCTGCACCCCAGGCACCACGAGGCGCAGCGGGTAGCCTTGCTCGGGCCGCAGCATCTCGCCGTTCTGCCCATAGGCGACGATGACTTCGCCGCTCTCCACGAGTTCCATCGGCACGGTCCGCGTCATCGACGAGCCGTCGGCGCCCTCCCCCAGGACGAAGCGGCCGCGCTTGTAGTCGACTCCACACATCTCGAACAGCGTGCGCAGCGGCACGCCCGTGAACTCGCTGCAACCAAGCATGCCGTGCGTGTACTGACAGGTCGGAACCGCCACGTTGCCCCATTCCATCCCCGTGTTCGCACCGCACTCGATGAAGTGAAAGCGCGAGACCGACGGCAGCCGCATCAGCTCGTCCATCGTGAAGACCCGCGGCGTCTTCACGATCTGCTCGTCCGAGCCGTTGACCATCAGCCGATGCCTGGAAGGATCGATGTCCCACCAGCCCTGGTGATGGCGCTCGAAATGCAGACCGCTGGGCGTGACGATGCCGAATAGGGACTGCAGCGGAGCGAACGACACCGAGGCCTGCGTCGTCTGCGTGAGCCCCGGGCTCTGACGGCGTTGCACATTGACTTCGAACTTCGATGGCTTGCCGTAGCCCTCGCTCGCGACGGGCTGACCCAGTCCCGTGCTGTGCGCCGGCAGTTCGAGAATGTTGGGGTCTCCGCCGTCGGGAGACACCGGATTCGACGCCGCCAGGGCGACGGGCGCTGTGGCCAAGGCGCCGGCTGCCGCGAACGCGCTGCGAATGAAGTCTCGGCGCCCCTTCTTCGCCTCGGCGTACACCTGGCAAACACCCTCCGGGTTCAAGAAATTCTCGGGCGCCTTGATCAAACGACCCGACATGTTCCTCTCCGAATCCACTGGCTCTCCTTGAAGCTCACCTGCCGGTCACCGGAGACGGGCGGCGTTTCCTTGCTGCCCAACCATCGCGAAACCCTGCTCTGGGCAAACCGCATCGCACAGCAGCATCACCCGCTCGCTCACGATCCGGTAGTACACCTGCGAACCGGACCGTCTGCGACCGAGGATCCCGCCGCGGTACAGCATCCCCAGGTGCTGCGAAATGTTGGGCTGACTGACCTCCAGACGCTTCAGCAGCTCGCCGACGTTCTTCTCGCCGTCGCGCAGATGGCAGACGATGCGCAGGCGGGTCGGCGTCGACAACAGGGCGAACAGCTCCGCGGCGATCTCGAAGACGCGATCCGACGCGCTGTTGCTCATTCAATTGCCTATCTGGATATCAGTTACAACGAATATTAGTGCTTGCCTATTTATCGACGATCCGGGAATACCCGCGGTATTTCGAGCGAGCGCTGCGCATGGCCGCGGATCAACGATTCCACCGACTCGCCTGTCGCCACACCGATGTTTGCGACATCGGCCTCCGGTGTCCGAACGGGAGCAGCTATCGCAGCGACGTCCGGCTGCCATGACGCCGCGGAGAAGCCGTGGCTGCGGACGTCGCGGATCGACTGCTCTATCTCGGCGCGCACCTCCGCCCAGTGCGGAGCGCGCCGCTACCTGAAGACGCCGACAACCCTGCCACCTGTGGGTCGCTGTCGAGCACCTGCGGTCTGCCTTTACCCCCGCGAACCAGGGGGGCAACGTCGATTGCTGCCAAACCCCACGCCGCGCATCATGCAACAAGGGAGTGGGGGCACCCGCTTCAACCAAAGGACTCGCATGAACCGACTTGTTCGAGTGCTCGCAGCGATTGCGGCCACGTGGATTTCGAGTGCGGTCGTCGCAGCCGAGGGGACCTTGTTCGTTGCCAACGGCGGCGGGAATGCGGTCGTGGAGTTTCCGCTTCCCGCGGGACCGGGCAGCCCCTTCATTCTCCCTGGTAGCGGCGGTCTCGTCGACCCCAGGGGAGTCGTCTTTGGACCTGACGGAAACCTGTACGTCACCGGTACTGGCGCGACGCAGGGTCAGGTGCTCAGATACGACGGCAACACGGGCGCATTTCTGAATCTGTTCGCGACCACGGCTGACAACGCTCCGTTCGGCCTGCGATTTGGCGCAGACGGCAACCTGTATGTCGCGAACTTGCTCTCGGCATCGGTGAGCCGGTTCAACGGCAGCACGGGCGCTTTGATCGGCAACTTTGTCGTCCCTGGCTCCGGCGGTCTGGACGCGCCCCGAGATCTGACCTTCGGGGCGGATGGGGATCTGTTCGTGTCAAGTCCCGGCAGCGTGAGTGGTGGTGCCGTGCTCCGCTTCGACGGAGTCTCCGGGGCCTTCGAGGGTTCCTTCGCCACAGGTGTGGATCCGAGAGGATTGGCCTTCGGACCGGGGGGCGATCTGTTCATCGCGAGTTTCGGGACCGACGACATCCGGCGCTTCGACGGAATTACCGGCGTGTTCGAGGGCATCTTTGCATCTGGCGGCGGACTGGATGGGCCGGTGGGTCTCGCGTTCGGCCCGGATTCGACGCTGTATGTCAGCTCGTTCAACACCGGCCAGATCCTGCATTACAGCGAAGCAGGCGCCTTTGTCGACGCTCGCGGCGGCAACCTGAACTCGCCCCGCCTGTTGACCCTGGCTGCCGTCACGCCGGTGCCGGAGCCGGAGACCTTCGCGCTCCTGCTCGCGGGTATCGCCGCCATTGCGGTACGTGCACGTCGGCGCCTGGTCTCGGTCGATTCGTAGCTCCTGGTTCGAGCCCAGGGCGGGGAACCAAGACAGGCTGGAAGTGGGCACCCTCGCGGTGCCCTCTTTTTTGTCCAGTGTAGGCGGGATCGCAAGGCGGCGCCGAAGGCCTTCGACATGGGCCGCATTCAGGGTCGCGATAGGCCTCTCCTTGGATCGGCGGGCGGAAGCCAACTCGATCATCAAGGCGTCGCGGCGTCCCTTCAGCTTCTGCGCCCGACTGGTCAAGGTGTCATCCATCGGGAGGATGCCCTTCTCGACCGCCTCGTAGAGCCGATTGGTAGCCTGCTCCAGTTCGCTCCAAGGTGCTGGATCGGCACCCTGATCTGCTGGCTGAGGTGCGCGAGGACTGACGGGCGTCCTTCCGTGGCAGAGGCGCGTTGCGCTTGCCGGCCGTCGCATTGCCGTCTCAGGAGCCGCCCGGCGCCGGCCTGCCGCGGGGGCTGCGGGGCAGCCGCACCGTGAACGTGGTGTGCGCCGGGTCGGGCGAGCCGACCTCGACGCTGCCGCCGTGCGCATCGACGATCTGGCGAACGATGTAGAGGCCGATGCCGAGTCCCTCGCCGCGGGTCGAAGGCTCGTCGCGACCGCGGAACGGCTCGAACAGGTGCGGCAGCAGCGCCGGCTCGATCGTGCCGGCGTTTGCGACCGTCAGCGTCGCGCGGGCCGGGTCGCGGCCGTCGAGCCGCACCCGCACCGGCTCGGTCGCCGCACCGTGCCGCAGCGCGTTGTTGATCAGGTTGGAGGCGACCTGGGCCAGCCGGTCGGCGTCCCACTCGCCGGAGCAGTCGCCTTCGGCCGCCCAGTCGACGAGACGATCGGGATGGGCGGCGCCGCATTCTTCGGCCACCCGCTGCAACGCCGGCTCCAGGTCGCAGGGGGAACAGCGCACGGCGATACCGCCGCCGACGCGCGCCCGGGCCAGATCGAGCATGTCCTCGATCATCCGGCTCATGCTGCGCGCGCTCGCCACCGAGCGGCCGGCGAGGCGGCGCAGGCTCTCCTCGCTCGCCTTCTTCTCGATCACCATCGAGGCCATGACGATGGCGCTCAGCGGGCCGCGCAGGTCGTGGCCGAGCATCGCCATGAACAGCTCGTTCATGCGCAGCGTCTCGGTCCGCTCGTGCACCTCGGTGGCCAGCTGGAGCTTCTGCCGGTACAGCTGGAAGAAGACCCGCGCCTTGCTCATCAGCACACGCGGCTCGATCGGCTTGAGCAGGAAATCGACGGCGCCGCGCTCGTAGCCCTTGAAGACGCGGCGCTGGTCGCTGGCGCCGGCGGTGACGAAGATGATCGGGATGCTGCGGGTGCGCTCGCTGCCGCGCATCAGCTCGGCCAGCTCGAAGCCGTCCATCTCGGGCATCTGCACGTCGAGCAGCGCGAGTGCGACCGGCCGCAGCAGCAGCAACTCCAGCGCCTCGGCGCCGGAGCGTGCGCGGAGCACCTCGATGCCCGGTTCGTCGAGAAGGGCCGCCAGCGCGGTCAGGTTCTCTTCGAGGTCGTCGACGATCAGGCAGGGAACCGCAGGCGTTGTCGCCATCATCGTGAGTCGGAGGGCAGTTTGGAAAAAGAAGCGGAGCGGCCCGCGTCGGTCGGCTTGGCACTCAACGTGCTGAGCAGACCGGCGATCGCCTCGAGCGACATCGATCTTGCTGCAGCCACCCGGTGCAGCGCCGCCCGCGGCATCAGCGGAGAGTGTGCGCCTTGCGGATCCTGCACCAGCACCTGGCCACCGGCGCGAACGATCGCCGCGGCGCCGGCCGCGCCGTCGTCGCTCGCGCCGGTCAGAACGATGCCGAGCAGGCGCGAGCGGTAGGCGTCGGCCGCCGATTCGAAAAGCACGTCGATCGACGGCCGCGACCAGTTCACCGGCGGATCGGCCGAAAGCGAGAGCTGCGGTCCGGCGTCGACCAGCAGGTGATAGTCGGGCGGGGCGAGGTAGACCGTGCCGGGCTCGACCGGCTCCTTGTCCTCGGCCTCGCGCACCGGCAGCGCGCATCTCGGCTGGAAGATGTCGAGCAGCAGGCTCGGCCGATCGCGCGGCAGGTGCAGCACCACGAACACGGCTGCCGCGAGGCCGGCCGGCAGTGCGGGCAGCAGCGTCGAGATCGCTTCGACGCCGCCGGCCGAAGCGCCGATGACGACGGCATCGAAGTGGCCGGCGAGCGAGGCAGCGTCGCTCACCCCGCTCCCCGCTTCTGGTAGATCCGCTCACTCGGCACGAGCTCGTCGAAGGCATCGGCGTGCGACGAGAAGCGGATCGATTCCTTGCTGCCGATCCCGAGGAAGCCCTTGCGGCAGAGCGCTTCCGCGAACAGGCCGACCGCCCGGTCCTGCAGGGCTCGGTCGAAATAGATCAGCACGTTGCGGCACGAAACGAGCTGCACCTCCGCGAAGACGCTGTCGGTGGCCAGGCTGTGGTCGGAAAAGACGATGTGCTTCTTCATCGACTTGTCGAGCGCGGCGCGGCCGTAGGCGGCACTGTAGAAGTCGGAGAGCGAGCTGCGCGCGCCGGAACGGCGGTGGTTCTCGGTGAAGGCCGGCATCCGGTCGATGTCGTAGACGCCGGCCTCGGCCTGCTTCAGCGCTTGCGGGTTGATGTCGGTGGCGTAGATGAGGGTGCGCGCGAGCAAGCCCTCCTCACGCAGCAGGATGGCGATCGAGTACGCCTCTTCGCCCGAGCTGCAGCCGGCGACCCATACCTTGAGCGAGGGGTAGGTGCGCAGCAGCGGCACCACCGATTCGCGAAGGGCCAGGAAATACGCGGGGTCGCGGAACATCTCGCTCACCTGCACGGTGAGGAAGTCGAGCAGCTGCGGAAACAGCGGCGGCTCGTGCAGCACCCGGTCCTGAAGCTGCGACAGCGTCGCGCAGCCGAAGTGGGTCATCGCCGCGCCGAGCCGCCGCTTCATCGAGGCACCGGCGTAGGCGCGGAAGTCGTAGTGGTACTTGAGATAGATCGCGTCGACAAGCAGCTTGCGCTCGATCTCGAAATCGCGCGTCGCGCCGGCCCCGGCCTCTACTTCGGCATCCATACCCGCACCAGCGAAAGCAGCTTTTCCACGTCGAGTGGCTTGGCGATGTAGTCGTTGGCGCCGGCGGCAAGGCACTTCTCCTGGTCGTCCTTCATCGCCTTGGCAGTGAGGGCGATGATCGGCAGCTTCTTCCACTCGGCGCGCTTCCTGATCTCGCGCATCGCGGTGTAGCCGTCCATCTCCGGCATCATGATGTCCATCAGCACGAGGTCGATCGCCTCGGCGCTGCCAGCAGGGTTCTTCTCCAGCGCTTCCAGCGCTTCGCGGCCGTTGCGCGCGATCGTCACGTGGGCGCCCTTGGGCTCGAGCACGCTCGAGAGGGCAAAGATGTTGCGGACGTCGTCTTCCACCACCAGGATGCGCCGGCCCTCGAGCGCCGATTCGCGGTTGCGCGCGTCGCGCAGCATGCGTTGCCGCTCGGGCGGCAAGGTCGATTCGACCTGGTGCAGGAACAGCGTTACCTCGTCGAGCAGCCGCTCGGGCGAGCGCGCGTCCTTGATGATGATCGACTTGGAATGGCGGCGCAGGCGCTGCTCCTCGTCACGGGTGAGGCTGCGCCCGGTGTAGACGATCACCGGCGGGAATGACACGTCCTCGCGCGAGGCCATCTTCTCGAGCAGCTCGTAGCCGCTCAGGTCGGGCAGATTGAGGTCCATCACCATGCAGTCGAAGGTCGAGGCCTGCAACCGGGTCAGCGCCTCGCTGCCGCTGCTGACGCCGACGATCCGCACGTCTTCGAGCTCGAGCAGCCGGGTGATGCTTTCGAGCTGGCGGGCGTCGTCCTCGACCACGAGCACGTGGCGCAGGCCCTGCGAGAACTTGGCCTCGAGGCCCTTCAGCGCCGCGATCAGGTCGTCGCGCTTCACCGGCTTGAGCGCGTAGCCCACGGCGCCAAGCTCCATCGCCTCGCGGCTGTAATCGTCAACCGACGCTACGTGAACCGGGATGTGCCGCGTGAGCGGATTGCGCTTGAGCTGGTCGAGCACGCCGAGCCCGGAGTGGTCGGGAAGGTTCATGTCGAGCAGGATCGCGCTCGGCCGATAACTCGTCGCCGCGGCCAGACCTTCGCTGGCGCTGTGCGCGACGACACACTGGAAGTCCATCTCGTGCGCCAGGTCGCGCAGGATGCCGGCGAAGCGCGGGTCGTCCTCGATCACCAGAATCAGCCGGGCATCGGCCTTCAGCTTCGCCCGGTCGTCGTCGAACGTGGGCGGGGCCGGCGCAGCCACCGTGCGCCCGGCCGCGGCCGCCGGCGTGCCGGCGGCCAAGGCAGCGGCGGCCGGCGGCGCAAAGTGGCGCGGCAGCGTCAGCGTGAAGGTGCTGCCGGCGCCGGGCTCGCTCTGCAGCGAGATGTCGCCGCCCAGAAGCCGCGCCAGGTCGCGCGAGATCGAGAGGCCCAGGCCGGTGCCGCCGTGCTTGCGATGGGTGCTGCCGTCGGCTTGGCGGAAGGCCTCGAAGATCACGCTCTGCTGGCCCGGCGCGATGCCGACGCCGGTGTCCTGCACCACGAAGGCGACGTGCGCTGCGTCGGGTGCAAAAACCTTGAGCGACACCTCGCCGCGATCGGTGAACTTGAGCGCGTTGGCGATCAGGTTGCGCAGGATCTGCGCCAGACGCTGGGCGTCGGTCTCGATGCTCGGCGGCGCGGCCGGATCGATGCTCGCCGCGAAGCGAAGCTGGCGCTGCGCCGCCATCGGCTCGAAGGTCGTGCGCAGCGCGTCGACCGCGCGCGCCACCGGCACGATCTCGGCGACCACATCCATCTTGCCTGCCTCGAGCTTGGAGAGATCGAGAATGTCGTTGATCAGGGCCAGCAGGTCGTTGCCCGCCGAGGAGATGGTCTCGGCGAACTTCACCTGCTCGGCGGTCAGATTGCCGCCCTTGTTGTCGGCCAGCAGCGTCGCCAGGATCAGGGTCGAGTTGAGCGGGGTGCGCAGCTCGTGGCTCATGTTGGCGAGGAACTCGCTCTTGACCATGTTCGAGCGCTCGAGCTCGCCGGCCCGCTCGCCGAGCTCCGACTGGGCGCTGGCGAGCGCGTTGTTCTGCCGTTCCAGCATTTCGCTCTGCGCCGAGAGATGCGAGTTGGTCTGCTCGAGCTCGGCCTGCTGGGATTCGAGGATCTCCTGCGATTCCTTGAGGGCCCGGCCCTGCTCCTCGAGCTCCTCGTTGCTGACCCGGAGTTCTTCCTGCTGCGTCTGCAGCTCCTCGGCCTGGCGCTGCGTTTCCTTGAGCAACTCCTGCACCCGCTGCCGGTCGATCGCCGTGCGGACCGCCATGCCCAGGATTTCGGCGATGCGGCCGAGCAGCTCTTCGTCGACCGCGTCGACGGCGCGCAGGAAGCCGAGCTCGATCACCGCCTGGATTACGCCGTCGGCGCTGGCCGGCGCGATCAACACCGAGCGCGAGGCGGCGCGCCCGGTGCCCGAGGCGACCGGCAGGTAGCCCTCGGGCACGTCGTCGATGCGCACCGGCTTGCGGCCGCGGGCCGCCTCCGCGAGCAGGTTGGCACCGGGGCCGACCGGCTCGGCGGCCCCGCTGCCGAGCGCATACGCGGCAACACGGCGCAGCTTGCCGGAAGAATCGGCGACATACATCGCGCCGACCCGCGCCTCGAGATATTCGGCGAGGAACGAGAGCACGGCGTCTGCCTGCAGGTCGAGCCGGCGTTCGCCGGCAACCGCATCGGCGAGACGAACTTGTCCGGTGCGAACCCATTCCTGGCGCCGCTGCGCGCGGTAGTCGCGCGCAGCGGCGGCCGCGGCGACGAAGATCAGGAGCAGCAGCACCGCCGAACCGCCGGTGCTCACCAGGGAGCTGACGCGGATCGTCTCCTGCCACTCGGCCTGGCTAGTGTCGAGCGCGGCATTCTCGCCTCGGGTCAGGGCCTCGATCGAGGCGCGGATCCGGCCCATGGCGATCTTGCCGCGGTCGCTGCGGATGATCGCGAGCGCGGTGTCGGTCTGACCGCGGCGCTGCAGCTCGATGGTCTCGTCGACCTCGACCATCTTGTCGCGGACCACCGAAGCCAGCTTGTCGATCTGCTGACGATGCTGCGGATCGGCGCCGGCCAGATCGCGCAACCGGGCCAAGCCGGTGTCGAGCTGGCCGAGGCTGGCGGTGTAAGGCTCCAGGTACCGCTCCGCGCCCGTCAGCAGATAGCCGCGCTGCCCGGTTTCGGCATCCTGCACGGCCGAGAGCAGCGCCTGCGCCTGGGCGATCAGCTCGAGCGAATGCGAGACTCGGTTGGCCGCTTCCGAGCGATCGGCCAGCGAGCGCCATGCGACGAAGGCGACGACGAGCGCGGCGACGAAGGCGACAGCGAAGCCCGCGAAGGTGCCGATCGGCAGCGCGAAAAGGCCGATCGATCGGCGTGCCAGGGATGCGGGAGTACCAGTCAAAAGGGGCGCGGCTTGGAGCGAAGAAGCGGCGATGTTACCGGGGGATAAGAACATCGCGGCACCGGTGCTTGCAGGGGTTCTGTCACAGCGTGCTTCGATGCGCCAGCCTCCTCCTCCTGCGACCCCACCGGTACCACCATCGCCCGAAGCTTGGCGTTCGGTGCCAGCACCCCATGGAAGCGGATCAGGTGCAGGCGCGGCCGTGGCACCAGCGCGGCCAGCCGCTGCATGAACTCCAGTGGCGACATCACGATGTGGGTGGTGCCGTCGCGCCAGGCGGTCTTGAGCTTGAGCACGACTTGCCCGGCGGCGTTGCACTGCACGCGTTCGTTGGCCAACGCCGGGCGGGTGATGTAGCGGCAAAGCTGTTCGCATTTCGCCTCCCGGCCGAAGCCTTAGCTTGGCGGGAGAAGGCGAAGACAGCTTCCGGCAATCAAGCGATCGTCCGAACCGCGGTGGCGATGTGAAGATCATCGCCACGATCGACAACTCTTCATCAACAGCGGCCTGCACCAGGCGCGCATCGGCACCCACGGCGTCATCGCCGACGCAAGATCCACCCGCTTCCCGTTGCCGGTGCCTTGGTGCGGCGACGTACAGCGCGCGTCTGGCCGAGAATCTACGCTTCGCCGATCGTTCAGCGCCACCATGGGCGGTTCGTTCGAGGCTAACGGGTTGAAGTGAGGCTTCTTGAGAGCACTGCTACTTAAATATTGGGATCGCCTTCGATCCAGTTTCTGGTTCGTGCCAGCGCTCATGGCGTGCCTGGCCGTGGCACTGGCCGTCTGCGCGGTCGAGCTCGACAAGACCATCCCCGAGGACTGGCTGCAGGGCCTGGGCTGGATCTATTCCGGTGGCGCCGAAGGTGCAAGCCTGCTGCTGGGCACCGTAGCCGGGTCGATGATCGCCATCGCCGGGACCGTGTTCTCGATGACGCTGGTGGCGCTGTCGCTCGCCTCGTCCCAGCTGGGCCCCCGCCTGCTGCGCAACTTCATGCGCGACACCGCCAACCAGGTGGTGCTGGGCACCTTCGTGGCCACGTTCGTGTACTGCCTGCTCGTGTTGCGCACCGTCCGGCGCGCCGACGAGGTGGCCTTCGTGCCTCATCTGTCCGTCAGCATCGCCCTGCTGCTGGCCATGGTCGGCATCGGGGTGCTGATCTACTTCATCCATCACGTCTCGGTCTCGATCCAGGCCGACGAGGTCGTGGCACGGGTCGGCAGGGAACTGGAAGACGGGATCGACAGGCTGTTCCCAGGTCACCTGGGCAAGCCTGGATCCGAAGTCCCGGACGCGCCGAGCAAAGCCGCCCTGCCAGCGGCATTCGAACGCGAGGCCCGCCCTGTGGGTGCCCTCGAAGACGGCTATCTCCAGCTGATCGACGCCGACGCCTTGATGGCGTTGGCCAGCGAGGAAGATCTGCTGCTTCGGCTGGAGCGCCGGCCCGGGCACTACTTCGTAAAAGGGCGGACGATGGTGATGGTCTGGCCCGGGGATCGCGTGACTGCAACCCTGGTCGACAAGATGAACGCCGCCTTCGTGCTCGGCGATCAGCGCACCGCAGCCCAGGATGTCGAATTCTCGTTCCAGCAGTTGGTCGAGATCGCCGTACGGGCGTTGTCCCCGGGCATCAACGACCCCTTCACAGCGATCGCGTGCGTGGACCGACTGGGATCGGGCCTGTGCCGGCTGGCCCGACGCGACATGCCATCAGCCCTCCGATTCGACCGTGACGGGCGGCTGCGGCTGGTGGCGCCAGGATCGTCGTTTGCAGGCATCGCGGACACGGCCTTCAACCAGATCAGGCAAAGCGCCCGTTCGAACCCGGCCGTGGCGATCCGCATGCTCGATGCCATCGCCCAGATCGCAGGCCACGTGCAACGCGCGCCGGACACGGCCTGCCTGCAGCGCCACGCCGGGATGATCGTCAGAGGGGCGCGAGAAGCAGTGCCGGAAGCCGACGATCTGCTTGCCGTCGAGGCGGCCTTCATGGCGGCCACACAGGCGCTGCGCGAGCTTCACGGCTGAAGCAACGACCGGTCTCGCAGTCAACGACTCACTTCGGGTCGGGCGCGTGCGGCGCTTTCGACGTCAGCAGGATGGCGATTCCGACCGCCGCGGCCAGCAACGAACCAATCAGGATGGCCAGTTGCGCCTCGCGCTCGAAATGTGTGCCGGCAAACGCCAGTCCGCTGATGAACAGCGCCATGGTGAAGCCGATG
>Ga0163144_10022949_pt1 | contig 12346 bp, 8 predicted proteins | sample OliLak19BULKMAT1_FD_123175 | JGI IMG/M metagenome (GOLD analysis project Ga0163144, IMG submission 123175) | Freshwater microbial mat bacterial communities from Lake Vanda, McMurdo Dry Valleys, Antarctica - Oligotrophic Lake LV.19.BULKMAT1 | ecosystem: Environmental > Aquatic > Freshwater > Lake... | reverse complement strand
CAATCCAAACGGCTTTGAAGGCGTGAACATGGGGTTCATAACTGAAAAACGGCTTGGATTAACGAAGTATATGCGCCCAATGGATCTTTTTCCTTGGCCTCGTGCGTTTATTCTGCACTCACACCATTCTTCGTGACAATCCCTTGATACACGAAGGCACTGTCTTTCCATGTGCGTTTCTGCGTGGCGAAATCCACATGGATTAAACCAAAGCGATTCTTATACCCGCTAAACCACTCAAAGTTGTCCCATGCGGACCAGTAATAGTATCCCTTTAAATCCACGCCATCGCTAATCGCGCGATGCGCTTCACGCAGATGCTGGTTCAAGTATCGCTGACGCAGGGGATCAGTCACACGTCCTTTTTTAACCGTATCATCCGCAACGCCATACCCCGCGCCATTTTCGGTGATGTACATACTCGGATGGCCATAGTCCTGATCCAAACGGCGTAGCAACTCATACAATCCCTGCGGGTAACTCTCACCATTAAAGGCTTTATCTTTGTTGGGGTTCGGCGTGATATGCAACCCCGCATGTTGAGAGGTTTCATCCGCCTGAATACGCAGCGGCGAGTAGTAATTAATCCCGATGAAATCCCCACGGTTCGCCTTAAGGTAGTCGAGGTCTTTAATAAGGAGTGTCACATCTTTAAACTGTCGATAAAACTTGAGTGTGTCTTCGGGGTAGCTCCCCTTCAGTGCAGGATCAAGAAACCAACGATTCAGTATACCGTCTTCGCGCTTGGCGGCGTTGAAATCAGCCATTGATTTTGTCGCGGGAAAGGTGGGACAGAGGTTTAAGGTGATCCCTATTTCGCCGTCATCAAACATATCGTGGTAGCGATGAATCGCACGAGCATTTGCCATCATTAGGCGGTGTGTTTTCTGCGCCTGCATCGCAAGCGCAGTATCGGGAATTTCAAAGGGATGATTCTTAGGGTGCTCAAAGTAGGGATTCATTTTATTCTTGAGCAGTGGCTCAAAAACGACTAAATCAATGTACGGTTCGTTAAAGGTGATCCATGTTTTCACACGGTCCCCAAAGAGTTCAAAGGCCACTTTCGCGTAATTGTCGTACCACTCAATGACGTCATCCGTTTCCCAACCGCCTTTATCCATCAACGCCTGCGGGAAATCCCAGTGAAAGAGGGTGATCGCGGGTTTGATCCCTTGTCGGAGACATTCATCAATCACGGCGTTATAATACGCAACGCCTTCAGGATTAACGTTGCCGTCGCCATCGGGAATCAATCGTGGCCATGAGATCGAGAATCGGTAGCTATCGACACCCATCTTTTTAAGGCTGGCGATGTCTTCCTTATAGCGGTGATATTGGTCTATCGCCACGTTGCCTGTATCGCCATTGGAGACATCGTATTTATTTGTGTAGACATCCCAGACCGCGACCCCGCGTCCGCCTTCTTTATACGCGCCTTCAACTTGATACGCCGCAGAAGCCACCCCCCAAATGAAATCCTTGGGAAACGCGAGAAAGGGTTTGTCTTTTGCAGAAGCCATCGGGGCAGCGAGTAAGAAGAGTAAGCAGGCAAGTAATAATCGGCGCATGGGAGAGTCCTTTAAGAAGTTATCTTTATATTGTACCAAAGAACCTTTTTTTGTAGGGGTGGGCCTTGTGTCCACCCTTCAACCAGCTCAACCATTTGGAGGGCAGACACAAGGCCTGCCCCTACATACAAAACCTATCCCCCATGTGCCCCCTAATTAGCCACGGTGGATGTTCTCTAAAACTGTGTATGTTATCCTAAAGAAACGCGCCGAGCTGCGCATAATTTTATCCATGTCTAACTACGGAAACTCTTGCCATGATGACATCCAACGCCCCTCATACCAACGTCCCTGATGATCGCCACCATGTTGTTGTGGTCGGTGGCGGATTCGCAGGCCTGAACTGCGTAAAATCCCTTGCCAATGACCCTAAAATCCGCGTAACGCTGGTAGATCGTCGTAACCATCACCTGTTTCAGCCGTTGCTGTATCAAGTCGCAACAGGCATGTTATCCCCTGCGGATGTTGCCTCACCGTTTCGGTATGTCTTACGCGATAGTCACAATACGCACGTGTACATGGCCGAGGTTAAAGCCTTTGATGTTGCTAAAAAAGAAGTGATTTTCGACGATGGCGCTATCACCTACGATACCCTAATCGTTGCAACAGGGAGCCACCATCACTATTTTGGCAAGGATGAATGGGCAGAATTCGCGCCTGGTTTGAAGAGTTTAAACGATGCTCTGGTCATGCGCGAAAAAATTCTGAAAGCTTTTGAAATGGCTGAGCGTGAAGAAGATGCCGATAAGCGTCGTGCGTTGCTCACCTTTGTGATTGTAGGCGGCGGTCCTACAGGCGTTGAGCTTGCAGGGTCTGTAGCAGAACTGATTCAGCGCACGTTAAAAGGACAGTTCCGACGTGCGCAGCTTTCTGAAGCGCGCATCATCATGGCGGAAGGCTCACCCCGCGTCTTGCCTGTCTATAGCGAAAACCTTTCGGCTTCTGCCAAGAATGCGCTTGAAGACTTAGCCATCGATGTCCGTACAAAGACGCTTGTAACAGAATTAAGTAATACTCACGCCATTCTGACAAACCTTGAAACCAAAGAGACCACTCGGGTGGAGACACATACTGTTCTTTGGGGCGCAGGTGTCGGAGCCTCAGGCTTAGGCAAGCTCTTGGCTGACCAAACTTCTGCTGAGACGGATCGTATGGGCCGTGTGATGGTAGAAAAAGATTTCAGCATTCCGAGCCATCCAAACGTGTTTGTCGCGGGTGATTTGGCTCACTACGCGCATCGTGAAGACGATGATATGCCGATTCCTGGGATTGCTCCTGCGGCGATGCAAGCGGGCAACTTTATTGCTACAGCGGTTAAAGCTAAGGTCTACGGATATGAAGTCCCTGAATTTGCGTATAACGACAAAGGCAGCATGGCGATTATTGGCAACAATAAGGCCGTTGCGAGCGTAAAAGGTTACGAGATGGAAGGCTTTGTGGCGTGGTTAGCATGGCTCTTTATTCACGTCATGTTCTTGGTGGAGAATGACAATAAGGCCATCGTTGCGTTTAACTGGTGTATTAACTACTTAACCAATAAACGTGCAACGCGTTTGATTACAAACAATATATTGCCATTTTTTACGCACCCTATTGCCAATGTCCCTGCCAAGGAGTTGGCTGGCTCCAGCATGGCTGACTAATCACGAGGCTTGCGATTTTCGCTAAAATTTGTCATAATAAGAAAAGAGACGCAGGTTTTCTGACGACCTACGCCTTTTCTCCTTATTCTAACCTTGTAGTAAGGTCAGAATAGCTACAATTAGCTGTAGCAAAGCAATGATCAAAGTGGCCATTACTTTATCTCCTCTTGCTTAACTCTAACATTATCGCCGAGGCTCATTTAAGTCTTGGCGATACTTTTCAGTAGAGAAAATCATCTAAAAAGCCAAAACCAATAGAGAACGAGATAAAGAAAGAGAAGAAAAGGGCTACAGAAAATGTAACCCTGCCATTATACCTGAAAGTTTGATGAAGCAAAGCCATTCGTGTTAATGTAGCTCCATGATAAACACGATGATGATTTCGATGGATGACAAACTAGCTTCACTTAAAATAGTGATGTCCGCGAAGCTTGAACCGTGGTTTAAGGATAACGCTCGGACTATGCCGTGGCGTGAAACCACTGACCCCTACGCGATCTGGATATCCGAGATGATGCTCCAGCAAACGCAAGTCGCCACAGTCATTCCCTACTTTGACCGCTTTATGACTGCTTATCCCACAGTGGATAAACTCGCTGCTGCACCATTAGATAGTGTTCTGAAAATCTGGGAAGGGCTTGGCTACTATTCTCGTTGTCGGAATCTTCATAAAGCGGCGAAGGTCATTATGGATCAGTATGGCGGTGTGTATCCTACTGAGTTTAATGACGTACTTGCCCTGCCTGGTGTTGGACGCTATAGTGCAGGCGCGATTTGCAGCTTTGCTTATCATCAGAAAGTTCCGCTACTCGATGGTAATGTAAAACGCATCCTCGCACGACTTTTGAATGACGATCAGTTGATTAATCTTCCTTCTGTCGAAAAACAGCATTGGGTGTGGATCACTGAACTTCTTGATGCGAGCGATGATCCGTATACCTTTAATCAAGCCATCATGGAATTGGGTGCGACAGTCTGCACACCAAAGAATGTGAAGTGCTTACTGTGTCCACTAAACGGCGATTGCCAAGCCTTTCAGGCAGGAACAGTAGAAGATCTTCCGAATAAAGAAAAAGCAAAAGCCGTTCCGCATAAAGATATTGGTGTTGCGCTTATTCAAAACAAGCAAGGCTTGTACTTCATTCAGCAACGCCCTGAAACAGGATTGCTCGCGAATTTGTGGGAATTCCCTGGCGGTAAGCAGGAAGAGGGCGAAACGATTGAAGTCACCATCACCCGAGAGATTAAGGAAGAAATTGGTTATACGGTTAAAGTCATTAGACATGCCTTGGATGTCAATCATGCTTACAGCCATTTTAAAGTGACGTTGCATGTGTACCATTGTTTGATGAAGGCATCAGAATTGGATAAATCTCCTGAACTCAACGCGGCGCAACAATATAAATGGTCTACGTTGGAAGACATGTCCTCACTGGCGTTCCCAAAAGCGAATCACGCGATTTTGAGCTATTTGAAAACACTTTAATTCTACTTCCTATAAATCAAGGGTATCTCTCATGCAGTTAAACTCTTTTGCTTCTAAACATTCGCGTGTTTCATATTCAAATAATCGGCAAGGAATCTCTTACAAGGTGCCAACTCTGCAACCCTTGTTGGATGGAGCTTTATTTAAAATCGGTGAAACTGTTATATGGCCAAATGATTCTGCTTTTTGCACAAACTGGAGATCGTCGCTGTTTCGCGATCAGACTGGTAATCCTATCAAACTACCCAAGTTTACTAAATTTTTAGAAAATGTCGGAGGCATTGAGGGCTTGCATATCGGGGAAAGCGATCTGGGTGGAGTCACTAATAAACCTATAGCCATGGTCTTCGCAGGCGCTGGTCGTACACCTCTCGGAACTAGGGAAGATGTTTCTAATCGCGAACAAATCGCGTTGCTTCACTCATTAGGATTTGAGATCATGGTCGTGTATCTTCCAGGATTTGGAAAAGAGAGCACAGGCCATGTCAACGATAAAACCTTTGCTCGCGTCGCGAAGGAGTTGAATGACTATACAAAAGCGAAGGGCTTGGTTGATCAAACGTCTCTCTTTGGGTTTTCTACAAGTAATAATATGGTGTTGCGGATGCTTGAGGATAAAGAAGCCACCTATAAAAACGCTTACCTGCTTGGAGCCTTTACTGATATGGCCGCATCTATGCGGTCTTATGGCCTGAACATGCCAGGCCTTTCGTTGATGGATCGCATTCAGCCCGTGCTGGTGAGCAACCTCTTACGGTTAAGTGGTCATCATTTTAATAATCGACAAGCCAGTCTAAACGTGATGAGTGATACACCAATTTCTTTGTTAACCATGAAAGATGATCCTGTCACAACGCCGAAGATGGCGGAAACTCTTTTAAGAATTTTAAATAGAAAGGGCGAGTCTTCAAGCCTAGAAGTCTTTGACTGGCAGAATAAATTAACCCCTGATCTAGAAAAACTCTACAGAAAATTTTTAGCACGTCTATCACAGATCGACCCTAAAGTTAAAGCAATGTCTGAGGAGGAAGTGTTGGGTTCGTCGTTTAGAAAACCTCACCTAAATACGCCACATTCAACGGTGTTCCAGCATCAAGAGAAGATTAGTGAGGAGAATAATCTGCATAAAATGGTGCATGTAACGCTCTAGCCGATCATACCTGTTTGAGAGAGAATCTACACATAGTAGCTGAGGAGATCTTTTATATGAAATTATTTGTAGATACCGCTGATCTGAATGAAATTCGTGAGGCTAAAGCACTTGGGGTTGTAGCAGGTGTTACGACCAACCCCACCCTGCTGGCAAAGAACGGGAATGGCGATGTAAAAGCCACGATTCAGGAAATTTGCTCGATCTTTCCTGATTCCCCTGTAAGTATGGAAGTCATGAGCGAAGACGCCGAAGGCATGATTAAAGAAGGCGAAGAATTCGCAACATGGGCGGATAACGTCTACGTCAAAATTCCGTTTTGCATCGAAGGCATGAAAGCCGTTTCTGCCTTGACGGCCAAAGGCATCCGCACTAACGTGACGCTAGTATTTTCTTCAGCGCAAGCCTTGCTTGCCGCGAATGCGGGTGCGAGTTTTATCTCAACCTTTGTCGGACGCCTTGACGACATCGGGCATGACGGCACGGTTTGCACCGCTGAAATTGTCAATATGCTAAACAATTACAACTTCCCGTCTGAAGTGTTGGCCGCCAGTATTCGCCACCCATTGCATGTGATTCAAGCCGCTGAATCAGGTTGCGATATCGCGACCATACCATTTGGTGTTCTAAAGAAAATGTACAACCACCCCTTAACCGAATCAGGCATTGCTGGATTCAAAAAAGACTGGGAACAGTTTAAAGGGTAATCTACTCTTTTTAAATCTAATTAACTCTAAAAAAAGCCTCCTTTTTTAAGTGGGGCTTTTTTAGAGGTTCGTTTGTGGTTCTCAAACGTTAAAGCGTTGGTCGACTTCTTCGGGGGAAGGGGCTTCAGCGTTTTGAATCGGGAGATCAAGCGGTAGCATTTCTCTAGGCAAGGCGTCGTGGTCAAACGCTGGTTGATTATCTTCCACGCGATAATTTTCCACTTCCTGCATGGCTTCGAACATGCTCGGATCAAACCCACCCTGCGGACGAGGGATGTCAATCTGAATCTGGCTGCGGAAGAACGTCGTGACAATTTCATTTTGAATCTGGTACATCAGACGTTGGAAGAGTTCAAACGCTTCGCGCTTGTATTCAATGAGCGGATCCTTTTGTCCATACGCACGAAGGCCGATGCCTTCACGCAGAATGTCGAGATTGTGCAGGTAATCAATCCAGCTTTTATCCACGATGCGAAGAATAATGTCGCGCTCCATGCTACGAAGCGGGTGTAAACGCTCAGCGATTTCTGCTTCGCTAATGCCGTCTTCTTCCCAACCCGCACGGAGGTTTGCCTGTTCGCCATCCATCTGGATACCGTGCTGTTCACGGAGCTGCGCCATAATACCTGAGAGCTGCTCTTCCATGTTGGTGTAAAGGGCTTGCCCCTGCTGTTGCATAAAGGCAATCAGTTCACCATAGGATTTATCCGCAAGTTGCATCGGCTCGACTGCGCCCTGAATCGGAGGAATCGCTTCGATCGCGGCTTTGTACACCTCAGTAAGCAAGGCCTTCGTATCTTCATCGCGTCCGCCTGCAACGTATTCTGGCGTGAGGCTGCTGGTGACGCAACGCTCCATGACTTTTTGAATCATGTGGAGCATGGATTGACGAATGCCGCTAAGTTCTAGGACTGTCTTGCGTTGGCCGTAAATCATTTTACGCTGTTCAGTTAAGACATCATCGTATTGAAGAACATTTTTACGAATATCAAAGTGGTAAGATTCCACCTTGCGCTGTGCGACTTCAAGAGACTTCGTCAAAAGCTTATCAGAAAGCGGGATGCTCTCTTCAAACTTCATGGCGGTCATGGCCTGAAGCACAATTTGTGAGGGGAAAAGACGCATCAAGCTATCTTCAAGCGAGAGGAAAAACTGCGTAGCCCCTGGGTCACCCTGACGGCCTGCCCGCCCGCGCAACTGGTTATCAATCCGACGGCTTTCATGGCGTTCGGTGCCGATAATATAGAGTCCCCCCGCAGCAAGGACCTCTTGTTTCGCAGCGTCCGTAATTTTGCGATTTTCAACCAAGCGAGCTGCATAGTCTTCGTCGCTCAAGCTGGCCTTATCAATGCCCTGCTCTTCGAGTTCTTCTTCTAAAAGAATTTCTGGATTACCGCCAAGAAGAATATCGGTTCCACGTCCCGCCATGTTAGTTGCAATAGTGACGCCGCCTTTACGGCCTGCCTGCGCGACAATCGACGCTTCTTTGGCGTGTTGTTTTGCGTTCAGCACCGCATGAGGAATCCCCTTGCGAATCTGGTGAATGGCCATCATGCTGCCATCCATATTTTCGAGCCACGTCCGCGTATCGTAGGAACTGTTCATGCCATCACGATAGGAACCAATAATGGCGTCCCATGCGTCCCACGTAATCGTATCAGTATTGGCAAAGAAGGGTGTAAGTTTAGTTTTAAGCTCATCAAGATTAGCATTTTCAAGCGTCTTAAAGAAGCGTTCAACCTTCGGCCCGAGGTATTGAATATGGGGTTCTGCATCCGTAATCAAACGCGAAACATATTCGGATTGCTCAATCGTGGTTGTGCCCACAAGCACAGGGCGACCATCTGCATGGCGTTGGCAAATGGATTCCGCCACTTTTAAATACTTGATTGCTTCGCCTTTGAAAATTTGATCGGGAAAATCTTCACGCACATCAGGACGGTTGGTGGGGATTGCTGTGACATCGAGTTCGTAAATTTTGCTGAACTCGCTCTCTTCCGTCATCGCGGTTCCTGTCATCCCCGAAAGTTTTGGGTAAAGGCGAAACAGGTTCTGAAAGGTGATGCTCGCAAGAGTCTGCGTTTCGTCCTGAATCTCAACATTTTCCTTGGCTTCAATGGCTTGGTGCAAGCCATCGCTCCAACGGCGGCCATCCATGAGGCGGCCTGTAAATTCATCAACAATCACGACTTGATTATTTTGCACAACGTAGTCTACATCACGCTTATACAGCTGCTGCGCCTTCAAGGCGGAAATCAAGTGGTGCGCAAGGCTTAGGCTTTCAGTGAAGAGATCATCTACGCCCAAGAAGCGCGACGCTTTGTCTAGGCCCTCTTCCGTGAGCACGACATTCTTGGTTTTTACATCTGCGGTGTAATCAATATCGAGTTCAAACAACGGCGCGAGTTTCGCCATGGTGTGATAGGTTTCAGCAGATTGCTCAAGTTTCCCGCTAATAATCAACGGCGTACGCGCTTCATCAATAAGAATACTATCCACTTCATCGATAATCGCGTGGTAAAACGGACGTTGCGCCATATCATTCAAAGAACTCGCCATGTTATCGCGCAAATAATCAAAGCCGAATTCATTGTTCGTGCCGTAGGTTATATCCGCCTTATACGCCTGTTTTTTAATGAACGGCGGCTGGAATCCAACACTTGAACTTGAAAGGACACAATCCACGCTTAAGCCGAGAAAACTGTAGAGCTGTCCCATCCACTGGCTGTCTCGTTTCGCGAGGTAATCGTTCACAGTAATGACATGAACGCCTTTTCCTGTAAGACCATTTAAGTAGGCGGGCAATGTTGCCACAAGGGTTTTACCTTCGCCTGTGCGCATTTCGGAAATACCGCCTTTATGCAGGATGTACCCGCCTATGATTTGCACATCATAGTGACGCATCCCCAACACACGACGGCCTGCTTCGCGACACACGGCAAAAGCCTCAGGCAAGAGGGTATCGAGCAATTCCTGCTCGGCTTTAAAGTCCAGTTCAGGCGTCGCTTCATTTGGGCGTGCTTTTAATTCAGCGCGGAAGAAATTTGTTTTTGCTTTGAGCTCATCATCACTCAACGCCATCATTTCTTCTTCAAAGGAGCCGACTTCATCCACAACATGTTCAACCTTACGAATCTTGCGTTCGTTGGCTGATCCAAATACTTTTTCGAGAAGGTGTAGCATGTTGCTTAAAGACTCCGTGATTTTCTTAAACACTGTGGATCAATTATAGCAAAAGCAAAGAAACCTGTTGCGCCTTAAGGATTTTCCTAACAATTCCCCCTCTTTATAATGGAGAAGCTCTTTTAGGGTTCAGGCACAAAACCACGTGTTTGCGGTTTTATGATTGTGGAAGTTGAGCATCTTCTCTTGGACATTTATATATCCTTTAGGGTATGATGCCAACTATAAATTGCTTTTTTCTCACCACTTAATGCTTACTCTCACACATGCTAGGGTCACCCATGCCATCGTTTTCGACACAACCGACTCGACCTCTCTTGCCACGCTTGCAGTCTGGCGACAGTATTTTGCGCATCCAAGATTCAGGTAATGTGGATGTTGATTCGCTGGAGAAGTTCACCGAAGTGTTGGCGCATCATAGTGCAGAAAAAGTGACATCTCCGAATGCACCGCCCCAGCAAAACGATGATGATGACAGCTTTGAAAAGCAATCCCAAACCACCGCGCAGGATGCTGAAGCACCTGATGACATTCACCTACACCCTCTTTTTAACGAAGATGTATTTGCGGATGCCAAGCCGACCAAGCAGGATAAGCTTGAAGAAAAAAGAGACGCGCAAACAGATACAAAAAAAATAATTAAAGGCAGTGATAACGTCGAGTTTCACAAAGAGCTTGAAGAAGCCAATCCCCTAACGGCGATTTTGGCGTTGCGACTGATTGGTTACGCAAACGAGACCTTTGAATCGTTGATTGGTCCAGTGGCCGCCGCTACTTCCGTGCTGGGAGCGGGTAAGATTTTAAGCAAGGATGCTGCTTTCGCGAGCAACACTGCCAAGGCGGCATCTGTCGTCCATGATGGAACGGCGTTTAGCCCCTACGTTAAGGGGGGCTTAGTCGGGACTCGAGGCCTTGCTGCCTTTGAAAAGCTCGAAGGGTTAAGCTATGGATTGGTCAAGGCGTATTGCGGCATTGATGCCCTGTATCATGGGTATCGTGGGTTTAAAACCACGAAAGAAGATACCGATGATAACAAGTTCGCCGCAGCGCGTGCGAGCCAGTTAGTGGTTGGGCAAGGGGCGTTTCAGTTCATGGCGAGTTTTGCCGTGCCTGCAATGTTCATCAAAGAATTCATCTTTAAAGGGGTGAAAAGCGTGCTTTCTGCGCCTGCGAACATCGCCTACGGTGCGCTCAATCTTGAGAAAGTCCCCGCCCCTAAAGATGCTCGTCACGGTGTTGAGCTTTTGGATAAATCCAAGTTTCCAGATATGGCGCTACTCAAAATTGATAATCTCACTAAGCGCGTCGGGGAATCGAGTAATCCGTTCTTTAGCCGAATAGGCCGCACGCTGGATGCAAACTTTATTGCGGAAAATGCCGCCAAACATATTCCAAACAAGCGGATGGCACTTGGGTTTGATGTCGCGGCCTCTATTGGTGCAGGCATCATTTCCCTTATGGCGATGCCCACTGTGGCGAGCTACCTAGACCCCATGTTTGAAAAAGCCACGCACGACTTATGGTACAAACCCACCAATAAACTACTGGCAAAATACTTCCCGAATGCTTATAATCAACAACTTGTTCAGTTTGAAGCGGATAAAGATCCTGAAAATAGAAGCCTGAGCGATGACGAGATTAAGGCTCGGTTAGTAAAACAGGATGAAATAAAACAGCGCGTCGCCCAACGAAAAGCGGAAAAACTGGCAAAAAAGCATAAGGTCTAGCTCTCTTTTGTCTATAATGTGAGCTCGTTGTTGATTTTAAAAGAGCCCTCCACAATGCCACGATCTCCGCTTGAATTAAAAAGACACCATGAACAGTTAGGGGATGATCTGGGGTGGTTTGAATCCCTGTATCAGGAACGTCAAAACGACGCAGATATCCCGTGGATGAACTTTGCGCCTCACCCCTTGCTCGTTGAATTTGTTGAACAAAACCTTAGTGCCTTTAAGGGAACCCGTGTGCTTATGGTCGGCTGCGGACTCGGTGATGACGCAGAGTTTGTCGCCAAACAGGGAGCAACCGTTACCGCTTTTGATATTTCTGAAACGGCAATTGCTCGATGCCACACGCGTTTTCCTGATTCTCTCGTGACGTATGAATCAGCAAATCTGTTAGAACTGCCTGAGCATTACGCGAACGCTTTTGACTGGGTGATTGAAATTCGCACGATACAATCCATGCCGAAACACTTGTGGCAAGCTGGATTCAAGGGGATTGTCTCCGCTGTAAAGCCCAACGTTGGACAGGCTGTTAGTATCTGCAACGGGCGTATTGCTCAAGAGTCTGAAGGGGTATTGCCACTTCCGTTACTCGAATCAGAACTGCATGATGGCTACACCCAAGCAGGTGGGAAAATTGTTTCTATTGCCGAGCATTTCATGAACGATCGACGTTTGTTTTTGACTCAGGCTACAAAACCCAAAACTCCCTTATGAGTCAGGCTCATAAGGGAGTTTGATAATGATTTATTGACGCTTACAGCGCGCCGTTGGCCGCGTCGTAGGTACCGAACCCACCGTAAGGGAAGGCGAGAATACGTTTGTTTACAGCAGCAGCAATGTTTTGCGCTTCATCCTGTAGGTTTTCTTCATTCACGACAAGGT
>Ga0163144_10022948_pt1 | contig 12346 bp, 7 predicted proteins | sample OliLak19BULKMAT1_FD_123175 | JGI IMG/M metagenome (GOLD analysis project Ga0163144, IMG submission 123175) | Freshwater microbial mat bacterial communities from Lake Vanda, McMurdo Dry Valleys, Antarctica - Oligotrophic Lake LV.19.BULKMAT1 | ecosystem: Environmental > Aquatic > Freshwater > Lake... | reverse complement strand
CTCTTCAATCGCGTGCTGAAGTCGAACGACTCGCCGCATGTCTGTCAGTCGCTCGGCGATCTCTACGCGCTGGAAAAGAACACCACCGCCGCGGCCGAATGGCATCGCAAAGCGCGCGAGGCCTGCGTGAAAGCCGTGGAGTCCGGAAACTTCCACTACCTGCGCCAGCTGGCGATGCTCTACGCAGACGTCGAGAACAACGGCCCCGAAGCGCTGAAGTATGCGAAGAAGGACTACGAACTCCGGCAGGATATCTTCGCGCTGGATACGCTCGCGTGGGCGCAGTATCGCGCGGGACAGTTTCCCGACGCGCTCGAAACGATCCAGAAATCGCTCGCGCGAAAAACGCAGGACGCGCATCTGCTCTACCACGCCGGCATGATCTATTCCCGAAACGGAAACTTCGCGAAGGGCAAGGAATATCTCGACGCCGCGAAAACGCTGAACCCGTACTTCCAGCGCTTCCACGCGCACCGATAAAAGCTGGGGAACTATTTACGCCGAACGTAGAGCAGAAGCAGCAGCAACGTCACGCCGCCAGCGACACAAAGCCCGATCACAAACGTGCGCGCCACGCTCCGGACTTCGGCGCCTTTGACGGGCGGGACCGAATTGGAAACAGGCAGCGCCTCCGCCTTCCACGTACAACCGAAAACCACGGGATGCTTGCCCCCCAGCAGCCCTTCGATCGAACCGCTGTTCTCCATGCCGAGGCGCACCTGATAAAACGCCTCCCACGGATTTCCCGGAGCAAAATCGAATTCGCTCAGCACGTTCTGCGAAAGCTTGATGCGCGCGGGCGAACTCTTCGCCGGAAGATCGAACACGAATTCGTACAGCGCCTTATCGCGCGTGGACGACTCCTCTTCAACGGCGCTTACCATTCGGCCGCTCAGCGGCGAATCGTCGGCCGAGAGAACAATATGATTGAGCAGATAAAATCCGTGCCGCTCGATCGCCTCCTGCGTGCTGGTCGGCGGCGTCGCCGAACCCTGCGTGTTGGAAACGATCACCTCTTCCATCGACACGCGCGCAGAGATGCGCACGCTCCCGCGCGACACGACGACATCCATGCTGCCCTGCGCAACGGGATGCGCGAACGAAACCGAATTCGCGAGACCCACAAACGCCGCGCACACAAACGCGCAGACAATCCAGCGGCGGAAAGAACTGAAACCGGAAGAAAAACGCATCGCCGCAGCATACCCGCTTTTGGCGAGCACGCGACTGGCACCGCGCGCACGTCACGGTATAGTTCGCCGTTCACAGATTCTGGCAAATCAAGGGGTACACCATGACCGAAGCGGTCCTGCTTTCGGCGGCGAAGAAACTCGCCGCGTTCAATTTCAAAAAGTCCCACGCCCTGTGCGGACTCGACGGTTTCGTCGACAACATCATCGACGTCGTCGACAAGCGCCAGGATGCGAAGAACTACACGCGCGTCGAAACCATCGCCGACCTCGGCGCCCGCATCACGCGCGCGTCGGGCCTCTCGAGCAACCTCGAACTCGTCGTGAAGCAGCAGAAGCTCGGCGGCAACGGCCCGATCATGGCCAACGCGATGCTCGCGCCGGCGCTGAACGTGACCTACATCGGCTGTCTCGGCCGCGACGTGATTCACCCAGTCTTCGCCGACATGGCCAACCGCTGCAAAGCCATCTACAGTCTCTGCGACCCAGGGACGACCGACGCGCTGGAATTCAAAGACGGCAAGCTGATGGTCGGCAAGCACCAGACGCTGAAGGATGTGAATTACAGAAACATGCTCGCCGCGATCGGCCTGCCGAAGCTGAAGAAGGCCTGGGCCGAATCGAACCTGATCGCGCTGACGAACTGGACGATGCTCCCGTTCCAGACCGAGATCTGGCAGAAGCTGTTGAAGGATATGGCTAGCGTGAAAGTGCCAAAGGGCGCGACGCTCTTCATCGATCTCGCCGATCCCGAAAAGCGCCCGGCCGATGAAATCGCCGCCGCCGTGCGGATGTTGAAGAAGTTCCGCAAGACACACCGCGTCGTCTTCGGCGTCAATCAGAAGGAAAGCATCGAAGTCGGCAACGCGCTGAAGCTGAAGTTCAATCAGGACGAGATCGAAAAGAACGCCGTGACGCTGCGCAAGGAACTGGACCTCGACGTCGTCGTCATCCACCCCACGCGCAACGCCGCCTGCTCCACCGAAACCGGCAGCGCCTACATCGACGGCCCCTACTGTCAGAACCCGAAGCTCACCACCGGCGCGGGCGACAACTTCAACGCCGGCTTCTGCCTCGGACTGCTGGCCGGTCTCGACGCGAAAGAAATGCTGGCCGCCGGCGTGGGCAACTCGGGCTACTACGTCCGCAACGCGCGCTCGTCAGGCCCCGGCGATCTCTCCAAGTTCCTCCGCAACTGGTCCAAACGCCTCGGCGACCCGTCGTTCTAAAGGATGTTTGGGTGCCAAGGAGCAGGGCCGTTTCTGCTCCTTGCTGCGGCGCGTGCGACGAAAATTCTGTCTAGGATAGCCATCAAGAGTAAGGAGTGAAGTCTCCCATGCAGTTCAGCGACCGACTCGACGAAGCCATCGCCAAAAAAGGCAACCCGATCTGCATTGGCCTCGACCCGCGCTTCGACCAACTCCCGAAATCCATCGCCGACGCCGCCGTCGCCAAACATGGCAAGGGCCCAGCCGCCGTTGCCGACGCGTATCTCGTCTTCAACAAAGCCATCCTCGACGCCGTCGCCGACATCGTCCCTATCTGCAAGCCGCAGGTCGCGTTCTACGAAGAACTCGGACCGCTGGGCTTGCAGTGCTACGCGGATACCATTCAGTACGCGCGCGAAAAAGGTGTGCTCGCAATCTCCGACGCCAAGCGCGGCGACATCGGCACCACCGCGCAGGCCTACGCGAAAGCCCACATCGGCGGAAACAACGGCGGCTTCAACGCCGATGCGCTGACCGTCAACCCCTACATGGGCCGCGACACGCTCGAACCGTTTCTTGAAGTCGGTTCGAAAAACGGCGCCGGCATCTTCGTGCTGGTCAAGACGAGCAACCCGGGTTCGGGCGACTTGCAGGATTTGAGCATCGCCGGCGGAAAACTGATCCGCGAACACGTCGCCGAAATGGTCCACTCGCTCGGTCAGAAGCATCGCGGCGCACGCGGCCTGACGGATGTCGGCGCGGTCGTCGGCGCGACGTACCCCGCCGAAGCCCGCAAGCTCCGCGAACTGATGCCCGAAACCATTTTCCTGATCCCCGGCTACGGCGCGCAGGGCGGCACCGCCGCCGATGCCGCCGCCGGATTCCGCAGCGACGGCCGTGGCGCGATCGTGAACAACTCGCGCGGCCTGCTCTTCGCTTTCAAGCAGGAACCGTACGCGACCCAGTTCGGCGAAAAAGATTTCGCCGCCGCCTGCCGCGCCGCAACACAGAAGATGGCCGAAGAACTGAACGCAGTGTTAAAGCGCTAATACGTGACCCCTCTCCCCTGGAGGGAGAGGGCCGACCTCAAAGACGCGCAAATTCGCAAGTGCTTGCGAGCGTTAAGATTCTACAAGCAACTCCTTGCTTGTTTAGGCATTGAGTCTGGCAACAACAGTAGTTTGGTGGCACTGATTTACATTGAGTACTGCGGGCCTTCGACAAAAGTTGACAAAGTTGGAACCAGTAAGTGCGGCAGGATTGCCCCTTTGACTAACCCTGTCGGGTGAAAAGCTTCGTAAGTTTTTCAACATCTGCGGGCTTAGTCAAATGCGCGTCGAAACCTGCATCCAAGGCGCGTTGACGATCCTTATCCTGGCCGTATCCCGTCAAGGCTATAAGTATCGTATCTGCACCGTTGGGTTGAGCGCGAAATTGTTTTGCCACTTCATAGCCGTCTAAAACTGGAAGTCCGATGTCCACCAACGCTACATCGAAGTGTTCACCCAATGCCAAATCCAACCCTTTTTTACCATCGTCGGCTACTTGGACGCTGTGCCCTTCCTGCGACAATAGCATGCCCATCGTTTCTAGGGCGTCCGTATTGTCATCAATCAAAAGAATACGCTTGCCAGATGGATTTTGTTTTTCCTTTACGATTGGAAATAACTCTGATTTCGAACCCGTTACGTAAGGCAAGCGCACAATAAATTCGCTACCGATCCCTAAGCCTTCACTCCGAGCTTCAACAGTCCCACCATGCATATGAATAAGCTCCTCAACTAACTTTAATCCCAGGCCTAGCCCGCCTTTGCGTTCCAGAGAAACATTCACTTGAGCGAACGGATTAAAGATTTCCTTCAACATGTGTTGTTCGATTCCTAGACCATTATCCCGGACCCGAATTACAGCCATATTATCTTCACGCTGGGTGGAAATATGAATGGCTCCATGCGGGGGCGTGTACTTAATGGCGTTAACAAGCAAATTGGTGACAACTTGTTCGAGTCGCGTGGGGTCCGCGTTTACATGAAGCGGTGGATCGTTCTTTAAATCCATCGTGACAACATGGTGATGAGACTCGATCGATGGCTGACACGCCTCTATGACACTCCTTACCAAACTGGCCAGGTCCAGATTCACCTTGTTAAGGGTGACCTTACGCTGCTGGAGGCGCGAAGTATCGAGGAGATCATCAATCATTCCGATCATATGTTTGGTCTGACGCGCAATTACAGCCTGCGCCTTGTCAATTGCGAGAACATTGCATTTACTTATTCGTATGATCTCAGCCGCACTTAGTATTGGTGCCAACGGATTACGGAGTTCGTGCGCAAGCATTGCCATAAACTCATCCTTGGCCCTGTCCGCTTCGAGAAGTTTATTGGCAGCCTCCTGAGAGTCCTTAAATAGGCGCGCATTGTCGATGGCGATGGATGCGCGTCGCGCTAATTCCTCTGCCAGGGCTAAATCTTTCGAACCGTACCGCCGCGACCCGCATACCACCATCGTTAGAACCCCAATGATCGACTTGCGGGCGATCAGAGGGATAAGCATCATTGACTTCGGATCGATTTCCTGAATGAGTTTCGTATGTTCCACGGATTGCGAAATCCTTCGCAACAAAGTTTCTTCGGTAAATTGCCGAAGAAGCAGTGACTTTCCAGATTCAAAGACATGACCAGGAAGTTGCTCCAGACTGGATTTATCGAATGGAAACTTCATGATCTTATTGACGAGTTCATTTGTTGCTGTTTTAATGTGCGCGACAGCTAACCGAACAACTTTTCCGTTTTGCACTAAATCGATGAACGCCCAATCCGCAAGTTTGGGCACAGCAAGAGCGGTTAATGCAGTCAGTGTTTTTTCGTATTCCAAAGAAGAGAATAGCACTTCACTCGCTTCACTTAAAAAGCTGAGTGCATCCTGCGTGCGTCTGCGTTCCGTGATATCGCGAACATTACATTGAATAACTTCGTGGCCATTCTCCCGATAAAGGTTGCTAACAAATTCAACCTGGCGCAGTTCGCCGGACTTTGTTTGGATCGGTAAATTGTCGTAACGAACGAAGGTTTTCTCTTTTAATATTTCGAACATCGCCTTGTTTTCTTTTTCATCATTAATCAGTCCTAACTCGTATAACTCTTTTCCAACCAATTCCTGTTGAGTGTGGCCAATAAATTCGAGCAAGAATGGATTTACTTCGGTGATCTTGCGTGTGGCTGGATTTACTAAGATAACGCCATCTCGCGCCGTCTCAAACAAACGTCGGTAACGAATTTCTGACAACCGCTGGGCTTCCTCAGTCTTTTTGAGTGCATCGATGTCCACCAGAACCAGAACCGCCCCGTCGATCTTGTTGTCCTGAGTCATATAGGGACGCACACGCAGTGAAAACCAATGTCCCTCCTTGTCCCGTACTTCGCACTCCCGAACGCTGACAGTCTGTACTACCTCGGCCAGTAATTGTTCCATGTCTTGACAAACAAGATTATGTTTGATGTTGCCAATTGGACGGCCAAGGTCCGTATCCAGCAGATTGAATACTTTCATTGCCTGGGAAGAAAAGCGGCGGATAGTTAGATCACGTGCTAGAAGCACGAAAGCCATATTAACGCTAAGATGAAAGTTATTAAGGTCGCTATTCAGGCTGCTTAATTCCGAATTGCGGTTGACCATTTCTTCGTTAACTGTGGTGAGCTCTTCGTTGTTTGACTCAATCTCTTCTTTTGAAGTCTCCAACTCCTCATTCATGCTCTGCAATTCCTCATTGGCGGACTGAATTTCCTCGCCTGAGGCTTGAAGGTCATAGTGAGCTGTCTCGTACCGTTCTTCGACGGATTGTGCAAAATCTCGGGCTCCGGCTAATTCGCGCTCTAATTCTCTGATACGAAACGATGCTTTCTTTTTGTTCTCGCGCGAATCCTCATTTTCGAGATCAGCCTGTTCTCGCGCCTCATTAGCTGTGAGCGTGCGACCCAATTCGTAGGATTTCAAGCGATCTCTTTTAAATAGCACGAGATAGCAACGCTCTTTGAGGTTCTTTAATGGTACGACTTCAATAGTTACCGGCCCGATGCTCCGCCCCAACTGCAGAGTCCGATGTATAATCTTGTTCCCTTTCTTCGCTTTATTGATCGTCTCGCGAAGCGGCAACATCATTCCCTCGCGCGCCATTTTCAGCAAGTCGAAGTCTGCCTTCCCTTTCGGCGGCACTAAAAAGTTCTGCGTGTCACCGCGAAATTGAATAATTTTCATTTCTGCATTGATCAATACTCCAGGCGGTGCAAATAGATTGATCGTGATGCGGTCAGCTTCGCGCTGCGCGTTTAGCTCCGCTGGGACCGCTGTCTTGGGTTCGTCCCTCGGCAATACAGCGAGTGGTTTCGTCGTTCCGGTGTTCCTGATGGGGTATTGCAAATCGCGCGCGGAAGTTGAGCCAGTTTTCCGAATAAAGATGCGCTGCTTTTTATCTATGGACTCGAACAAAGTCGTGAATTGTGACGCGGATTCCGACGAGCCTAACAAAAGATATCCAGTCGGCTTGAGCGCATAATGGAATATTGGAAGCGCCTTCTGGTGGATGCTTTGATCCAAATATATCAGCACGTTTCTACAACTGATTAAATCCATTCTCGAAAAAGGTGGATCGTTGATCAGATTTTGTTTAGCAAAAACGCACATTTCACGCAGTGTTTTACTGACGCGATATCCACCCGCTTCTTCCGTAAAGAACCGACTTAAGCGCTTCGGTGAAATATCTGCTACGAGTGCGCGGGAGTAGAGTCCCTGTCGAGCTTTTTCCAATGATGCTTCATTAAGGTCCGTGGCGAAGACCTGCATCTTCTGACGGGGCCCAGCATTTTCTGAAATTTCCAAAAAGGACATGGCGATGGAATACGCTTCCTGACCGGTTGAGCAACCCACAACCCATACGCGTATCGGATCGTCAGTATTCTTCTGGTAAAGTTGTGGGAAGACTGTGCTCTGAAGAGTGTCAAACACTTCCGGATTTCGAAAGAAATTCGTGACGCTTATCAGCACGTCTGAATAGAGAGATTCTAACTCTTTCTTATTGCCACGGAGAAAATGCACGTAAGAGCCAAAAGATTCTATCTTATTGAGTACAACGCGTCGGGCCATGCGTCTTTGGATTGTGCTGGGTTTATAAAGCGAAAAATCCACGTCACTATGATGACTAAGGAGTTGAATTAACTTTTGGTAGCTGACATCGGAAAAGAAAGAGTGCTCGCCTATCCCCTCCTCCATTACAAGTGCCTGCTTCGCACTTTTCTTCGGAGCATCGTTCGAAGGAACGCCGTTTGTCGTGCTTTGGGCTAACTTCATCTCAGTCCGTGAATTTAATTTAGTCACGGCCTGGCTGTACGCATTTAAGACATAGGGATGGCTGGCTAAGCGCGCAAGTTCCGAGGCAATTCTCTCGGGGGGGAGCACAAAATCCACGCAGCCTGTGCTAATGGCGCTACGCGGCATCGATTCGTACTTCGCCGACTCATCCTGCGCGAAAGTAATTCCACCTTCTTCCTTGATGGCCTCCAAACCAATCGTTCCATCTGTGGCACTTCCGGAAAGGATAACTCCGATTGCGCGACTGCTCTGATCTGAGGCCAGCGATTTTAAAAAAAAGTTGATCGAATAATTCGCTTTTCGATCCGCCATGCGCGGCTGGAGCTTCAACACTCCTTTGACAATGCTCATATTCGTGTTTGGCGGGATGACATAGATATGATTGGGCTGGACCCGCAAATTGTTGGTGACTTCCTCAATAGGAATCTTCGTAACTCGAGCCAGTATCGAGGTCAGAGCGCTTTCGTGCTGCGGATCGAGATGCTGAATCAACACCAACGCCATTCCAGTGTTGACAGGAAGATGTTTAAGAAGGATTGTATAAGCTTCCAATCCTCCCGCGGAGGCGCCAATTCCAACTATCGGAAATGCGCTGCGGGCCGCTGGATCCTGCGCATTCTTGCGAGATGAGATTTTTGATTCGTTGCGCATGGGACACTCTCCATCTTTAGATTAAACGCGGTGCGACCATCGTATCCGCGATTGCGTGACGCGAAACACTATGTTCTAGATACTGCCGAATTTACGAAATAAAGTTTTAGCTAGTCCCCGCGTGATCGATTGAGGTCAATAGGAAGGGCGGTTAAGCTGCTTCTGACCTCGTAGATAAACGGAAAACTACAGGCCAGCTATTTTACGTTCCTTGTGAGTGATCGCTGTCCAATTATGTGTAGGGGCGCTAACGACAGCAGGGTCTGAATAACCTTGTCGGCTTCACTTTTAGTCGTTCGAACACATCCAAGGCGGTTTTGCCTAATCACTCGCCATCCATGATCAATCGGCTCGAGAGAGTACAAATTCTGGCTCCTTGGATGTCCCCATACAAACGCACCTAATCGCTGGCATATTCCTTAGGTTGCTCGACTGATTCCGCGTTGCTGTTTAGATGATGGATAGCCGCGTGTACTGATTCAGATATTGCCGGCGGCAGCCGGAAAGGGGGCAAATTATTATCAACCCCCTCTCTTTCATACATTGGCGCATAATGCACGAGGATCATATCGCTTGCTTCGGGTTGCCAATGCGGGCTAAAACTTTTTTGCGCTTTCTGCGTGGCCTTGCGTAAAGTTGAATTTGAGTGGAGATATAATTTATAGAGGATCAGCAGTGCGTCGCGCAGTGGCGCGGGAACAGATGGGGTCCCCCTCAGATGTTCTCTGGTTTGCAATGGAGCGCTTCGCGGATTTTTTCATGTGGTTTTCCACGCCTTTCTCACAAAGGTTACTTAGATTTTCCGGTGGTCTGTAACTGAAGGACCCAAGAGCCGTGGCGGACCTGATTTTGTTGATGGAGTTGGGGATCATAAGGTTTCTGTGTCGTCCACATCTTCCAGATAATCTTGAGCCAGCGTTGGCCAAGGCAGCGCAGAGCGCAGGCGTGTGTTTTGCCTTCGTCGCGTTTTTGTTTGTAGTAGATCGCGGCCCAACTGCAGTAGGAACGCGAAGTGTCGCTAAACCAATGAATGGCATTGCGGAGATGCTTGTTGCACGCGCGTCGCAAATAGCATTTTTGAATTTGCCCAGACTGGAAGCGAACTGGTGCTGTCCCTGCAATGCATTGTAACGCTTCGGGAGTATCGAATCGATCGCGGTCGGAACCCAGCTCGGCCAGTAGGCGCGGAGCCGTCTTGCCTTCCTGTGAAACCGGCAACGATCCAAACCAATGGTTGTCAGGATGGTCATTATAAAGTTTTTGAATGCGTTCACGGTAATCGTCGAGTTGTGATTGAAGAGCGACCAACATCTTGGAAAGCGTGAGTGCGAGAAGACGTTTGGCGGATGTGGTCGGAGCCGATCCAATCATCTGCGTGGCGCGGGAGAAGATTTCCAGTCGTTTCTCATACGTCTCCGGACGTGCCAGCTTATGAACGTGAAGAAAGTTCTCCCACTTTCGCTTTCCAGCTTTTTTCAGTTCTGCGGGGAGGAGAACTGTTGAAGGAACGCCCATGCATAAGGAAGTGTCCAATCTTCAAAAGCCTCAAGCGCCGCAGGGTAATATTCATAGAGCGCCGACATGAGCTGATTGACCAACGCAGTGCGTTGAGAAATAAGTTGAGACTCGTCGCGGCAAAGCAACCGCAACTCCATGGTGAAGGGATCTTCAGGCTTAAGTGTGCGCCAAGCGTGCCCATCCACGCGCAATGCATCGGCGAGGCTCCAGGCGTCCAGGTTGTCGTCTTTGCAGCCGCTGGGTGCCTTTCGCAAACGGTATTGCTTAGCCGAGCGTGCGTGAATGGGAAAAACGGAATAACCAGCATCAAGAAGGCGATCGACGACAACGCCTGTTGAGGTCTCAATCGCGATTCCAAGAAGAGGAAAAACGTTGAGTTTAGTTCGCGCGTTATGCCACCCATCGGCGGTGTCTTCGAAGCGGAACTGCGCAACGATGATGCCTTGCTTATCTACTACTGTTACATCGTGATGATCGCTCGCCCAATCAAAGCCAGCGAAATGAGTGAGATCCTGAAACGGATGCATTTTTCCTCCCCAACTTTTGTGCAATAGGTAGGCATTCCTGTCATGCGCTGAACCGGTACGGTGACCCTCGTGGGGTGAAGTTCTCTCAAGCGTTTGGACAGGAACCACTGCAGGAGCCGGTGATCCAAGGGAAATCCTCGAAGGACTGGGGGTCATAGACCGTGCTCCTGCAGAGGCCGAACCATTGCGATCTGACGAAGAATAAGCTCGACGCATTGCAGTCTCAATAGACGGGTTCATCGGCATCGCGGCGCTGCCGCGGTGGGTTCCAGTAGGGGGAACCGCGGCAGTGCTGTGATGACGATGAGCTTCTTTGGGAAGCTCTGTCACAGCACTGGAAAGGGTACCGGGGATCATCTGGACCGTGCCGCTGCGCGGCGCAAGTGTTGTCAATCTGTGGAGAATCGAACGGAGGTAGTCATGCGCGTAGAACTAGCAGCGATTGAATTCTGTCTCATGCCGGCGGCAGCCGGTGAAGGGTGGCGGACGACTAACAGCCACCCTAATGACCTCACTTTGAAAGTCCTCCATGCAGTCCTTTCTCAAGAGCACCATGCTTTCGATATGCGCTGTCCATCGCACGCAGTAAAATGAAAGGCGATTCCGCTCACGGACTTTTGGTTCGACTGATGCAGAACCGATGAAAAGAATTTGGCTCCGGATGCCTACCTAATTTGTCGCCTATCCAGACCTTTCTTCACTAAAACACGTTATCTAGACCCATACACGCAAAACGCGTTTTGAGTGGTGGTAATAATATATTGAAGCCGGACGCAAGTGATTTCGAGCGGAAGGAGGTTGCCGTGAAAAACGAGAAACATTCAAAGAACAATCAGCATTGTCGGCGGCAGCCGGTAAGTATGGCGGACGACTATCAGCCATACTTCAAACTGTAAAAAGATCGACTGCAAGTGTGAGTGTCATTAGGTGACATCTAGTTCCACAACGCGCATGGGCTTATTAAATGCGATTAAAGACGATTCGATTTCAGACGCCTAAATATTAGCTGAGGCGTAGACCCCCCAGCTACTGAACAGGGGGGTCCTAATTCCAGATTTCTAAGGGTCTCAAGCAGTACGTTACGCATATTTTCGATGGTTGGATCGTAGATTTCCTTCCTCGGTAGATCCTGGAAATACTAAGTGCGCCGGCGGGCGCACCGGAGGTGCCGGTGGGTTCCCTCCGCGAGGGGGCACCGGTGCCGACGGGGTGACCGTCGGCGCAGATGTTTAAGATCCTTCGAAGTGCCAAGCCAGATCCGAGCAAGAAAAGTAACGTGGAGTTCGCTATGGGCTCCCTACGTGTCAAGGTGGAGCGGAGCAAAAGGAAGATTTTTTGCCACGCGTTCGGCGGATGGAGTTTCGACTCGGAAGATGCTCCGGGAAGCGGAACGTCCATTTCTCCTCCGAAGCAAAAAATACTCTTTTGTGAGAACACCTTGAAACGCCGCTGTTTAGATAATTATTCTGTGCGTGAAGAAAGCAGTTCTGCGCTTCACGCCATATCAGCTTGTCATAGGTAAAGTATTGCCTGGCTGTCAAAATCGACCTGTCGCTGAAATGTAAATCTTGATGAATTTTTGCAAATAAATAAATTCCTAATTCCTTGCCATGCCATCGCTTAGTTCTGAGAGTGTTTACAGCTTGTAAACGCTGCAAAGGTCGGCGATTTGACGAGTTGCATTTAGAGGGTAAATACACTCTTGAGGCCGGCGAAACAGCACGGAAAGGAGATTTAAGGGCGTTCAGGACCGCATAAGTATTGTGTCGCGCGTGTTGCTGAATGCTTGCTGCTGATAGGCCACGTTGTACGTCTCCACCGCATAGAGATCACAGTCAAATTAGATAAGTTGTCGCGCCGCGATTTTTCGCCGGTCAGCGTAGTG
>Ga0163144_10022947_pt1 | contig 12347 bp, 11 predicted proteins | sample OliLak19BULKMAT1_FD_123175 | JGI IMG/M metagenome (GOLD analysis project Ga0163144, IMG submission 123175) | Freshwater microbial mat bacterial communities from Lake Vanda, McMurdo Dry Valleys, Antarctica - Oligotrophic Lake LV.19.BULKMAT1 | ecosystem: Environmental > Aquatic > Freshwater >... | reverse complement strand
ATCAATACCTTCGCTGGCTGCTGCGCGACGGGATCATCGGGTCGACGCTGATCCTGATCGGGCTTTGCTTCGTCGCCTTTCGCCTCCTGCGCGACTCGTGGGAGGACGGCCGCCGGCTTCTCGGCGCCGCGATCTTTCTGGGCTTCGCAGCCGGCATGCTCATGGCCGGCGCCTTCCTCGAGGACTTCCGCCTGTTCGCGTTGACGGGCCTGCTCGTCGCGGGCATGCACGAGGAGCCGCCCCGATGAGCGCCGCGCTCGCCCTCTCGCTGGCGGCTACCGTCCTGTGCGTGGACGGCGTGCCCGCGCAGCCGCTGACGATCGGGCCCAGCGCCTCCGCGCGCACGCGCGCCGCGGCGAAGGACCTCGCGGCGTCGCTGGGCCGGATCTGCGGCGCGCCTTTCGCCGTCGAGACCGGGGGCGGCGCGCGCGGCCTGGCGCTCGGCACGGCGGCCGATTTCCCGGCGCTGGGCCTGGCCGGCGAGCTCGACGCCCCGGAGCCGATGCGGCGCGAGCAGTACGTCTTGCGCTCCCACAAAAATGGGCTGGCCGCGGTCGGCGCCACGGACGCCGCCGTCGAGGCCGCCGCCGCCGACCTGCTGCACCGCGCGGGCTGGAGGCGCTTCTTCCCGGGGCCGGCGTGGGAGATCGTGCCGCGCGAGCCCGGCCTCACGCTCCGTGTCGACGTCAAGTCCGCCCCGTCCTTCGCCGCGCGCCGGATCTGGTACGGCTTCGGGCTGTCGGACTACAACGAGAAGGCCTTCGCCGAGTGGCGTCGCCGCAACCGGGTGCCCGGCGGGTTCGACCTGTCGACGGGCCACTCGACGGTGGACCTGATCGCCCGGCACAAGGACGCCTTCGCCGCGCATCCGGAGTATCTCGCGCTCGTCGGCGGCAAGCGCGCCGGGACGAAGCTCTGCCTCTCCAATCCCGGCCTGCGCCGCCTCGTCGTGGAGGACGCCGCGGCCCGGCTCGCCAAGGATCCCGAGCGCGACAGCGTCTCGGTCGAGCCCAGCGACCACGCGGGCTGGTGCGAGTGCGAGCTTTGCCGCGCGCTGGGCTCCCCGAGCGACCGCGTGCTGAGCCTCGCCAACGCGGTCTCCGAGGAGCTCGAGAAGGGCCGCCCCGGGAAGTACGCGGCGTTCTACGCGTACAACCTGCACGCCGCGCCTCCGGCGGGACGCGCGCGGGAGCGCGTGATCGTGAGCGTCGCGACGAGCTTCCTGCCCAAGGGCCGCGAGCCGGAGGAATATCTCGAGGGCTGGGGACGGCAGGGGGCCCTCCTGGGCGTGCGCGAGTATTACGGCGTCTATCAATGGCACCACAGCCTGCCCGGGCGCATGCGCGGCGGCGACCTCGCCTACCTCGCGAAGACCCTGCCTCGCTTCCACGCGCTGGGAGCGCGCTTCGTTTCCGCGGAGTCGGGCGAGGACTGGGGCGCCAACGGCCTCGGCTATTACGTCGCGTCCCGAATCCTGTGGGATATCTCCGAGGCGTCCCGCGTCGACGCGATCCGGGAGGATTTCCTGACGCGCTCCTTCGGCGCGGCCGCGGGGCCCATGCGCCGGTTCTACGCGCTGATGGACGGCTCCGCGGGGCTCAAAAAGACCGCCGCGCCGCTCGCGCTCGCCGGCGACATGTACCGGCTCCTCTCCGAGGCCTTCGCGGCGACGGAGGATCCCGCCGTGAAGGCGCGCCTCGAGGACCTCGTCCTCTACGCGCGCTACGTCGAGCTTCACGAGGCGTACCGGACCTCCCTGCCGGGGCGCCAGGCGGCGTTCGCGGCGCTCGTGCGCCACGCCCGCCGCATGCGCGGGCGCCAGCTGGTGCACCTGAAGGCGCTGCTCGCCTATGTCCCCAAGCGCGACCCGCTGGTGAGCGCTCCGGCCGACGACGGCGCGGGCGACTACACCTCCGCCGAGGTCGCGGAGCTCCTGCGCCGATGAACAGCTTCCGCGAGAAGACCTTGTCGGGCGCGCTCTGGAGCGTCACGAGCCAGGGCGGACGCCAGGCCGTCATGCTCGTCTCGAACGTCATCCTCGCGCGCCTGCTGACGCCGCACGACTTCGGCCTCGTGGCGACGGTCCTCATCTTCGTCAACTTCGCGATCATCCTCGCCGAGCAAGGGTTCGGCGCGGCGCTGATCCAGCGCAGCGAGGTGACCGAGGCGCACCTGTCGTCGATCTTCTGGGTCAACGTGGCGCTGGGCGCCGGGTTTACCGGCCTGTTCTACTGGGGCGCCCCTCTGATCGCGGAGATCTTCCACGAGGAGGCGCTCGTCCCGCTGACGCGCGCCGTCTCCTGGATCTTCGCGATCAACTCCCTGGGCATGGTGCACACGACCTTGCTCACGCGCGAGCTGTCGTTTAAGACCTTGGCCAAGGTCGAGATCGCCTCCGCCTGGTGCGGCGGAGCGCTCTCCATCTTTCTCGCCTGGCGAGGGTGGGGCCCGATGAGCATCGCGGCGCAGTCCGTCGCCGCGGCGGCGGTGGGCATCGCCGTCCTCTGGAGCGTGAGCGCCTGGCGGCCGCGAGCGCTGTTCCGGTGGTCCGCCGTCCGCGAGCTGGCCGCGTTCAGCTTCAACAGCTTCTTCGCGAACGTCTCCAACTACTGGGTCCGCAACGTCGACAACGTGCTCGTCGGCTACTTGCTCGGCCAGGGGCCGCTGGGCGTCTACACGCGCGCCTACTCCGTCATGCTCTTCCCGCTCTCGCGCGTCTCGCGCGTGCTCTCCCGCGTGATGTTCCCGTCGCTCTCGTTGATCCAGGACGACCTGCCCCGGATCCGCAGTCTCTTCCTAAGAATGACCCGCGTGATCGCTCTGGTGACCTTCCCGATCATGCTGGGCGTCGCGGCCTCGGCGGCCAATTTCACCGCCGTCGTGTTCGGGCCGCAGTGGGGGGAGATGGTCCCGATCCTGCGCATTCTCGCGGTGGTCGGCATGGTCCAGTCCGTGACGACCCTCTTCATGAATATCTACATGTCGCAGAACCAGACCGGCCTGCGCCTGCGGGTGAACCTGCCGGTCCAGGCCGCCCAGGTGCTCGGCATCGTGCTTGGCCTCAAGTGGGGCATCCTCGGCGTCTCGATCGGCTACGCGATCGCGACCCTTGCGACCGCGCCGGTCGAGTGTTATTATGCGGGCACTTTGATCGGCATGAGCGTGTCGGATTTCGCGTCGAACCTGCGCGGCGTTTTCCTTTGCTCGACGGCGATGGCGCTCGTCGTCGCGGGCGTGGGCGCGGCCTTCCCTCCCGGCTTCGCCGCCTTCGCTCTGCAGCTGGCCGCGGGGGCCGCGGTGTACGTCCTCCTCCTGAGCGCGTTCAAGGTCGAGAGCTGGGCGGAGACCTTGGTCGTCGCGCGCGAGCTGCTCGCGCGCAAGAGGGCCGCGTGAGGCGGCAACGCGTCCTAGCGGCCGCGTTGTTAATAGCCGCCTGCTCGCCCGTGAAGCTTCGTGAATTCGAGCTGGGCCTGCTGGCACCCGTCGGCCCGGGCGTCGCGTCCGCGGCGCGCGCCGCGGGGATGACGGTCCGCGACGCCGCGCCCGAGGGCGCCGACGCGCTTTCGGCCGTCGAAGGCGAGCGCCTCGCGGACTGGTCGCAGCTGCGCCTGCTCGTCGCGCGCGCCGCCGTGCGGGGCCGGACCGGCGCGTTCTTCATCCTGCCCCCGACCCCCGCCGGCAAGGAAATGACCGATTTCCCCGAGGAATGGCAGGCGCTGGCCCGCGTCGCCCGCGAGACGGCCGCCCTGCGCCCGATTCTCGAGTCGGGCGTCGACGCCGCGCTTCCGTTCGGCGAGCCCCAGGGGGCGGAGGCCCGCGCCTGGCGCCATCAAGGCCGTGTCTACGTCCTGCTCGTCAACGACTCGGGCGCGGCCGCTCCCGTGGCGGCGGAAACCCTGATCGATTTCCGGGCGCTCTTCGAGGTTCGCGCCGACCCGCGCGACGTCCTGTCCCCTTGCCCCGGCGGCCTCTGCCTGCCCCCGGGGCGCGCGCTCTGGCTCGAGGGCCGGCTCTGATGGAGTTCGCGCTCGTCTCGGACTGGCGCCGCTGGCCGTGCGAGGAGGCGCAGCTCGGGGAGATCTACGCCAAGGATTTCGGGCGCATGGGCCATCGCATCCATTTCCTGGCGTTCATCAACGGCCTGCCCGAGCCCGTGCGCCGCGAGACCTGGCACGGCCATCCCGTCACCTTGTACCGCCGGGAGAACGGCACCGTCCGGCCGCTGATCTCCTGGCTCTCCGCTTTGCTCAAGGAGCGTCCGCTCGACTTCGTGCAGGTCCGCAACGATCCCGTGTTCGCCCTGATCGCCGCCTGGCTCGGCCGCCGGGCGGGCAAGCCCTTCGCCTACCACCTCTCGGTCCTCAACGGGCCGATCGTCCTGGCCCAGGCGCTGGAGCGCGGCGGCCTGGCCCGCGTCAAGCTTTGGATCAAGGGCACCGTCGGGGGCTGGCTGGTCGACCGCGCGGCGCTCGGCTGCGACCTGCTGCTGCCCATCAGCGACCATATGGAGAGCCATTACCGCGCGCTGGGTCGACGCGGCCCGATGCTCGCGATGCCGATGGGCTGCCGCGACGCGGTCGCCTCGCCCCCGCCGCCCGAGAGGGAGACCGTCGAGCTGCTCTACCTCGGCGCGCTCGACTGGCTGCGCCGCCTGGACTTCCTGCTGCGCGCGCTGGCGCTCGCGATCAAGGCGGACCCGCGCCTGCGCCTGACCTTTCTGGGCTCCGCACAGCTCGACTCGGACATCGAGAAGCTTCGCGTGCTCGCCGCCGAGCTGGGCCTCGCGCACGCGGTGACCTTCTCGCCCTTGATCCCGCGCTCGGAGGTGAATGCCCGCATCGACGACTCCGACATCGGCGTCTCGCCCCTTCCTCCCGTGCCCCACTTCCTGATGAATTCCCCGACCAAGCTCATGGAGAGCCTGGGGCGCGGCCGGCCCGTCGTGGGCACGCAGGAGACTCCGGAGCAGAAGAAAATCCTCGAGGAATCGGGTGGCGGCATCGCGACGCCCTTCGACGAGAAGGCCTACGCCGACGCGATCCTCGCGCTCTCGCTCGATCGCGCGCGACGCGTGTCGGCGGGCCGCCTCGGCGCCGCCTATATGGCCGCGCACCGCGATTACTCGATATTGGCCGCGTCGGCCGAGAAGGCTTACCGCGACCATTTGGGCGCGCGCTAGAAATTCTCGCGCCGCACCTTCTCGGCGAACTCGTCCCGCCAAATTCGCTCGAGCTCATAGCGCCAGAATTTCCGCTTTTCGCCGCGCCATCCGCTCGCCTCGAAGGCATCTCGCCAGCGCTCGAGCTCGGCGACGCTTTGTTGGCACAGGAACGCGCGCCAGGCGTACTCGAGCCTGAGGCCGTGCGACCACCGCTCCATCTTCCTACGCGCCGTGGAGGCGGACCCGAACCTTATCGGCAGCTGGCTCCAGGTGCCGCCGCAACGCAGCCTCCACAGGATCGCGCCGAACGCGAGGCGACCGTCACTGCGGGGTCGGCCGCCCTTGCGACGGGACCTGAGAAACGGTTTTTTCTTGAGAGGGGGCAGCTGGCGCGCGACCATGGGCCAAAACCAGGTCTCGACGCCTCTCCATTCGTGGGGGGATTTTCGTATTTGCATACCTATCATACGATCGAGACCCCTAAAAAGTTGCATCCCGCCACCCGGCGGGGCAAGGTCTCTGACGCGTTTTGATTTCTCCCTCGAGGGTTATGATCTGATAATGGATCAATACCCACGTCGTGAGAACGAAATCTGATGAAGGGTCATAGACCCGGCGGCGGGCGGGATCGGCCGGCGCGGTCGGCCCGTGGCGACGGTTAAACGGGCTTGAGCTCGGAGCGCAGGAGCGCTTCGAGCGATTCGCGGATGACCGCGAGGCAGGACGAGAAGACCTCGTGGGACTTGCCCATCGGGTCGGCCACGTCGAGGTCGCCGAAGCCGGCCGCCGCGCGCAGCAGGCGCGTCTTGCCGGTGAACTCGGGATACAGCTCGCAGATGTGGTCGCGGTGGTGCTCGGCCATGACGAGCACGACGTCGGCCCAGCGCAGCTGGTCGCGCGTGAGGAGCTGGGGCCGGTGCACGAAGGTGGGGACGCCCTCGGCGGTGAGGAGCTTGCGCGCGTGGTCGGGGACCTCGTACCAGCCTTCGGCGGCGGTGCCGCAGGAGCGGACCTCGAGGCCGAGGCCGCGCTGGGAGGACCAGTGGCGCAGCAGGTGCTCGGCCATCGCGCTGCGGCAGATATTGCCGGTGCAGACGAAGAGGACGCGCCGCGGTGTGCTCACCCCGGTATTCTACTCGATCAGGGGCGGGGGTGCTTCAGGTGCGACGTCAGGTCGCCGGCCCAGTGCTCGACGTTCGGCGGCGCCGTGAAGACCGGCGTCGGAAGTGCGACGACCGTGGAGTCGGAGGTCAGGACGCGCTTGACGGTCTTGAGCAGGATGCTGATGTCCAGGCCGACCGACAGGTACTTCAGGTAAAAGAGGTCGTAGTGGATCTTCTCGATGGAGTCGTCGATGCTGTTGGTCGCGCGGAACTTGACCTGCGCCCAGCCCGTGATGCCGGGCTTGACGAGGTGGCGCAGATGGTAGCTCGGCACGACCTTCTCGAGCACGGCCACTTCCTTGACCCACTCGGGGCGGGGGCCGACCAAGGACATCTCGCCGATCAGGACGTTCCAGAGCTGAGGGAGCTCGTCGATGCGGTAGCGTCTGAGGATTTTGCCAAGGCGAGTAATGCTGGAGCCGTGGGCCTTGGCCGAAGTGAACGGGCCCGTGCTGTCGGAGCCCATGCTCATCGTGCGGAACTTGAGGACCATGAAGGTCCGGCCCAGGAAGCCGGCGCGGGCCTGGCGATAGAAGAAGGGGCGGCCGTCGATGAGCGCGATCAGGGCCGCGGTCACGGCGAGCACGGGCGCCGTGACGGCGAGCAGCACGAGGGAGCCCACGATGTCGGTGGCCCGCTTCATGTACAGGAACGGGCCGTTGTTGTTGGGCAAGGTAAACTTGAGCGCCCAGGAGGGCCGGCCGGCGGAGTGGGGGGAGACCTTGGAGAAGATGGACTCGTAGAAGTCCTCGAGCGTGACGATCGGCACGCCGCGGGCGATCGCGGCCAGGAACACGGGGCGGGCGGCCTCCCAGTTCCAGTCGACCCAGCGGCTGTCGGCCACGACCATGTCGACGCCCGGGTACTGCCAGGGCACGATCGTGAGGCCGTGGTTCTCGGCGTGGTGCGGGAGGTCCTTCTCGATCTGGGCCATGTCCTCGGGGTCGCCCAGGAACACGAAGCGCTGGTCGAGGAAGTTGTAGTTCAGGAAGGTCAGCCAGGCGCGGCGCCAGCCCAGGATCAGGACGTGGGAGGCGGCCACGGTCAGCAGGAGGTGGGTCTTGGGCGTCAAGGTCTCGGAGTGGAGCAGGTAGAAGTAGGTCGCGCCGATCGCGAAGCTTCCGACGCTGGAGATCAGCAATCCCTTGATCAGCGAGCCGGACTGGCGGACCAAGCGGAGGTCGTAGAGGCCCAAGGCGTACATGACGGCCATCCAGGCGATGAAGAGGGGGAGGAAGGCCATCCCGGTCGCGACGGTCAGGAACTCCGGCTCGCGGAAGAAGAGGGAGGCTCCGAGGCTGAGGTAGAAGAGCACGCAGTCGACGATCGGGGGAGTCATCCAGCGCCACGAGTGCCTCGAGCCGATTCTGTTCATACCCTTAGTATTGTAGGGTTTGAGGGTCCCGTATAAGGGTCGAAGGGGGTGGGCCCCGGTGGGCCAAAGGGCCTAGGCCGCGGACGGGCGCGGGAAGGGCCGATATCGTAGAATGTCCCGTGCCTCGAATCAGCGCCATTCTCCCCACTCGCGACCGGGCGAAGGTCCTGCAGATCACGATCGACAGCGTCCTCGCGCAGACCTTCCAGGATTGGGAGCTCATCATCGTCGATGACGGCTCGACCGACGGCACCGGGGAGCTCGTGCGGGCATGCTCCGACCCCCGCATCCGTTATGCGTCCAACGGCGGGAGGTCCGGCGTGTCCGGCGCCAGGAACTTCGGGATCGGGCTGGCACGGGGGCCGATCCTCGCCTTTCACGACGCGGGCGACGAGTGGCTGCCCCGCAAGCTCGAGGACCAGCTGGCCGCGTTCGAGCGTCTTCCTCCCGAGGCGGGCGTCGTCTACTCGCCGATGACGCGCCTGTATTGGGACGGATCGAAAAAAGACCTGATCCCGCCGGTCTTCGACGCGGAGGATGAATCCACCTGGCGGCGCGCCCTCGGACGCGGCGTCGGAGGCATCTATCTTCAGGCGGCCCTCGTGCGGCTTTCCGCCTGGAAGGCGGTGGGCGGCTTCGACGAGGACCTCAAGCGCTGGGTGGACCTGGATTTCTTCATGCGGGTCGCCCGCGAGCATCGCTTCCAGTTCGTGCCCGGGCCCGTGGCCGTCTATCATGAGATGGGCGGCGGAATCTCGAACGACGCCGACGCCCTGCTCGACGCCTACGGCAAGATCCTCAAGAAGTTCGAAGGCGACTTCGCGGGCGACTTCGACCTGCTCGCTCCGCATCATCGCGCCGCGGCGCGCGCCCTCGCCCCGACGCGGCACGCCCGCGTCTCTCGCGAGATCCTGTTCGGCCTCATCGGCTCGGGCCGAGCGACCGCGGCGGATTTCGCGTGGCTCGTGGTCACCTGGGGGGGCAAGCCCCTTCACGACGCCCTTCGAGTGGCGCGCGCGGGCTGGCGGCGAGCCGGATGAAGCCCAAGCTCCTATTCCTTCAGACCCAGGATTACACCTTCTGGTCCCACCGCCTGCCGTTCGCCCGCGCGGCCCTCGCGGCGGGCTACGAGGTCGTGGTCGCGGCCCACGAGGGCGCGCATGGGGAGCTCATCCGTGCGGAGGGGATGAGGCTCATCCCGCTGCCCTGGAAGCGCAGCGGCGTCAATCCCTTCTCCGAGCTCTCCATGGTCCGGCGGATATGCCGCCTCTACGCGGACGAGCGCCCGGACGTCGTCCACCAGGTCACGGCCAAGCCGATCCTGTACGGGACCTTCGCGGCCGCGCTCGCCGGGGTGCCCGCGGTCGTCAACACGTTCACGGGCCTGGGCTTCGTCTTCATTTCGGAGGGCCTCAAGGCGCGCGTCCTGCGCAAGGCCGTCAGCGCCGCCCTTCGCCTGGCGCTGTCGAGGCGCGGGTCGCGCACGATCTTCCAGAATAAGGACGACCTCGCGCTGTTCGTGGGCGGCGGCCTGGTGCCGTCGCGGCGCGCCGTCCTGGTCCGGGGCTCGGGCGTCGATGTCTGGCGCTTCGGGCCGAAGCGGGAGCCCGCGGGCGTCCCGCTCGTGGTCCTGCCCGCGCGCATGTTGTGGGACAAGGGGGTGGGCGAGTTCGTGGAGGCCGCCCGCCTGCTTCGCGCGAAGGGCGTAAGCGCGCGCTTCGCCTTGGTCGGCGACGCCGACGCGGAAAATCCCGCGGCCGTGCCGCCGGGCAAGCTCGCCGCATGGAAGGCCGAGGGCGCCGTCGAATGGTGGGGGCAGAGGTCCGACATGAGCGACGTCTACGCGCAGGCCGCCGTGGTCTGCCTGCCCTCCTACCGCGAGGGGCTGCCCAAATCGCTGATGGAAGCGGCCTCCTGCGGCCGCCCGATGGTCGCGACCGACGTCCCGGGCTGCCGGGAGGTCGTCGCGCACGAAGAGACGGGGCTGCTGGTCCCGGTCCGCGACGCCGCCGCACTCGCGGCCGCGCTCGAGCGCCTGCTCGGCGACGCGGCGCTGCGGGCCAGGATGGGGGCCGCGGCGCGCAAGCTCGCGGTCACCGCGTTCGCCGAGGAGATCGTCGTGGGGCAGACGTTAGGCGTCTACCGGGACCTGCTCAAAGGAGCCGCCAATGAATATTGAATTCAAGCTCGATCCCGAAAAATTGGCGCGCGCGCTGGCGCGCGTCATCCTCGGGCTGGGGGCGGCCTATGTCTGCACGCAGTTCTTCGTTCGCGTGCTGGGCTGGTCGAACAAGATCCTCCTGATCGCGGCGTTCGATATGAACCGGGAGCTGAGCATCCCGAGCCTCTACTCCGGGGCCGCGATCCTTCTGTGCTCCGCGCTGCTCGCCTCGACGGCGGCCCGCGAGCGCCGCCGCGGCAAGCCGTTCGTCGGGTGGGCGGGCATGTCCGCCGTCTTCGCCTTTCTCGCGGCCGACGAGGTCCTCGCCTTGCACGAGAAGCTCAACGATCCGCTGCGCGCGGCCCTGCATACTTCCGGAGGCGTTTTTCATTACGCCTGGGTCATCCCGTACGCGGTCCTGGCCGCCGCGTTCGCGGCCGTCTACGTGCCGTTCCTCCTGCGCCTTCCCGCGCGCACGCGAAACCAGTTCGTGATCGCGGGCCTCGTCTTCGTGGGCGGCGCGGTCGGCTGCGAGCTGATCGGGAACCTGATCTTGAAGGACGCCCCGCCGTTCAGCGTCCGCATGGGCGTGGAGATCCTCGTCGAGGAGACGATGGAGATGAGCGGGATCGCGCTGTTCGCGTGCGCGATCGCCTCCTACAGGCGCGTCAGCGAAGCTTCAAGCGAAAAAGCCTGACGGCGCGGTCGAGCAGCGGCGGGACGCCCAGCACGACCAGGATCCAGTACGGCACGATATGGTGCCGCATCGCCGTGCCGTAGTTGATGGTTCCCATCGACCACAGCGCCGACATCGAGAAATACAGGATCAGCAGGAACCGCGGGATGCCCGCCGGCGTGCCCTTCGGGGGCGCCCAGAGAGAGCTGATCGCGAACATCAGCAGGACCACCCGCAGCAGCCCGTCGGCCGCGGCGAACAGGTCGAGCCCGCCACGCACCTGCCAGGGAAAGGGCGAGAGCATGTAATAGAGGTACACCGGGGGCAGGCTCAGGGCGAACTTCACGGGCGAGCCGGGGTCGAGCTTGACGGCGTATTCGGCCCGCGCGCCTTTCTCGCCCTTCTGCCGGTAGGTCGACGCGTACTCGATCGCCTCGCCCTGCGACAGCTTCTGCAATGACGGAGTATACGGGAGGCTCCCCGTGAGCGCCGCGGCGAGGAGCCCGGCCGCGACGGAGCCCGTCAGCGCGATGCCGAGCATGCGCGGCATCGACAAGGTGGTCCGGATGCCCATGCGCGAGAACAGCGCGAGCGGGACCATGAACAGCGCGTAGACGATCAGGCCGTTGTGCGTGCAGCCCATGAGCCCCGCGCCGAGCAGCCCCCACAGCAGGGAGAGCGGGGCGGCGCTCAAGCGAAAGCGCAGCAGGCAGTAGGCGCTCTGCATGAAGAGCAGAATCTGCCAGGACTCGCGCAAGGTGACCGAGGTGAACAGGGCTAGGGCGGGATGCAGCCCGAAGACCAGGAGGCAGGCGACGTAGCGGCTTCGCTCGACCTTCAGCAGCTCCAGCATCCGCACCAGCACGACGCAGGACAGCGCGAAGGCGAGAAGGGAGGTCGCCTCGCCGAGGAACAAGGAGACGCCCCCGAGCGAGTAAACGATCGCGAGGAAGATCGTGTAGAAGCGCGAGCCCAGGCCGAACTCCCAGCCGCCGATCGCGGCGATGGCCGACGCGTCGCGGTGAAACCCCGCGGCGTCGACGTCGACACCCTTGATCGTGCTTCCGTACGCGTTGTAGATCGCGATCAGCGCGTGCGCCAGCAGGACGGCCCAGATGACGCCGACCTCACGGCGGCGATTCTTCAGGGAAAGGAAGAGAGGCACGCAGGCGAAGGCGGCGTATAACGTCAGCCAGCCGGCCCAGTCGGCCTGAAGATAGAAGAGGGGGACGGCCAGCACGGCGGCCAGCGCGATCAGAATCACGGCGCATACTTTATCATAGCCGGGCCGCGGGGTTGACGGGACGGGGCGCGGACGATACACTGCTGGCCATGCCGCCTTTCAAGCACGCGCTCGTGCTGACGAGCCTCGAGAACCTGGCCCTGACCATGATCCGCACCTTGTCCGCCAAAGGCATCAAGGTGACGATCGCGGGTGGGGGCCCGGGGCGCATGCTTCGCCTCTCGCGCCACTGCGCGGCCTACGCCCAGGTCGCGGCGAACGGCCCCGCGCTCGCCGAGGCCGCCCCCGCGGCGGTCGAGGCGGCGGCGAAGCTCGCGCGCGACCGCGGCGTCGACTTAGTCGTGCCGGTCGACGTGCCGGGCGGCATCTTCGCCTCGAGCCTCAAGCCCCTCCTGCCCGGGCTTCCCTTCTACCCGTTCACCGACGCCGCGACTTTGCGCGTCCTCGACAACAAGTGGAGCTTCTGCGGCTTCCTTCGGGAGCACGACGTGCCCGCGCCGAAGACCTGGCTCCTCGAGAACGCCGCGCAGGCGCGCGAGCTGGCGCTGCCGCTGGTCCTCAAGCCGCT
>Ga0163144_10022946_pt1 | contig 12347 bp, 11 predicted proteins | sample OliLak19BULKMAT1_FD_123175 | JGI IMG/M metagenome (GOLD analysis project Ga0163144, IMG submission 123175) | Freshwater microbial mat bacterial communities from Lake Vanda, McMurdo Dry Valleys, Antarctica - Oligotrophic Lake LV.19.BULKMAT1 | ecosystem: Environmental > Aquatic > Freshwater >... | reverse complement strand
TTTGGTTTAATGTTTTCAATTTTTAAATATTCAAACAGTGCGACAGTCAAAATTAAATAAACAATAGGACCGAATACTTTAATTACAAAGTTGAGAGATAATGCTTCGTCTTTATCATCTAGGAGCGAAAACTTAATGTAGCCTTTAGAGTAAGATCTACTGCCTATCCAATTTTGAATAATAAAAAGAAAAATTGCCAGTAATATGTGAACGAGGTAGGTCATTTTAAAAGTTTTAAATTGTTATTAAATTTGATACGACGCACAAAGTTTCAATTAACCACTGAACCAGCTTTTTTTACTAAACACCTTTTATCTATTGTCGATTTGATTATGTTACGGTCTGCTTGCATATTAAAGTAAAAATGTTCCATCCCGTGGTTCTGTCTGATTGAGAAGCAAGTTGTTTGGAGTAAGTTAGTTCACCATTGAATAATCTGATTAATTTAAAAGCATTGTGCAGCCCCATTCCAGTTCCATCCTTTATTCCTTTATGAACTGATGATCTATATCCTTTGGTAAATAATTTTGGAATGTCTTCATCAGGAATTACAGAACCGTAACTTGAAACAATTATTTCAACAGTGTGCCCGATTTCTTTAATTTTTATATTTGGCTGAATTGAATTAGCGTCTCTAGAATACTTGATAGCATTTTCAGTAAGTAACATCAAAACAATTTCAAATAACTCTTTATCCCCTTGCAATTGTCTAAATGAATTACCCTCTAACGGTACGGTAATTTTTCTTTTCTTGAAATCATTACTAAATATTTTTGAAATTTTGTTCGCTGATTTATGAATAGAAAATTTTCTTTCAGTATTTGGTTTTAAATTGTCTAAGTAATCCGGCATGTAAAATTTAATATTGTCAAGAATAAACTTAGTCAGTCTAGAACTAACATAGATTTTTTTAATATTATCATCTGCATTGTCAAATTTAACTTCCCACTCACTATCTGAAGAGTAGTCAAGTATTTCGTCCACACTAGATGATACTTTAAAGTTTAAGTTGCGTAACTCGTGAATGTTTTGAGTCGCAATTTCAATTGGGATATATTCCTCAAAATTTTGAATTCTTTTATCTTCCTTAACACGCTCAATAAAATATTTCTTGTCAAATTTGTGATTTGGATATTTCTTTTTATTCGTATTGATTATCGAAGAAAATGAATTGTTGATAAGGATGCCAACATTGCAAATGTTTTGATAAATAACATAATCGAAACCAATTGGATCCGTCCCAATGATTAATTCTTCAATATTTTTAGACAATAATTCTTTATAAAATGGGATGATTGTGGATTTATTTTTTTCTTTACTAAAATCATGGGGTATCTTTATTAGTCTACCATCGTGAAAACTGACAATCCCATTTAAAATTTCAGCATATGGGTAGTTTGATATCATGAAGAGAATAGTTTAAAAATGGAGTTAATGATAGAAAGATAGTTGTTAACTCCTTTAATGACCTCATCATTATTTGTAATTTTTTTTACTTCTTTCATTGCTTTTTCCTTATCTCGACCAAATTTGTTAACTATTGCTGAAATTTTCTCAAGTGTTTCAGCATTCGATATTTCTTGAGTCATTTTTTTTCGTTCAATCTCAAAATGAAACTTGGGTGAAAATGCTTTGCGTATTGCGGCATCAAGTTTTGATTTGAAGTCTAAAAACTCCAAATCTTTACCCATAAAATCATCGGCAAGGTCAACCAAATGTTTATACTTTGTAACAGACCAGTCTGCTCCTGTAAACATAATGACAACTAAATGCGGACATTCAGATTTCAAATACTTTAGAATTCCCCATCCTTCAGATGTCTCTGAGAGATTCTTCCCAATTCCTTGAATATCTAAAATTACAACATGATATTTTCTGCGAATAAAATCATCAATTTCTGAAATGTCAGGAAAGTCTACAATATTGTATCCATCCTTTTGAAGTCTTTTTACATGAGTTATTTCGTCATCATCAACTAATGCAATTCTTGCTTTTAGTTTCAAATGTTCCAATTCTTCTGATGAAAACTCTCTAATCGGCTCAATTGTCCTGCCTTTAAAAATATTTCTAAAAATTTTTAGCATAGGTTTTATAAATATTAATGTTATCATTTTTTTAATTTATCGTTTAGATTGCCGCTAAAGGTCATGTGGGCGTAAAGCACCATCGCTAATCCAACAGCGTCAGTTTGCATAGCACACTTTTTTCTCTCCGCCAAACCTACCCATAAACCAAACGCAAAAAAATGAAATGGTTGCCTGAGGTTAAAGAGATTGCTTTTTTTGGGTTAATTTGTTAATAAAATTTTTCCCAATGTACAATTTTAACGCATTAACGTGAATATAGCGTAAGATGGTGTTGATAACTTTAGATAAAAAGTAAGCTGAATAGCTGAGATTATAATTACTAGACTTTTGCAAGCAATTTTTTAAGATATTCTTTTTCCTGCTCATGGGTCATGCCCATTATTTCTTGAGTGAGTTTGTCCCTAATGTCACGCATCATTTTTACCGGATCAAAATCTTCAGTTAATGTCTTTGTCTTTTTCTTTTTTGTCTTTGTTTTCATTCTGCAAATATTTCTTTTGGTGATCTTATTTCAAGCATTGGATATCCTTGACGCAGGTTAACCGAATTATAACCACGTATTCTTTCAAGATTTACAATGTGTTTAAAATTCCACCTAGCCAGAACATCGGCCTTAGTTATTGTTGCAATAGCAATATGTTGGCAGTCAATCAAACTGGTCTTTCCTACCACTTTTTCTGATATATAAAGGTCTGCCAATTTCATTGCCTCGGTTGTTAATTCCACTTTTTCTATTTGTGATTTTGGTAGTAATTTTAAATAATCTCTTACATGATTTGGCGCTCTCAATAATTCTGCTTCCAGTAATGTAGAAACAATAATGGTCGCTTTTTTGTTTATCACATGGTCAAACATGGGCTTTGTGTCAACAGAGAAGACTTTAGCAAAAACGCCGCCAATTACTGAGGTATCCAAATAAATCCGCATAGAAAGTAATTATATGAAAAAATAAATAGTGAGCCAACTCTGTTGATATGACGAGGTCAAAAAAATGGAAGTTCATCTTATCATCTTCTTCGGTCCTTCTTCAAAAGAGGGAAGGCCAGTGGCCGAATTCAGGATATAATCAAGTATGCACGCACAAGGGTATCGAAAACTTCAACCCTCCTGACGTCCCTTATCCTGTTGAGAAGGGAAAGAGCGAAGAGGTCAAAGCCGATCCGATTGCCCCGAATTAGATTCCTGAATATTGGCCGCTTGTTTTAATCTTCCAAACTTATAAAACAATCCAATTTTAAAAGTGGTGAATTGGTATCTTGCTGCATCTGTATATGTATAATTTCCGTAAAACATGGTGTAAGTAGATTTTGGAGGAATGATATTAGCGACATCAAAATAAATTTGGAAATCATTGTTTTTGTATTTTTTTGTCAGCCTTAATCCCCAATTAAATTGTGTGTTAGAAAGTGACTGGGAATCACCCCAACGCATAAGATGAACCTGATTCATAATACTGAAATCTTTAGGTAAAATGAAAGTTAGGTAAGAATAAATTCCATAAGTGAGATTAGAAAAAGGTTCACGTTTAAATTCAGGTGTAAAAGAATATTTGTCGTAACTAATCCAAAATGAATTCCATCCTTGTAGCCATTTTAATTGCAATGGTATACTAATATCAGCACCAATAGATTGGTTGCGCAGAGCATTCCAGGATGTAGTATTGGTTAAAAAAGTGGAATCATCAACAAACGAAAATTCACTAACCGGATCTTTTGTATCGGATACGTAAATGGAAATATTATAGGCATAAAATAAATCCGTTTCAAGTCTTAACGAATGTGAAATAGATGGTCTCAAATAAGGATTACCATAACTGATGCTGAGGCTATCGGCAATTCTAACAAAGGGATCATAATTTGAAAATTGTGGTCGGTCAATTCCCGATGAATATCCAAGTGTCATTGAAATATTTTCAGTTGGTTGAACTAAAATACTTGCGGATGGAAATGGTCTAAAATAAACTGAATCAATAAATTGTTTTTGCAACGAATTACTGTATCCATCAAGTCCGGTAAATTCGCCAGTGACTCCAATTCTGAATCCCATTTTTTTCCAGTTTTTTGAAAGCTCTGCGTAAACTGTACCAATGTGTTCTTTGTAATCATAAGAGTTGGTAAAGGCTGAATCGATTACCCAATCATCATTCGCTAAATTGTATTGATTGTAAATTTTTGCATTTCTCAATTCGCTGTAAGATAATCCTGTGCTGAACTCCCAGCCGGTAGTGTCAAAAACATGATCGTAATTAATTCTTAATTCACCAACTAAAGGTCTATCACGTGATTCTGTTTTGATATTGAAATCAGAGAAAATTCCAGATGAAATATTTTGAAAAGTGCTGCGCGATGAACCGCTATTTCCACTTGATTTTTGAATAAGATTTAGATTTACATTAAAGTTACTTTTATTGGTATCCGTTTCCCAAATATAATTCAAGAAAGCGCTGTTTTGCATCCACGAATAGCTAGGGTCTGCAAATGTGTTAAAACTAGTTTCAAGTACGGAACCAGTGTTATAATTTGTTGCACTAGTTGCTTCGCTGCCACCAAAACTTGTGTTACCTCGAATACCTGAAGTTATTTTATGTGTTGGGTTTATTTGGTAAGATGCTTTGAGTTGATAATACATCCACGTGTTCCAATTTTGATTTGAGTAATCTCCATACAAAGAACGATCTGAATCATCAGATGTAATGCCTGTAGTAGTTCCAAGCGCATTGTCTTGATCATAATTTGCGCCGAGATAACTACTCATAGAGAATTTTTTTCGTTTGATACTTAAACCTAAATTTAAGGTTGATACTGGTTTTAATTGTGTGCTCATTCCGCCCGAAGCGCTTATGTTCATTGTGTATCCTTCTAGCGCAAAGTTTTTTGTGAAGACTTCAATTACACCATTTCCTCCACCTTGGCCTTTGTATTTGGCAGATGGATTAGTAATGATTTCAATACTTTCAACCATGTTGGCCGGAATCGCTTTTAACTCGTCGTTTGAAATAATGGGTTGTCTATCCACCAAAATAACAGGACTTCCTTTTCCAATAATTTCAATTCGTTGACCATCCGGTGATGTTATTTTAGGCGATGCAATTAATACATCATAAAGCGTGCTCAATGTTTGTAATGTTGTTCCTTGAACGTTGATCCTAATTCCGTCCATCGTTCGTTGAAATTCTGGTTTTACAAATACAATATCAACAGCACCAAGCGATCGTTCACTAATCATTTTTAGTGTTCCAAAAGAAATGGTTTCAGAAGATACACTAAAATTTATTAGCGTATCAATGTAACCAGCCAATCTAATTTTTACATAAAATTCAGTCATGCCTTTTGACTCAAATTCAAGCGAAAAAAAAGTACTGTCAATATAACTTCCTTTCACAAGTGTTGAGTCAGAGGCATTGTAAATCATGAATTGTCCAAAGGCTGCATCGGTTGAATCAATATCTAAGTTTCCTTCTACTCGTTGTTGTTGAGAAAATGCATTGAACGAAAAAAGTAAAAGAATAGTTGGTAGAATTATTTTCATGGGGTGCAAAGTTTAGAATAAAATATTAGTTGAATTGTTAAATAATGTCAAGTGGTTAAAAAGGTACAAGCAGTTAGTAAAAACGTACAATTAAAGGTGAACCAAATTTCCCTCTTTGAAGAGAGCCTGTCCCGAACTTGCTTCGGGAGATTAAGGGTGATGATATTTTTGAAAGGTGAGGAGTCTTCACATCATCCCTCTCAATCTCCCTTCAAAAGTTAGAAGATTAATAATAAATCCCTCCTTTATAATCCATTTCAAAATCACTGCCGTCATATTTGTAATCAATTCCCTGAATCATTATCACATCACCTTTTACAAGAGATGCTAATTCAATAATTGCTCCATTTAAAATAAATGTTCCTCCGGTTTCTTTCGCAATTTTTAAATATTCGCAACGCACAAATTTTGGTGCCGCACAAAGTAAAACATGAACAGGTTTATTAATTTGATTGAGCAAACTAATGTCACGCACATCAGAATAATTATCACCAATTAGTAAAACTGCATCTGCGTTTTCATCATTGTCAAAAGCATATTTAACGGCTTCTAAATCATTCTCTGGCGTTTCGCCACCGCTTCCTTTTAGCATCGCAGCTTGGATTGTTTTATCAATTTCGCGCACGTTTTTTGTGCTATAAATTCCGCCGGTATTTCCAATTTTTTTATTCTTGGTTGCCTTACCATCTCCATCATTAAAAAAAGTGAAACTTGTAAATGGAGTAGTGCCTTCATGTCTTTTAATCCAAGCAACCATACTCGCAATATGCGTTGTCATACTGCCGGTGACATCCATCACAATGGCTACATTTTTTTCTTTGCAAATAATTTCTAAGCCTTTATATACAGCTGTTGATTTTACATTAATTGCTTCTGGTGTAACAAGTAAATTAATATCTGAATCTTCTTTTAAAACAGGATTTACTTTTGTCTCATCTGCAAAACTTGGTTTTTGTCTATCGCGTGTGTAGATGCCTAATAAATCGCCATAGTAAGAAATTCTTATTTGAAGATTGACTGTTGATTCTGTTGCTTTTCCATTTTCAATTGCGGGTTTCCAATTTGGCATAGTGTCAATGGCATAAGTAACTTCATCGCGAATGGCTGTTGAATAATCACCAATAAAATTTAAACTATCAATAGTTCCATCGGCGTTTACATTGAATTTTACATCTACCCATACGTCCACTCTTTTTAAACCAATTTCTTCGCTGTTAATTAAATTATCTTGAAAAAATTCTAGCAACGCAAATTCACCTTCTGGAAATTTTGCTGGACTGTTTTTTACTCTTGCTGAAGATGAAGTAGAGCCAGTTGTTATATTGCTTGAGAAACTTGTCTTTCCAACCTGATCTGCAATTGGGTCTAACAATGGTTCGGTAAAAATATCTGTCGGATTTTCAAAATAATTATTGAGTAATTCTATTTCTTTCAATCTATTTTCTTCATTGTTAAATGGACGATGAAGAATTACGAAACCATGAAAATAATCATCGCCTTGTGTAAAATCAGTGCAGCCAGTTTGTTCAACAATTTCCCACTGAATAAAATCATCAGAAAAAAAATGGGGGAAATTAGAATTTAGCCAAACAAGTCGTTTGCGGTCTAATGCCAATTGATCAAAATCAGAATTTTGTTTGTACTGCGTATAGACATAATAAATCTTGAGTACTGTTGCATTTTTCAAGTCCGTAAAACTTGTGCTCGATTGAAATTTACTTTCAGAAAAAACACTTGGAAGATAGGTCACAGAAACAGATTCTTCTCGCTCCAATTTTTTAATTTGACTTCGCGGAATTTTTAAAATAGATTCAATTTTTGTTTCAGATTGTCCGAATAAAAAATAAGTAAAAAAAAGAAAGAATAGGAGAAAGGAAAATTTCATAATTTATGTGGTGGACGTTATAATGCAAAAGGTTTACAAATGTTACAATTTTTTTTAGTCGATTGATATGCTGATTAAAGCGGATGTTTAAAATATTAATTTTAGTTAAAGTAAATCTGCGTTAATCTGCTTGAAAATGAATTCTACACTAATTCTCTTTATAAAATTCATCCTCAAATTAAACCTTTTGTCATTGAAATTGTTACATAACCTTTAGATTGGGTAAATTTGTATCAAAATATTACTGAATGAAATTTGGCTTATTTCTCTTTTTAGTTTCTATTATTTTAGTTCCAACTGTTTGGTCGCAGCCAGGTGGAGGTGAGCGTCCAAAAATTGGTACGTTGACAGGAAATGTAAAAAGTGCTTCAAACAAGGAACCTGTTGCGTATGCTAAAGTTTACCTGCTAAATGTAAAAGATAGTTCTGTTGTTACTGGTGGCTTGGCGGATAGTACCGGTCATTTTTTAATCGAAGAAATTCAAGTTGGTCCTTACATTGCAAAAATAAATTCTTTTGGTTTTGAATCTTATTTTATTGATTCACTTTTCTTTTCTCCACGTGCTCCAAAAATAGATTTAGGTTTGATTTACATGAGTCAAAACGATACGCTGTTAGATGGCGTTGATATTGTTGTTGAAAGAAATGATATCACTGCGCAAATTGATAAGAAGGTTTTTAACATGGATAAACAACTTACATCGCAAGGTGGCACAGCCTTGGATGCCTTACAAAACGTGCCTTCAGTAACGATTGATGTAGATGGCAATATTAGCTTAAGAGGAAATGCCAACGTGACTATTTTAATAGACGGTCGACCATCAACAATCACCGGTAGCGGGCGGCAAGGAGCTCTTTCATCTATTCCTGCAAGTTCAATTGAGTCAATCGAAATTATCACAAATCCTTCGGCGAAATATGACCCAGATGGAATGTCAGGCATCATCAACATTGTCTTGAAAAAAAATAAAATGAAAGGGTTTAATGGAAGTATTGATTTGAGTATTGAAAACGGACTTCATCCAGATAGTCTTGATACTTATTCTCAATTTCTAGGATTTAACTACAACGCATCTTTCAACTTAGCTTATCGAAATAAATATTTTAATCTTTACGGAACGTACAGCGCAAATTGGTACGAAGGCTATCGAAATTTTTTTCAAACCAACGAAACATTTTACAATGGCATTTATGATGAACTGAGACAAGAACGAACAGGAACGCATCTTCGCCAAGGTCAGCTAGTAAAAATTGGAACTGATTTTTACATCAATCCAAAAAATACAATTGGTTTTTCCGTGAATGGAAATTTAGGGAATGAAGACCGAACAGGCAATCAATATTATTATGCATCCGACTCCGTAACGCGATACGATGTATGGCAAAGATTAAGCAATGATCCAGGAAATCGTTTTGGTTTAGATGCCAATTTATTCTACGCAAAAAAGTTTGATGTGCCAGAACATAAGTTGGATTTTAATACACAATATTCTCGCGGACAAAGTGCTGAAGAAGGCTTCTACATTGAGAATAATTATGATCCGGTTAATATGAATTTATTGATTCCAGGCTCATTAGACCAGTTTGTTAGCACGATTGATGGCAACGCAATTACAACAATACAATTAGATTATTATAAACCATTAATGTTTACAAAATTATTGCAAGATAGTACGGAGCAAAAAAATCCTGCTAAAATAGAAACTGGTGCCAAAACAACTATACGACAAGTAAGTCAAGATTATTATCAAGAGACCTTTAATATTGCTGATACAGCACTGAACAATAACTTTGATTTTACTGAACAAGTTCACGCAGCTTATGCAATTTTTGGACAAGAGTTTAAACCGAACAATAAAGCTTTTGCAAGTTTCAAATATCAAATTGGATTAAGAGGCGAAATGGTTTTTATTACTTCTAAGGTTGATAAAGATCCTATTGTTTATAAGAATAATTATTACTCGCTGTATCCTTCCGTACATATAGTTAAACCACTTTCTATTACCAAAGAAATTTCATTGAGTTATAGTCGTCGTGTTAATAGACCAGGTTTGCATTCGTTGAATCCATTTTCAAAATACAGCGATCCATTAAATTTACAAGTTGGTAATCCGGAATTGAATCCCGAGTACATTAATAGCATGGAACTTGGTTTTGCAACGTATGGAAAAAAACTAACGCTGACTAGCTCTCTCTATTATCGTTATATGACCGATATGATTCAACGTGTAAAGGATGTTGACAGCAATGGCGTTTCGACAATAACATGGTCAAACGTTGATGAAGGACATTTTTATGGATTAGAAATAATGACAATTTACAAACCCGTAAAGTGGTGGAGAATTATGTTGTCATTTAATTTTTCGCAAACATTTATCAATTCTTCTTCAGGAGAAAGTGCATTGAACAATAGTGGATATAGTTGGTCGTCAAACATGACGCAAACATTTACTTTTACAAAAGGTTGGACTAGTCAGTTAACCGGATTTTATCGGTCGCCAATGATTTTAACACAAGGGCGTTCGCAACCAATGTATAGTTTAGATATTGCAATAAAAAAAACATTCTTAAAAGATAAAATGTATGTCAATTTCAAAATTGCAGATATGTTTAATACTAGACAGTTTGGCTACAGTACATTTCAAGAAGGCGTATTTACAAGTACAGGAATATGGAAACATCAATCTCGTAGATTTATGGTGACGATTGGTTATGTTTTTGGAAATCAAGATCCGGATAGAAAACGCCGTGACTCTCGTATTGATAGCGGCGGTGGAGATATGGGAGGGTAAATTAGTTGGCAGATGCAGTGGCAGATGCAGAAACAATTTTTCAACTTATCATTGAGTAAAAAAGCAAAGTTATTTTCGAAACACAGTTTAAAAAATCAAAGTCTGCTCCTGCCATTGCCGCTGCCGACTTTTTTAAACGCCGAGTTTCACAATAAGCCTTTCTGAAATAAGCGATTTCCCGCCCATTTTTAAAATGCCTTGGTCTATACCGTTTTTACTTTTACCTTTTCTTACATGGATTGAGTTTAGCGTTTTCATATCAAATGTTTTTGGTATTATCGAAATTTAATACAAATAGCGTACCCAAAAGTTCTGAAATAGTCAACGCAAGCTTTCATTGATTAATCGGTAAGAAAAGAGAATCAAACGAAATGATCAGATTTACTCAATGTCATCAACCGTAAGTTGATTGGTTTTGTTGTAAGCGGCACTTTCTTTATTTAGTTGAATCAAATTGACAATGCAAAAACTCACTATAATCAATAAATAGGGTGCTAATAAATAAGCTAATTCTTCGAAAGATATTTTGCCCGGATCAACGATTGGTAGCAGAACAATTAATAATACCAAACCGGAAAAAGTTACTCCTAAAATATTCATCACTTTAGCAGTAGTCGTTTTAATTTGCTTAAACGAACTACTAAAAATCATCAGGTAAAAAATAATAAAAGGCAAAGAGATCAATGAAGAATTAAATGAGATTGATTTTATTTCGTCGTACGAGCCAGAGCTATAACCATTGCTTTCCCATTCAGTATACATTTCGTGTCTCAACGAACTTTCAATACCTGCCTTATAAATAATATGAATTAAAAAAAGAAGTGATATTCCAAAAGAAAAGATGTAAATGTTTCTCATCGTCGATTAAATCAAAACCAAGTTCGCTAAATCATATCATCAATGGTTTGCTGATTTGTTTTGGCAGGTGAATTATTTCTATTTGCTTGAACAAGATTAACAATGCTAAAGCCAAGCATGATAAGAATAAAAATCATTAAGAGAGGAGCAAATTCATCAAAAGAAATTTCTCCTGGATCTGTTGCAGGTATTAGTGTGATGAGAAAAATTAATCCAGCAATGCTAACTCCTATTATACTTATTACTTTTGCCGTTATATGTTTGATGTATTTATAAGTAAAACTAAATGCTAAAATATAAAAGGCGTTAAACGGTAGACAACAAAGTGCAACTCTTTGAGTTGCATCGCGCATTCTAAAATAAGCATCTCCATTATAGTCTTTAATGCCACTCATCTAACATCTGATAACGTAATGCTTGAACCTCATCCATGAATAGAAGAATAAGCACACTTAATACAACTGACAGAATTATTCCAAAAATGTAAACCTTCTTCATAAAATAAATATTTTGACCAAGTTATAATTATGATTTGAAATGTAAGACTTATAATTACATTTGCATCAAACAGTTATTTATATTAAAGATGAAAAAAATAAAATTTTTAGCACTCGCTTTTGTTCTTGTTATAACGGCATGTGGTGAAACAAAATCTGATTGCCCCAATTCTGATATCAATAATTTTGATAATTTCTTGGGCGTAAAATATGGTGCGAATGAACTTGATCTTGAACCAATTTTAGGAGATTTTACTGGTGGTGAATACACAGTAGACTCTTCAGCGTTTATCTATTATTTTAAACGTATTGAAAATGCACCTGTTTCTGTTTGGGTAAATGGTGAATCAGGAAAAGTAGAAACGATCTTCATGGAAGTTTTAGGCTACGAAGATGTTTTTGATAAAGATGTAGAAGATGCTAAAAAAGAATTTAAAATGAAAGATTGTGATTCGCGCTTTTTTGGTATGACGTACGATGAGTTAGTTGAAACAATGGGCAAACCAACTTCTGAAGAAACATTAGAAGAAGGCGTAAAATCTTTGTCGTATGATTCAAAAGATTTCAAAATTGCTGTAAACTTTAAAATATATCCTACACAAGCTGATATGTGTTCATCTATCTCTGTGAATTGGTTTTACTAGTAAATGATTAATATTTTAGTTAAAAGACTTTCAGAAATGGAGGTCTTTTTTGTATT
>Ga0163144_10022945_pt1 | contig 12347 bp, 9 predicted proteins | sample OliLak19BULKMAT1_FD_123175 | JGI IMG/M metagenome (GOLD analysis project Ga0163144, IMG submission 123175) | Freshwater microbial mat bacterial communities from Lake Vanda, McMurdo Dry Valleys, Antarctica - Oligotrophic Lake LV.19.BULKMAT1 | ecosystem: Environmental > Aquatic > Freshwater > Lake... | reverse complement strand
TGGCCGAGGGGGATGGGGCGGGGGGTTGGTTCGTTGGAGGGTGGGAGGTCAGTGGGGGGGCCGTTGGTGGAGTGGGGTGATTGAAGGAGGCTTTCGCCGCGGTCGATGTGGGCGGAGTTGCGGGGGAGGAGGCCGAGGATGCTGAGGGCGGTGACGCTTTTGCCGCTGCCGGATTCGCCGACGATGGCAAGGGTTTGGCGCGGGTGGAGGGTGAGGGAGACGTCGGCGACGGCGGGGGTGATTCGAGAGGCGAAGGAGACTGTGAGGTTGCGGATGGTGAGGAGGGGTTGGGGAGTGGGTGTGTCGAGCGCAAGTGCAGCATCAGCGGTGGCGGTTGCGGGTGAAAGACGGTGAGTGAACATGTCGGGGCGTGCGAGAGATTTACATTCAAGGCACATGCTCCGCCAAAGCTCGAAGCATGCCACCCCTGTGTTTGGGGTGGGGGTTAGCGGTCGGCGTTGCGGGGGTCGAGCATTTGGCGGAGGCCTTCGCCGACGAGGTTGAGTGAGAGGAGCGTGATGCTCAGGAGCAGGCAAGGGAAGAGGAGCAGCCACCAGTGGGACTTATAGGGATTGAGTTCGCCGAGGCCTTCGCTGGCGAGGTTGCCCCAACTGGGGAGCGGGGGTTGCACACCTACACCGAGGAAACTCAGGAATGATTCCTGAAGGATTGCCTGTGGGATGGTAAGTGTGGCGTAGACGATGATGGTGCCCGCGAGGTTGGGGAGGAGGTGTCGGATGAAGATGCGAGTGGGAGATGCGCCGATGGCGCGGGCGGCTTCGACGAAGGGACGGGATTTGAGGCTGAGAACCTGGCCGCGGATGACGCGGGCCATAGTGAGCCAACTTACGCCGCCGATGGCGATGAGGAGTGCAGCGAGGTTGAGGGTGGTGCGGGCTTGCTCGGAGAGTTTTCGCGGGGGGATGGCGGTGAGGGCTTGTGCTTTGACGGCGGCGGCTGTTGATTTGAGCTCGGGAAGTTTCCCGTCCATCGCGCGGAGGATGGTCGGGTCGTCGTGGGGTTGGTTAGCGACGGTGAGTTGCAGGCGGAGTTCGGTGCGCTCCCAGCGGGTGCGTTCTCGCTGGCGAGAGACGTATTCATCGATGAGCGAATCGCTGGCGACGGAGAGCAGGACGACGAGCAGGACGTAGGGGAGGCCGAAGAGAACATCGACGATGCGCATCATCACCGCGTCGGTGCGGCCGCCTTTGTAGCCCGCGATAGCGCCCCAGATGGTTCCGATGCTTACGGAGACCGCCGCGGCGAGGAGGCCGACGCAGAGGGAGATTCCTCCGCCGGCGAGGCAGCGGATGAGGAGGGAGCGGCCGAGGATGTCGGTGCCGAGGAGGGAGGGGGGGGAGCGGGCAGCGGGAGGTTGGAGTGCGAAGGAGGTGGAGCCAGCGTTGTAGCGGGGCATTCCGCCGGCTTCACTGGATTCGCGGGCAAGGGTGTAGGGAAGCGTGAGGATGCAGGCGGCGAACATGAGGGCGAGAAGGATGGCGCCGATGGAAGCGGGCAGGCCAAAGCGCATGATGCGTATGCGACGGGGCGCGGGGGCATCAATCGGTGTATCTCGTGGCATGGGGCAACATCGATGAGCGGATCGGTGTTCTTCTCCTTGAACATGGCTCTCATGTTTCGCCAAAGCTTGAAACATGCCACCCGGACTTAGTCTACGTGAGCGAGATACGCGGCGAGGATGTCTCTCGCGGCGTAGAGGTCCTTTTTGTCGATCATTTCGGTGACGGTGTGGATGTAACGGGTGCCGACGGTGATGCCGACCGCGCGTGCGCCCGCCGCGGCTTGCTGTGCGGCAGCGCCATCCTGACCGCCCGCGGCGAGGATGGTCCGCTGATAGGCGATGTGGTTCTTCTTGGCGAGGGCTTCGATCTCGTTGACGAGGCGGTAGTCGGAGATGAAGGAACTATCCTTAATGTGCAGGCCGAAGCCATCGCCGTGCTTGGTGACGGCTTCTTCCTCGGGCACTCCGGGGGTGTCGCAGGCGAGGGTGACATCAATGCCGAAGCCGATGTCGGGCTGGACGGCGTGGCTGGCGGTTCGGGCGCCGCGCAGGCCGACCTCTTCCTGCGTGGTGAAGGCGACGATGACTTCGCAGGCGTGGCCCGCGCCGGAGGATTCGAGTTTGCGGATGGCTTCGATGCCGAGCCAGCAGGCGACGCGGTTATCGAGGGCTTTGCTGACGAACTTGTTGCCCACTTCGATGGCGGGTTCGTTCATGACAACATAGTCGCCGACCTTGACCTTCTTTTTGACTTGGTCGCCGGTGAGGCCGATGTCAACGTAAAATTCTTTAACTTCCGGGATTTTTTCGCGGTCTTTGGGGGCGCTGATATGGATGGGCCGGCCGCCGGGGTTCATCACGCCCGCGAGATCGCCGCTCTCGGTGACGACAGTCACGCGGCGGGAAAACATGTTGCGCGTATCAAACCCGCCCGCGGCGTTCATCCACAAGAAGCCGTTTTTGTCGATCGAGGTGACGTAGAAGCCGATCTCATCCATGTGGCACAGGAGCATGACCTTGGTGGCCTTTTTACCCTTGCCGGGCGAGGTTTTCTTTTTGCCGGTACGGGGGGCGCGGCGGCAGATGAGCGAGCCAAGGGCATCGGTCTCGACCGATGTGAAGAGGCCCTTAATTTCCTTTTCGATCAGCGCCCTGACGCGCTCTTCGCGGCCCGGAACGCCGGGTGTTTCGCACAAACGTTTGAGAAGATCCAGGTTTTCCAAGCGATGCTCCGGTGGGAGAGAGTTGAGAGGGAATGCGGAAGCGTGAACGCGGAAGAGTGAACGCAGAGACCGCAGAGGGAATAGAGGAACGCAGAGAGGAGAGGAGAGTAAAGGAGAGGAGAGTAAAGGAGAGGAGAGGAGAAAATCATAAGTCTGGTGAAGGGGCGGTTTCGTTGCGGCGGAAGAAGGCGAGGTGGGATTGAATGACGCCCTTGATCTCGTCGCCTTCGATGGTGGCGGAGAGCACGGTGCCCGGCTGCACGTGTGCGTAGCGGACCTGGGCGAACGCCACGGGCGCTGAGCCGAGCATGGGCGAGAGGGTCGAACTGGTGACCTGGCCGATTGATTCGGGGTTGCCCGGGGCGAAGAGAGGCGTGCCTTCGACCGGCTGACGGGGGAGGCCGGTGGCGTCGTTGGGCTTGCTCTCGAACTTGATCGCGACAAGGCACTGCTTGGGATGGCCGCGGGAGTGCATGCGGGCGACGACTTCCTGGCCGAGGTAGCAACCCTTGTTCAGGGAAACGCGGTCGCTGAAGACGGCGGTTTCTGCGGGGAGGGAATCGGGGCCGAAATCGAGGTTGTAGAGGGGCGTGCCCGCTTCGATGCGGGCGATGTTGTAGGCGTGCCACCCCGCGGGGCGCAGGCGGATGCGTTTGGAGAGTTCGACGCGGCTGGCGCTGACCTGGGTCGATGAGCGCGCGAGGGCGATCGACTCCTCGTCATCGTGGGCGCGATCGTGGCCCGCTTCGAGCAGGTGTTGATAGACGTTGAGGACGTGCTTGGCGGAGACGATCATCTCGAGGCCAATCTCGCCGCACTGGTCCTCGCGGTAAATGACAACTTCGGTCCCGAAGAGGCGGACCACGCAGGCCCGGTCGGGGAGCAACTCATCAAAGGCCGGGCCGGAAGCATCGGCGCCCGCGGCGTTCTGAGCGAGGGCCATGACCAAATCCACCGAGCTTGGGCCGTGCAACGCGATGCGGTGCGTCCTTTCCGACCAGTCATCGAGTTGCACATCTTCGGAAATAATGAAGTTGGCCAGGCCCTTGAGCGTGCGTTCCGCGGCGTGGACATCGACTTCAAGCAGTGTTCGAGAGGGAAGGTCAATGATGCGCATGTCGGCGTCGATGCGGCCCTTTTTGTTGAGCCAGAACGAGCGGCGCACGCGGAAGGGGGACATGCCTTTGAGTTCCTGCGTGATCATGCGGTTAAGGAACTCGACGCGGTCCTTGCCGGTGACCTCGATCAAGGCCCGATGGGGCAGGTCGAGCAGGATGCAGTGTTTGCGGAGCGCTGCGTACTCCAGTTCGAGTTCACCGAAACTCTCGACGACCTGCACGATGCCCGCCGGGCTTTCGGAAGGACCATACGTGCGCAGGGAAGCCTCTGCGACCTGATGAAGACGGCGGATGGGGCTTTGTCGGGACATGCGGGGATGGTACTAGGGGCCAAGGGGATGGGGAAGGCCCGGTAAAGGCTTTGGGCGAAAAGAGTTGGGGGCTTAGAATGTGGGGGGAGTACAGCGGGTCGCCTAAATGTGTTCCCGCCGACGGTAGGTGAGTTCGACATCGCTTTCGATGTTCTTCATGCGCCAGAGTTGATAGCGGCGGGCCGCGCTGAGGGATTCGGCAAGCCGGCCGACGGCGACGCTTTTGGCGAGTTCATCGCCCAGAATGAGCGGAGCGATGTAGACGATCGCCTCATCGATGAGGTCCTCATCGAACATCGAGCCTAAGAGGCCCGGCCCAGATTCGAGCATCACGGTGGTCACGGCGTGTTTGTTGTGCAAGTCGCTGAGCAGGGCGCGCAGGTCAAGGCCGCGGCCGTTGGGGGCGGTGGGGACGCCGAGAAGAGTCACTCCTGCGGCTTCGAGCGAGGCGCGTTTGTGGGCCATGATGCGCGAGGTGGCGAGGTCGTTGTCGCAGGCGATGATGGTGGGGACTTCGCGCGCCGTTTTTACTACCTGAGCATCGAGCGAAACATCCAGGTCGCTGTCGGCGATAACCCGCTTGGCGACACGACGGAGGGAGACGCCGCGGGCGTTGAGCATGGGGTTGTCGGCGATGATGGTGCCGATGCCGGTGAGAATCGCATCGACGCGGGCGCGGAGGCGGTGGACGCGGCGGCGGGATTGCTCGTTGCTGATCCATTTGCTTTCTCCGCTGCGCGTGGCGATGCGGCCATCGATGGTTTGCGCCCACTTGGCGATGACCCAGGGGGCGCCGGTGGTGATTGCCTTCACAAAGGGAGCTGCGAGGCCGAAGGCGAGTTTGCTCTCGCCGCACAGTCGCGCGGGGATGCCGGCTTTACGCAGGCGGGCTGCGCCGCCCGCTTTGTTGGGGGAAGGGTCCTCGCGGGCGTAGACGACTTCGGCGATGTTCGCCTTGATGAGGGCATCGACGCACGCGGGATTCTTGCCCGCGGCGTTGCAGGGTTCGAGGGTGACGTAGATCGTTGCGCCGTGGGGGTCTTCGCCGCGGGAACGGGCGTCGGCGAGCGCGTTGGTTTCGGCATGGGGGCCGCCGAAGGAGCGATGGTGGCCGATCCCTATTACTCGGCGATCGGCGGAGACCAGGACAGCGCCGACCATCGGATTGGGTTCGACGCGGCCCTGAGCGCGGATGGCGGCGCGGGCGGCGGTATCGAGGATGGTGCGGTCGGAGAGCATTGCGAACGAGCGATCCGAATAGATCCTCCGCTATCAGACTATCAAACGAAGAAGGGTTTCACATGGACGGACAGGATAGACAGGATAGACAGTACATAGGAGTTTGGTAGAACCCATTTCACGCGATTCTAACCAGTGCCTCGCGGTCCATCCTGCCCAGCACATCATCGCCGATCTCCTCCAGCCAGCGGCGGGCATCGAGGGCGTAGCCAGCGGTCGCGGCGATGTCTCGCCCGTTGACTTCGCGGTAGAAACTGTTCCAGTAGGCGTTGAATCGGTGCATCATCAACTCGCGGACGTATTTCGCGGCCATCGAGGCCAGGGCGATGGGGAGGTGGGCGGATTCGCCCTCCGTGAGAAAGGCGACACCCATTTTGCGTGCTGCGCCATCCGGGCCTTTGCCGCGGAGAATGTATCGGCTGCGGTGCTCGCATTCCTCGATGATTTCGACAATACAACCCGCCACTTCGCGTTCGAGCAGCAGCGCGTAGGCAGCGCGGCCGCCAAGACGGTCGCACACGACGCCGACGCGGTCGCCGCTGGATTCCTGGGCGAAATGCTCCCAGATGAACTTGAGGTGGCTTCCGAAACCCCAGGCCGTGGTTTCGCCTTTGTTGCCGGTTTCGCGGATGATGCTGTTGTAGTCATTTTCGCCGATGGTCATCACCCGGAGCGAGAGGAGGGCTGCGCCGGCGTTCTCCATCGCGGATCGGACCAGGCGCGAAGAGATGGAAAGCTCGCCCTGCGAAAGGCTTACCGGGATGGGGCGCGGCGCGCCGTGGTAGCAGGTGTGGTGCTTGATGGGGTCGTGGGCCGAAGCGGAGAGGGCGCTGAAGAGGGCGAAATCGTGGACCAGTTCTTCGGGTTCTTCGTTGTGGATGAGGCGGAGGAAAGCGAGTACGCCGCGTTCGAGGTGGATGAGCGGGTGGGTTGACTTCACGCTGTTGGAGAGTTTGAGGGCCTTACTGTCGGCGATGGCGACGCGGCCGCGGGCATCGGCCTTTCCGCTTCGACCCGGTTCGCGGCAAACACCCTTGCTGAGCAGTTTCCAAAGGCAGGGCACGCCACCACCTTCGCCATCAGGAATGCGAAAAGCCGAGAGCGCAACACACAACGGACCCAGTGTCGGGCCGTAGCCGGCTTCATCGATTCCCGCAAGGATCAAGGCCATTGGGTGTGGTGCAGAGGGAAGGAGTGAACGCGAAGGCCGCGGCGAGACGAGAGGAACGCGGATCGGGAGTGGAGGAGAAGCGACTTGAGAGCGAAGAGAAGAGAATGAGAGATCATCGTCGCGGGGCGCGAAGAGTTGGGACCATCATGGGTGACGAGAAGAAGTGTAGAGATGAGAATCACTTGGGACTCGCACCGGCGATTCTTCCGGTCGAAGATTCGGTAGGTGGCATCCGAGTTTTGAACATAGGCTTTGCGAAGCGATACCCCCGGCGTGCGCGTGCGCGCTGCAGCGTGAAAAGATGCTCGCGCTCGACCGGCCCGAGGTAAACGCGAGCCCATCAACCGCGAGCGCGATAGGGTCGATTCCATGAATGCCTTGGAATTGCCAAAGACTTCGGCCACATCCCTGAGAAATGGGCGTCACGCCGCAGAGATATTTTCAACAGCCGCCATTTTCCCAGGGGATGAAAAATGCCTCGACATCCTGACCATCGACCCCGCCATCGCAGTTGACGTCGCCGGTTTCAACACCGGCTTGCCACGCGGTGAAGAACGCCTCGACATCGCCGCCGTCAATTCCGCCATTCTGATCGAAGTCCGCGGGACACGGGCACTCGGGAGGCAGAACGCACGGCAGTTGCGGGCCGGTGGGGCCTTCGCAGGTGCAATCGGGGTTCAGAAGCCATCAGCGAAGCCTTTTGCGCTTCCGAGTGCCATCACCAGAATCGCCACGAAGAGCGGAATGAAGAACGATGACTTGTTCATCTGCATAGCGTGCTTTTTCGAGTGTTGCGGCCCCACCAATACAACGCAGGATAGGCCATCCATGCCGTCGCCGGCGCTGGAATCGCGGCGGCAACTCGAAAGCCAATCTGATAGTCAGGAATACTTGGGAATTCTCCGCCGAGAGAATAGATTAAACCACTGCTGATGTTCGGAGTGGACCACGCTGTGCCAGCAACGTACCGAGTAGGCACTTCAGTGGGATTCGCAATGGTTTCAAGAAACTCAGCGGTGCCACCTGCGGCATCAAGCAGCCCCCACGGAGTAAGCGTATCGGGGTATGCGCCGAGCGGGATGCGGTATTGACCGTTGCCTGGCAGGTCAAACCCCGCATTGGCTTGGCCCTGTCCGGGCGGGCCGTTGACAATGGGGGTGTTGCTTCCGTTGATGCTTCGCCACCACCAGCCGCCGACACCCGCTCCGCCGTAGTTAGGATCGTAGTAAGAAGCCTTGATCCACTCATCAAGTGTGGGAATCCAGTAGCGGGCATCGGGGTTGTGTGCCGCCTGATCGGTGAAGATGTTGCCGCCGGGGCCGGTGTAGCCGAAGGTGCTGATGTCGTACGCGCCGTTCTGCAATGCCTCGATGTCGGTGCTCTTGTCGTTGTGAAGCCAGTTGCAATACATCGCCGAGGCCCGCCAGATGATGCCGCTCACGGGAATGTCGCCCGCCTGCGGAATGGATGGGTTGAGCCTGAAGGGCTGCGATGCGTTGCCGGTGGCGATAGCGCCCCATGTGTCCGGCTCACCGATGTAGTTCACCCGCCCGTAGAAGGTATTGAAAAACTCCATCCACTGCGAGGTGGTCACTTCCGTGCGGCCCAGTTTGTAGAGGTAGTTGATACCGCCGCGGCCTGTGACCCTGTGATTGGGGTCAGGGCCGCTGTAGGCGGGATTGCCGACGGCGCCGATCGTAACGAAGTCGATGCCGCTGGGATCGGGCTGGGCGAGCGCGGAGGATGCGTAGAGGAAAATGGCGGCCGCGATGGCGGTGGGTGCGAACGGAAGCAGGAAGGCGATTTTCACGAACGAGCGACTCCTGTGGATCGCCGTGACGCGAGGAAAGGGGGGCGGCACGCTCATAACATACCACATAAACGGGATAATGCCACCCCAAACGGTTTTTGTTCATGGAATTTATTGGAAATCTTCCTCGGAGTCCGTGTTTGAAGGTCGGTCGGGGGTGTGCGGATGCCGTGTCGTTTCAGGCTTGAAGTAGTGCGACGGTTGAAACGCCCGGCCCATTGTGCCGATTACTCAAGGGGGTGCATGAAGAGTCCCGTAGCGAGTTTAGGATAGAAGAACGTGCTCTTTTGCGGCATGAGTTGGTTGGCGCGGCTGACATCGCGGACGGCTTCGAGGGGTGTGGGCCGGACGATGATGGCGAGTTGTGCAAAGCCCTTTCCGCCGCCCGCGCCGGTTTCAATTCCCGCGCCGATGTCGGCCACTTCCTTGATCGTGTGGGGGAAGGCCCACTTGATGGGCGCGCCGGCGTTGAGCAGCGGTTGGGCGATTTGTTCGACGATAATGTACTGGATGTACGCGACGGCGAGGTCGCGCCAGGCCTTGGGTTTTTCGGGGAAGCGGGCCGCGAGGGGATCGGGGATTTTGGGCGTGGCGATCATGGCGCGTTTGGTGGCGCAGTCGTAAAGGCCCACACGCAGCGGGCCGAGCGTATCCCGGCTGTCCAGAAGCCGGTCGAGCGCTTGAAGGTCGCTGGGCGCGGGGTCAAAAACCATGTGAGGGGACGCCGCGGCGAGGAAGGCATCGAAGGTGTAGTTCGCCATCCCGCCCAGAACGCGGTGTGTGGGCCAGATGATGAGGCCGGGGTCGGACATGCCGACAAGCACCATCATGGTGCGGTGCGCGGGGTATGTCGGGTGGATGTCGCCGCGTTTGTGGCACTCGCTGAGATACGTAAGAGCGGTCAAATAGCGGTGGTGCCCATCGGCGATGAAGATGTCCTGGCCTTTGAGGGCGGCCTGATACGCGGTGATGGTGGGGTTGTCGGAAACAGTCCAGACTTCGTGGAGAATGCCATCATCCATGCGGGCGGTCATGTCGGGGGCGCGGGCGGACATGATGGAATGGATGAGGGCGGTGGCGTGCCGCTGCTCATCGGGGTGCAGGCCGAAGATGGGGGAAAGCTGCGTTTTCGTGGCCTTCATCAGCGCGAGGCGGTCCTCTTTGGGGCCGCTGAAGGTCTCTTCGTGGGGCAGAATGCCGCCTCCCGCGCGCGGGCCGAAGGGAACCGTGTCAACGCATACCACCATTCCGCAGCGGCTTGAGGCTGGCCCGGATGCCGCGGGAGTGGTCTGGCGGTAGGCGAACATCGCGGGCTGGTGGCGTTTGTTGAGAATGCCATTTGCATTCCATTCGCAGAGCGTTTTTGCGGCGGACGAATACGCGGCGGGCGGGCCAAGGTTCCTGGGAGGCACGTGGGGGAGGTCGATGGCGACGATGTTGTGCGCGTTTTTGGATCGGAGCGCGGCCTTGCCCGCGGCATCGAGAACGTCATAGGGAGGGGCGATGAGGGTGGAGGCATCGCCGCGGCCTTGGAGGTATTGGAGGGCTTGGAAGGGGTAAACGGGGGGCATTTGCGGGAGAGTAGGTCTGGGCGTGACGTGCCTCGCACTTATGGATCATTGATGACTGGGGTGAGACCGAAGTTGGTCGCACACGTGGACGGGCCGCTATTCGGGCTGAAAGCCCACGCCCGTCCGCGCGGCGTTCGCACCGCCATCACCGATACGCGTTACGGCCTATGGCGGAACGACTCATGCGATCCGCAGGCGACCGGCCGATTTCACGAAAGACGGGGACCTTGTCGGGGGTGAAGGCAGTCAGGCAATCAAAGCCGCGAGCAGTTCGCCGATGCCTTGGCCGCGGGTGGCGACGGTTTCGAGGATGGCGCGGCGGCCGGCGACATCGCGCAGGTCGCGGACGAGTTCGTTTTCGCCGGGGTGGTCGGCCTTGTTGCAGACGAAGAGGTCGGCGATTTCAAGAATTCCGGCTTTGTCCATCTGCACCGCGTCGCCCATGCCCGGCGTGAGAACTACGGCGGTCTGGTCGACGTACTGACGGATCTTGGTTTCGTTCTGGCCTGCGCCGACAGTCTCGACGAAGAGGGTGTCATAGGCGAGGGAGCCTTGGTGGGCTCCGCCGATGAGTTCGACGATGTCGGGGAGGGCGTGGTAGTCTTCGCCGCTGATCGCGAGGCTGCGGTAATAGACGCTTTCATCAAGCGTGTTGAAATCGACGCGGAGGCGGTCGCCCAGGAGAGCGCCGCCGGTGATCGGGCTCATGGGGTCAAAGGCGACGACAGCGCAGCGCCCGGTGAATCCCGGTTCACCGGCTTTGGATTTGCGGGCGTATTCGCTGACCATTTGGGCGACGAGCGTCGATTTGCCCGCGCCGGGGGAGCCGGTGATGCCGATCACGCGCTTGGGCCGCTGCCTGACCGCGCCGGCCCGGAGTTTCTTGCCGTCGTGGATGAGTGAAATGTCGCGGGCAAGTTGGGCGGTTGCGCCGGGGGCGCTGGTTGATTCGGTTCGCACCTTGACCGCGCCGTACACCGCGTTCACGATGTCCATCAAACCGACGCCGGTCGTAAAACAGCGAGCCACGCCCGCCGCGGCGAGTTTGGGAAGGTCTTCCTGCGGAAGGATACCCCCCATGTATACTGGCAGGTCAGGCCGGCCAAGAGTGCGCAGTTCGCCAACCAGTTTCGGCCCAAGCACCAAGTGAGAGTTGCTCATCATCGATGCGCACACCACATCGCAGTCCTCATCGCGTGCGGAGATCGCCAGGCTGCGGGGCGTCTGCCAGAGGCCCGAGTAAATGACGTGAACACCCGAATCGCGAAGGGCGCGGGCGATGACTTTTACGCCGCGGTCGTGGCCGTCAAGGCCCATTTTGCCAAGCAGGACCCGCGGGCGGTGCGGGAGGTCAGCGCAGCGGTCCTTCTTCTCAAACTCGGTGGTGGCGACGTTGAGTGCGGTGGTCATGCTCGTGGGAACGGTAGGATGGGGCGGGCGGCCGCCAAATGGCAAACAGCAAATGGCAAATTCGGAGGGAAGTTGCGGGGAGGCTCGTTAAGTGGGAGCCGATTTGTCAACACCCGTTTTCCCACCGCAGGAAGAAAAACTCCACATCACGGTTGGGACAACCGTGCCACCCAATCCTGCTCAACAACTTCCGGCTTCCCACGCGATGAAGAATGTTTCCACATCGCCGCCGTCGATTCCTCCATCCTGATTGGTGTCGGCGGAGGGGTGGCTGTTTTCCCATGCGGCGAAGAAGTCGGTGATGTCGCCGCCATCAATGCCGCCATCCTGATTGAAGTCGCCGATGCACGGGGGGCACGCGACTTGGACGGTGATCGGCGCGGATACACCCTCGGTGCCGTTTTGGAGTTCATAGGCTTTGGCAACGATGGTGTATGCGCCGGGGCTGTTGCACGGGGGCGACCATGAGAAGGTGTAGGGTGAGAGGTAGTCGGTGGCTTGATAGATGCCGCTGATGTAGAAATCGACGCGGCCCAGCGCGCCATCAACGGCGGCATCGGCGCGGATGGGGACGGGTTGAAAAGCGGTGATTGTGGTGTTGTTTGCGGGCGAAACGACACTCACGGACGGCTGGCCAATGGTCAGATAGAGGTTTCCATCCCAACCCTTGAACTGATCGACATCGATGAGGTACCGCCACCAGTTGGCGAGGAAGTAGTCCGGCCCACGGCTGGGTACGTGGGGCATGTGGGCGTACCACCAGTTGAGGTATTCACGCTGCGAATCGGTGTTGTTTGGGGACCACTCGTGAAAGTTGAACGAGCGCGTGGTGTTGTTGAGGTTGGGATAGAGGAGCCAGGCGTCGGCGTTGCTGTTTACGAAGCGCGTGTTGGCGTAGTCGTAGTCCGATGTCGCGTTGACCGGGAAATGCACGTTGCCCACGCCGCCCATCCCAGGCGAATCACGGTCGAG
>Ga0163144_10022940_pt1 | contig 12348 bp, 10 predicted proteins | sample OliLak19BULKMAT1_FD_123175 | JGI IMG/M metagenome (GOLD analysis project Ga0163144, IMG submission 123175) | Freshwater microbial mat bacterial communities from Lake Vanda, McMurdo Dry Valleys, Antarctica - Oligotrophic Lake LV.19.BULKMAT1 | ecosystem: Environmental > Aquatic > Freshwater >... | reverse complement strand
GAGTGATGAGTGATGAGTGATGAGTGACGAGGGAAAACATGGCGCTGGTTTTCCCTCGTTACATTGCTATTCTTATCCCACCCGCCACAACGTCCCATCGGCGCGATCTTCCAGCGTCACGCCGATTTGCGCGAGTTCATCGCGGATGCGGTCGCTCTCCGCCCATTGTTTGGACGCGCGCGCCTTCGCCCGCATTTGGATGAGCAGTTCGATCAGCGCCGCCTCGCGCGCCGCGCCGCCCGTCGTCGAATCTGCCGCGTCGTCCGCCGGAATGATGCCGAGGATCGCGCCGCCCAAATCCGTATAGAGCGTATGAATCGCGTTCAGCACATCGAGGCTCACGGTCGCGCCGCTGTTGAGCAGCGTGTTCACGTCGCGCGTCAGGTCTTGCAGCGTGGCAATCGCTTTCGGCGTCGTGAAATCGTCGTCCATCGCCGCGAGAAATGCGGTTTTCGTCTCGTCCAAACGCGCGAGGATGCCGTTGCCGTCGGCGTTTCCGGCGGGCGCGCTGTTCATGGCGCGGCGCACCAGCCGCACGGCGTTGTACAGCCGCTCCCACCCCTTCGCGGCGGCGTCCATCGCTTCATCGCTGTAATCGACCGGATTGCTGTAATGCACGCCGAGCATGAAGGCGCGGATCACTTCGGGGCGATTGACCTTGAGCGCGTTCTCGATGGTGATGAAGTTGCCCAAGCTCTTGGACATTTTGATGCCGTCGACGGTCAAGCTGCCGACCAACATCCAGTAGTTGGCGAAGGGCGCGCCGTTGGCACATTCGCTCTGCGCGATTTCGGATTCGTTGTGCGGGAAAATGTTGTCGATGCCGCCGCCGTGCAGGTCGAAGGTATCGCCCAGATACTTTTTCGCCATCGCGGAACATTCGATGTGCCAGCCGGGAAAGCCCTCGCCCCACGGCGAATCCCACCGCAAGATATGTTCTGGCTCGGCGCGCTTCCACAGCGCAAAATCTTCGGGATTGCGCTTGTCGCCGCGCACGGCTTCGCGCGTGCCAGATTCCTGCTCATCGACGCGCCGATTCGACAGCTTGCCGTAGTTCGGGTCGGTGGTCACGTCGAAATACACGCTGCCATCCGCGACATAGGCGTTTTCTTTTTGCAGCAGCGTCTCGATCAGCTTGATCTGTTCGGGGATATGCCCGCTGGCGCGCGGCGAAATATCAGGGCGGGTCACCCCCAAGCGATCCATCATCTCGAAGTAGCTGCGCGCATACGTCTCGACAATTTGCATGGGCTTGGACTGTGTTTGCGCGGCTTTCTTTAGGATGCGATCTTCGCCGTTGTCGAGCAAATGCCCCACATCGGTGATATTCTGCACGTACAGTACGTTGAGTCCGGTCGCGCGCAGATAACGCACGACGACATCGAAGGCGATGTAGGTCTTGGCATGACCGATGTGCGAATGATCGTAGACGGTGGGCCCGCAGACATACATATTGACCTGACCCGGCGTGATCGGGGTAAAGTCTTGCATCTGCCGTCCAAGCACATTAAAAATTCGCAGCGTCATGTGTTCCTCATTGGAATGTACCCGTATGTGCCTCATTGTAACGCAGAAAAAACCCGTAGAATATATTGAATCGACAGCGATAGGATACCCATGATCGCAGCCCGCGCACCCCGCACCGCTTGGCGGCAGCTTGCCCTGATCAGCGCCTTCACGCTCATCGTCACCGCACTGCCCTATCTGATCGGCGCGACGCGGACGGATGCCGCATGGCAGTTCAGCGGCTTCGTATTCGGCGTCGAGGACGGCAATTCGTACTTGGGCAAAATGCGCTTGGGGATGCGCGGACAGTTCGCGTTTCATCTGTTCTACACGCCCGAAATCCACGCCGCCGCCCCGCTGATCAACCTGCCGTATATCGCCGTCGGCTGGATCGCGGGGTTGTTCGTGCCAGAGTCCGATCCGCGTTCGCACGCCGCGCTCACTGCGGCGTTCCATGCGTTCCGGCTGGTGGCGGACGCGCTGTTGATCGTTGCGGTGTATCGTTTCGGCGCGCGCTTCATCGCTGCGCCGCGCGCGCGGCGGATCGCGCTGCTGTTGGCGCTGTTCGGCGGCGGGATCGGCTGGCTGTTGGCGCTGATCGGACAAAGCAATCTGTTCGGGTCGCTGCCCGCCGATTTGTACATCCCGGAAGGCTTCTCGTTCCAAGTTTTGTTCGGCTTGCCGCATCTGGCGTTGGCGCGGGCGGCGCTGCTGACCGGCTTCGTGTTGTTGACCCCACCCCCCGACCCCCTCTCCACTGCCTTCACCCCACCCCCCGACCCCCTCCCCACTGCGTGGAGAGGGGGAGCGCCAACCTCACCGCTTGGCACGCGCGCGCGCATCTCCCCCTCTCCGTACCGGAGAGAGGGGTGGGGGGTGAGGTCGATGCTCGCCGGACTCTGCTGGCTGGTCGTCGGCGTGATCGTGCCGTTCTATCTCGCTGTGATTTACGTCGTCTTAGGCGCGTGGGGACTGGCGACCTGGATAAGAACGCGGCGTTTCCCGCTCGCGTTGGCGCTGACGGGGGGCGCGGCGGCGTTGATCGCGTTCCCGGCGTTCGCGTATAACGCGGTCGTGTTCGCGGGCAATCCAGCGTTCGCGGTCTGGTCGGCGCAAAATGTCCTCACGTCGCCGCATCCGCTGCATTATGTATTCGCGTATGCCGTGATCGGGTTGGCGGCGGCGTTCGGCGTGCGCGCCGTATGGCGGCGGACGAAAGATGATGCGCGCTGGCTGCTGCCGCTGGCGTGGGTGGCGATTGTCCCGCTGCTGGTCTATCTGCCGATCAACATACAGCGCCGCCTGAGCGAAGCGGTGATCGTACCGCTGGCGGTGCTGGCGGTCGTGGGGCTTCAAAAACTCAGCTCACCCTCCGACCCGTTCTCGCTATCAGAGCGGGGGAGAACGCCCCGTTTGCCAATCGTATTTCTCGCCGTCGTGTCGCTGTCGGCGGCGTTCTTGTGGCTCGGCGGGATGGTGACGGCGCTGAGTCCACGCGCGCCCGCGTTCATTCCGGCGGCGTATGCGGCGGCGTTCGCGTGGCTCAATGCCCCCGACGGCGCGAATGTGCAGCCCGACGATGTGATTTTGGCGTCTGTGCCAATGGGCAACGCGCTGCCCGCGTACATGCGGGCGCGGGTTTACATGGGACATGGACCCGAAACGCTGTTTTGGGGGGCGAAAACGGATATCGTGGAACGTTTTTATGGTGGCGATTTGAGCGACGTGGAGTTATCCGCGCTGTTTGTGCCGCCATGTCCCGCGCCGGATGATGCGGCGACGGGGCGCGGATTATGCCTGCTGCCTGTGCGCTATGTCGTCTATGGCGACATGGAGCGCGCGCTGGAAATCACGCCGATGCCGAACGATGCAATGCCAGCATGGGCGGACGGCTTAACGCGCGTGTATGACTTGGATGGGGTGCAGATTTACGCGGCGGATTAGGCGGGCGCGAGGATCGTGCTGGAAAAGCCGACCGCTTGCAGCAGCGATTCCAGCGTCGCCGCTTCAAAGACCACGCTTGATGGCGGCTTGATTTCAGCTGGCTGTGACGGCAAGTAGACGAACGCGATTTGTTTCAGCGCCGCCACGCGCGACAAAATCAAGTGCAGCGCCGTGATCAGCCGCCGATCTGCGAAGCGCGCATCGGCGAGGATCGCGCCCGGATCGCGGCGCGCGAGGGCGGCAGCCAGCGCCGTGAGCGCCGCGCTCAACGTTTCGAGTCCGCTTTCGTTGGGGTGCGCGGTCAGCGTGAGCGTCCATTGGGTCGCGGCGATTTGGTCGAACTCCGGCGGGCTGAAGGTGATCTGTTCAGGCAAGTGTGGATCGATACTGGCGGCAATATCCCGTAAGCACGCGGTCAGCAAGAATAGATCGGACAACGACAGCGCGCCCTTGATGTACAGCACGACGCGCAGCATGTCCGCGCCGACGCCGAGCATGTCGTTGAGGATGGCTTGTTGAGGACGTAACTCAATCTCCTCAAGTTTTTGCAATACGCGCCTTAGTACATAATCATAGTCACCCGAAGCTTGACTCGAAGGCACCAAAACACGACGATTTTCATCTGGTGCTATCCAGATGACAGCATCACTATCGGTTGTGCCGCGTACATGCCAACCGCGCTTTTCTAAGTAAAGTGAAATCGACGAGGGCGTAACATCACGAGTGCTTTCCTCACTCAAGACATCGAAACTCATAGGTGTTCTCCCTGCGCAATCCTCGTCATCATCGTCACGAGTGTTTGTGCTGAAAAGATTTGAATTCTTGGAATTTGAACGGTGATAGTGTTCTTATTCGGTTTTTCTGGCTCTGTGCGTAAGGAATGCCAATAAGCGCCATAACGCAGTATCGTGCGCTCTTCTGCATGTTCGAGCCAATCTGATGGCGTTGATGGAACGATCAGCACCACCAAAATATGCGAATAGTTTCTCACCCTTCGCAACGCATTGTAATTGTTAACGGGAAGCGCGTAGCTCAGTATTTCACCCTGTTGCGTCCAGTTTGGCACCGATGTGCATTTTAATTGTAGTCGAAGTTCGGGGAGTGGGGCAATTGTCCCCCACCCTGTCGATCAAGCCGAGATCGATGCTCCGTGTGTCGGTTTCCATGCGGTATAGTTCGCAGCCTGCTGCCGCAGCAACTGCACGCACATAAGCAACGCTGAATGCTTCTTTTTGAAGTTCTTCCGTCAATGCCATGATCGCCCCATTGTGTGCATCCGCAAATGCCCCCTCGCAGCGCAGGGGGCATCAGCTCATCGCGCTTAGGGCGTCTCAGCGACCGGGCGCGTCCGCGACTTGCCGTCCTCCGGCGCGGCGAAGATGATCCGCCCCGTCTCTTTCGTGATCGCCTTCGTCACTTGGACGAAGATCGTGCGATCCATGAACGGCTTGCCGTTTTCGACAATCACCATCGTCCCGTCTTCGAGATAGCCCACGCCCTGATTCGCCTCTTTGCCTTCCTGCAAGATGCGAATAGCGAACGTCTCGCCGGGAATGTAGAGCGAACGGACAGCGTTGGCGAGCATGTTGATGTTCAGCACGATCACGCCTTGCGCGCTGGCGACTTTGTTCATCGGGAAATCGATGGTCACGATGGGCGAATGCGTGCGCAATGCCAGCGCCACGAGCTTATCATCGACTTCGCGTTCTTCCTCGACATCATCATCAACGATTTTGAACGGCATCACCCCGTCGCGCTGGAGTTCGTTAAGCTTGATCAAGCCGCGTTTGCCGCGCGCGCGCCGCTGTGTATCCGACGAGTCCGCCACGCGATGCAATTCCGAGACGACGAAGCGTGGCACGACCAGCGTCCCGCCCAAAAAGCCCGTCTTGGCGATATCGACGATGCGCCCATCGATCAGCACGCTCGTATCGAGCAAAAGCTGGCGCTCGGAACCGGCGGGCAGGGCTGCTTGGTGCGGGTGTCCGGCGCTGGAACTGCCGACCAACGCCCAAAGGTCTTGCGAACGCACGCTGAAGATCGAGACCAACAGATAAATCGCCACCAGCGAGATCGCCACTGGAATGAGATTGCCCAACGTCGAGTCGAGCAGCGAAAATGGATACGCGGCGATCAGACCCATCATCAAGCCGAGAAAGACGCCCAACAGCGTAACCAACAGCTTTTCAATCGGCATTTCGTTGACGATGCGACCAAGCAAGCGAATCGGGCGCACGGTGATCCATGGCGTCATGATCAAGCCGAACAAGACGCCAACCAAGCCGAAAATGAATGAAACAGCGACATCCGGCAGCGCCAGCGCGCTGGCAGCAGACAAACCGAAGCGCGCCCCGACGATGGCGAAGACCACCATCCCAAACAGACGAGAGACAAAATCGATGGACATGACATCACTCCCCGAAGTCACGCCCTATCACACTGGGGAAACGCACCAATGACAATACACCCAGCGCGCGCCGCCGACCTTGCCAAAATAAAGGCTGCTATCGGTATCGCTCGTTGAGAGGGCGCGTCCGCCCGGCGCACAGGTCGCGCCTTCTAAACCTTACCGCGTAATAACGATGTACGAATCCTAACATGCGCAAGGCAGGGCGTCAACGCAACTGGGACAAATGGGTAAGGTGGCGGAAAGGTTGGTCAAAGGGATAAAAAGTGAAACGCTGAGAACTAAAGCGAGGTTAGTAGTCCGTCAAGAATGTAGATGAAAGCAACCTCACCCCCCAGCGCCCCCCAGCCGTATCGGAGAAGGGGGCGGGGGTGAGGTGAAAAAACCTCTCAAATGATCGCTTAGCGCAGATTGCTCGGGCGCGTGCCGATATCCAAGAACTTGATCACCGCCACAATATCCGCGTTGAAAACGAAGCCGCGCGCGCCTTCGCTGACTTTGTAGCCCTCTTTTTGCGCGACATCGAGCAAGTGTGGCGGCAGCGGGCTGGACATCTGGAACAACTGCTTGGCGAACTTATCCGGCAGTTCGGACTCGCTGTGCGGGAACTCGAACGTTCCGCCGCCGAGCGACGACAGATGCACATTGAACAACAATGCCGCGCCATCGGCTCCGTGCAGATCGCGCAGCGTCGCCGCCGCGCTCACGGGGTCGCCGTCGCTCGATTCGCCATCGGTGATATTGATGATGATCGGCGGAAAGCCGTTGGGATGCACACGCATCCAGTCGTCCACGATCCGACGCGCTTGCGTGAGCGCCTCGACCATGGGCGTTCCGCCGAATGCCAGCGGCTTGAACCAGATCGGAAAGCGCACTTTCTGATCGACCAAGCCGCCCGCGCCGTCCTCAACTTTCTTGGTGCGTTCCTCAATTTCAACGGGCGCATCCGCGATCTTGCTGATCGGCACCAGCGGCTTATCTGCCAGTTCGCCGCCAAACGCCGCGCCGACCTTCGCCCCATAGCCAATCACGCCGACATGATAATAATCGCGCACGCCGTCCGACTTGGCGCACTTGATCACGAGGTTTTGCAGCAGGCGGTTGATCGCATCCGCGACCGCTTGATCCTTGCGCGTGCTGCCCCCTGCGAATTTCTCATCCATCGATCCTGATTGATCGATGAGAAACAGAAACATGCTCGGATTGCTCCGGCTGATTTCGGCTTCGTAGCTCATCCGTTATCCTTTATCTGAATTGTCTTTCCATGTCTTCATTATACGTGTGCCGCGTTAGAATGGTCTCATTGTGTGCCAACAGGACGGAGATCGGCATCCTCCGTCTAGCATCGGTCATTCGTTGGACGCACAATTGGCAAAAGTCATTACAATGGAATAGTGGAATTGACTTTCGTGGGGATCGGTTATCCGGGTTAAGGGAGCTTTGAACGATGAAGCGTTTATTTGTTGCCGTTATCGCGTTGTTGGCGTTGTCGTTGGTTGTGGGAGGTGCGTCGGCGCAGGGCAGTTTGCCACCCTCCGAAATCCAGCGCATCGCCCAAAGTGTCACGTTGATTCTCAATCTCGATGGTAGTGGCGAGCCGCAGTCGAGCGGATCGGGGACGATCATCGATCCGGCAGGCTACATTTTCACCAATTATCATGTGATCGAAGGTGGCAGCGATTTCGCCATCTTGATGTTGGAAGATACAGCGGAACAGCCCGTCCTGCGCTATTTCGCCACCACGGTCAATTTCTCGGAAGAATTCGACTTCGCCATCCTGCAGATCGACCGTGACGCCGACGGCAACGCGCTTGATGCGGCATCGCTCAACCTGCCGGTGATCGAACTTTCACCCACCCCAGTCGATCTGGGTCAGCGAATTCATGTTTTCGGCTTTCCGGGCATTGGCGACAACTATCTGGTGCTGACGGAAGGCACGATCACGACCATTCGCAACGGCGATGTGAGCGGCGCGCGCATTCCGGTCTGGAATCAGACCGACGCCGAGATCAGTCCCGGCAACAGCGGCGGCTTGGCGGTCAACGACGCCGGTTTCATGGTCGGTATCCCCACGGCGGTCATCTCGGAAGAACGCACAGGCGGACGCTTGGGCGGCTTGCTGCCCTTGGAGGCGATTTACGCGCTGTTGGAACTGGAACAGCCGCAAGGTGGGCAGCAGCCCGCGCCGCAATTGGAAGTCACGCCGTTCCCGACGCCTGAATCGGGCGCATCGACCGGGACGACCGATGGGCTGGACTACAACTTGACGCCGAATTATGGCGGCACCTCGTTGGTCGCCGGCTTCTCGCCCGATCCATTCACCGTCGAGATCATCAGCGGCGGCGATGTTGATGCCAGCGCGTTCAACTACGGCACGGACTGCCGCGGATTCGCTACCCGTCAACCAGATTACAGCTTGGCATGGTCGGGCGCGTCGCAGGGTTTGCGCTTCTTCTATGTCAGCACGGGTGACACGGTAATGTTGGTCAACGACCCACAGGGGAACTGGGTTTGCAACGACGACTCGTCCAGCACGCTGAATCCGACGGTCGATTTCGTCAACCCGACAGAAGGGCGCTACGACATTTGGATCGCCAGCTTCACGGCGGGCGAGAATATTCAGGGTACGCTGTACGTGACTGAGCGCGGAACTGCCAATCCCAGTACGCCGAACGGCTGATCCGTGGACGAAGCGATGAGCGGGTGTGGGCAACCACGCCCGCTCGCTTTGAGTGGAAGGAGTCAACGACTCGCGGTTGAAACCGCGAGTCGTTGACCGCTAATCGTTTCGTAATTTGCGCCTGATTTATTCCTCGCCCCCAAAATCGGCTATACTCTCCAACAATCAAAAAAGTTGACGGTATCTTATGCCCGTTTCCGAATCCGAACGCCTCCAAGCGGTCTACGCCGAACGTCAGCAGCGATACGCGCAGAGCGATGTTTATTCGTTGTTCAACCCCGCGTATCAATTTTTTGTCCAGCAGCGCCAGCGCGCCGTCCTTGCGCTGCTGCGCGCCAACGGATTGTCCGCGCTGCATGAAAAATCGGTGCTGGAAGTCGGCTGCGGCGGCGGCAGCGTCCTGTTGGAATGGCTGTTCTACGGCGTTCCGGCGCGCCAATTGTACGGCATCGATGTGCTGTGGATGAAATTGGCGCACGCGCGCGCAAAAAATGAGTTTCTGAACGTCGCCGCCGCCGATGGACAGCGGCTGCCGTTCGCGGATGGCAGCTTCGATGTGGTCACACAGTACATGGCGTTCTCGTCGATCTTGGACGATGCGGTGCGTCAGCGCGTCGCCGCCGAGATGCTGCGCGTGCTGCGTCCCGCGACCGGCGCGATCCTGTGGTACGACTTTTGGTTCAACCCGACCAACCCAGATGTCCGCGCCATTCGCGCTGCCGAAATCCGCGCGCTGTTCGCGGGCTGCGACGTGACCATTCAGCGCATCACCCTCGCGCCGCCCATCGCGCGGCGGCTGGTGGGCGTGTCGTGGCTGTTATGCGCGCTGTTGGAGCGCATCGGCATCTTGAATACGCATCAGCTCGCGCTGATCCGCCCGAAATGAGCGCGCCCATGATGCGATATCGTGCTGATGGAAAGCCGAACCAAACGTCAACGCAGAGACGTAGAGAAACGCAGAGAAAATTGCACACAAATCCGTCTCGACGTTCGCTCGATTTGATCTCAGGTGTCCGTTATTTCAGCATTTTACTCGGCATCGTCCTGCTGTCCGCGTGCGCACCCGATGGACAATCCATCGCGTTCCTCGCACCGTTCCCGACGGCGACGCCCCAAGTCGTGATCGTCACGCCCGAACCGACGCTGACCGTTCCGGCGACAGCGACGTTCACGCCGACGCCGCTCCCATCGTTCACACCGACGCCCGCACCGACCGCCACGCCGACGCTGCCCGCGTGTGAGGCGGGGGGCGGACAAGTGCTGCCGTTCAGCGATTTTCGCAGCACCATCGCGGGCGCGACGCTGCCGTATCGCGTGTATCTGCCGCCGTGCTATTTGGAATATCAGCGGCGCTATCCGATTGTCTATCTGCTGCACGGGCTGAACCAAGACGAGACGGAATGGGAGACGATTGGCGTGATCGACGCGCTCGAACAGGGGATGCGGCTGCGCGTCTTGGGCCCCATGATCCTCGTGATGCCCGATTTCGGGCGCATCGGCGGCGAAAACACGTTCCCACCCGCTGATTCTTACGAGTCGGTCTTGCTGGATGAGCTGATCCCGACGGTTGAGCGCACCTTCTGCACGATCCAAAATCCCACCCATCGCGCGCTTGGCGGCATCTCGCGCGGCGGCTTCTGGGCGGTCAGCGTCGCGCTGCGACACCCGGATTTATTCGGCGTGATCGGCGGACACAGCGCCTCATTCGACGCCACCAACGCGCCGCCCGCCTTCAATCCGCTCGATCTGGCGCTCGATGCCGCGTTCTTGCCCGAAGCGGGGCTGCGCATCTACATCGACAACGCCGCCGCCGATCCAGCTGGAACGGAACTCGAAATCTTCTCCAGCCGCTTGAGCGCGCGCGGCGTGCCGCACACATATGTCGTCAATCCGGTGGGCGGACACGATGACGACTATTGGGCGTCGCACGTCGCGGAATATCTGCGCTTCTACGCGGGCGAGGACACGGAAAGCGGCTGGGCGCGCACCGCCAACGAACTGCCAAGCTGCTTTGAGCCGAGTCCGTGAAGAAGGATTGCAGCGTAAAGACGCAGAAAAGGATTCAGCGCAGAGACGCAGAGAAAAGAAGGAGAATGATCTCATTTTTTGCTTGAGTTCTCTCTGCGTCCTCTACATTAAATCGTTCCGCGCCGCCCCGTTTCTGCGCTAAAATTCACGGCATGGACAATCAAACTGCACGCGAACTCAATGACATCAACCGCGCCTTCTACGCCGCCATCGCGGAGGACTTCGACGCCACGCGCGGCGAGGCATGGCGCGGCTGGCGGACGCTGCTGCCCGCTTTGCGCCCGCTGGCAGTCGGCGGGACGCTGCGCGCGCTCGATGTCGGCTGTGGCAACGGACGTTTTGGCGTGTTCCTCGCGGAGTCGCTGTCCGCGCCGCAAGCGGGCAAACGTCCTATCGACTATACAGGCATCGACAACAGTTCGGCGCTCTTGGCAAAGGCAGACGCGGCGTTGTCCGAGCGCGCCGACCTGACCGTGCGGCTGATCGAAGGCGATATCGTGGAAAGCGGCGTCCCAGACGGCGGTGACTACGATTTGATCGCACTGCTGGCGGTGCTGCATCATGTTCCGGGCGCGGAACGGCGCGCGGCGCTCGTGCGGACGCTGGCGGCGCGGCTCGCGCCGGGCGGCTTGTTCGTGTGGACAAGCTGGCGCTTCATGGATTTTCCGCGTTTTCGCCGCCGCGCGCTGGCATGGGACGCGGACATGGCGGCGCGCGTCGAACCGGGCGATCATCTGCTCGACTGGCGGCGCGGCAGACACGCTGATCTGCCCGCGCTGCGCTACTGCCACGCCATCGACGACGCCGAAGAGTCGGCGCTGATCGCGGCGGCGTGCGCGGCAGGGCTGCGCCCGTTCATGACGTTCCGCGCGGACGGCGAGGGCGACCGCGCGAATGCGTATGTTGTGCTGCGACGGTGAGGTCGTATGATTTCGCCGGATCGCCGCGTCTAGATCGTATTGACCACAGGAGTAAACCGAGTATGCAATTTACCGTCAAAGAGCGCATTACAGGCGACATCATCGCCAGCGCCGTTGAAGATGAAGGCGTCAAGCATTTCGAGGGCAACTGGTATTACACAGCCGAAAACGTCAATATGGCGCATTTGCGCGTGACCGAGCGCATCTATACGTGTCCGTACAAGGGGCGCTGCTATTGGATCGATCTCGACAGCCCATCGGAGAAAATCCAGAACGTCGGCTGGACGTATTACGACGTGAAGCCGGGCTACGAGTGGATTCAGGGGCAGATGGCGTTCTATTCGCGCGATACGGCGGGGACGCTGGCAACGCGCGAGACGGCAGCCGTCACGGAGTAGCTGACAGGGCGTGTCATGATCGCCGCTGGCACGCCCGCATCTTGTGCGACATGCCGTAGAAACGCGAACGCCGATGAGAGCTGCTCATCGGCGTTATTATTGTATGATATATTTGGGTGCAGTAGGACTCGAACCTACAACTACTCGTTTATGAGACGAGTGTTCTAACCATTGAACTATGCACCCATTTTACAATGTATACATCGATAGCGGGTAATCAGGATCGAACTGATGCTAGGACCTTGGAAGGGTCATGTGCTACCGCTACACCATACCCGCGTTGTGCATATACAATAGCAGATGTAGACGGGTGGTCAATCACATTTGCTATTAAATCGGGGTGGCCGGATTTGAACCGGCGGGTCTCCATCTCCCAAAGATGGCGCGATACCAGGCTTCGCTACACCCCGTCTTGAAAACAGTTTACCACTGATTTTCGATAAAGTCCATCCATGCTTGCATCCG
>Ga0163144_10022939_pt1 | contig 12348 bp, 8 predicted proteins | sample OliLak19BULKMAT1_FD_123175 | JGI IMG/M metagenome (GOLD analysis project Ga0163144, IMG submission 123175) | Freshwater microbial mat bacterial communities from Lake Vanda, McMurdo Dry Valleys, Antarctica - Oligotrophic Lake LV.19.BULKMAT1 | ecosystem: Environmental > Aquatic > Freshwater > Lake... | reverse complement strand
TGGCGTGGTTGTATCGACTATTGCCCAGTCAGGTAGTTTGGGAGTCTGGCGGGCGTTGTTGAGGTAATCGAATTCGCGGAAGGTGAAGCCGGAGTTTATTACGACATACCTGGCCGGATTGAGTGGGTTCGGGTAGATGAGGATTGGGGCGTGGGTCTTGGGGTACTTCTGATTGCCGAGTTCGATGCCATCTGGAGTCCATTTGATGGGGAGGCGGTCGGCGATGCGGGCGAGCACTTTGTTGGAGCCGGGATCGCCCCAGAGGACCAGATTGCTTTGGGCGATATCGGCGTCGGAGACTTCGGTGTCGTTGCGGACCTGGGGTTCACCGCGGAACTGTTTGCGCCATTCGACGATGGCGCGGGCTTGTTCGGCGGCGGTCCATGCGGCGATGCCGGCGTGGGAGGGCTGGCCGGTGGGTTTGACGATGACGAAGCTATTCATGAAGGCGTGATCGATGGGGCCCTGGAGGCCATGGATCTTGTGGAGGCCGGGCTCGCGATTGGATGGGACGATTGCCCAGCGGTTGTTTGACTTGCGCAAGTGGACGCGCCAGGAGCGGTCGGAAGCGGGCGGGTTGGCGGTGAGCTGCTGGTTGTCGATGTGGATCGTGGCTTTGGTGGTGAGACTGAGCGGCGCGCCACCGGGGCCGAAGTCGAGGGTGAGAGCGTTGGCGTTGGTGGAGGTGATTCTCAGGGCGGTGGGCGCTTCGAGTTTGGCTTCGATTCGCGCGCGTTCCCAGTGTTGCTCCAGGCTGTCGATGACGAGCCATTTCATGCGGTTGTAGGCGAGGGTGAAGGTAGTGAACTGAATTTGAGCCGGGTAGGGGTCGCGGCCGACGGCGGCGATGGCGTTAAGTTTGGCTTCGATTTCCACTTTTGATTGCGGGTGGTAGCGGTGGCCGGTCTGTGGACCGGTGATGCGGGTGAGGGCGATGCCTTCTTTGGCCATTGCAGTTTCCATGGCGTCGGCGGCCTGTTTTTGACCGTCCTGATCTCCGTTGTAGGCGACAGTGCTGGTGTTGGCGAGGTTGAGGGCGTATTCAGTGGCGTCGTACATGCGCCAGAGCTTTTGTTCCCAAGGGAAGGGCGCGTCCGGCTTGGTGAGGTCGAGGCGGAGGAAGGCGATGGTTTCGCTGAAGCCTGCGCCGGGGGCGACTGCCGCCCAACGGCCGGCGTGGTGTGTGCCGATGTCCCAGGCCGAGGCTCCGCCCATCGAGAAGCCGCGGACGAGGATGCGATTTTCGTCAATTTGATACTGACGTCTGGTGTCGGCGAGGGCTTCGAAGAAGTCGATTTCACCGGCGAAGCGGCTGGCGTTGCAGTAGCGACCGTAGAGGTGGAGGACGATGGTGTGGGCGGGGGTGAATTCGCCGGGACGAGATTCGCGTTCGGAGAGGAAATTGACTTCGCTCAAGGTTTCTCCGCGACCGTAGAACCAGGCATCGAGGCGCCATTTGTGCGGTGTGTTGGGCGTGTAGCTGGGTGGGATGACGAGGCCGTAGGGCTGGATGCTGCGATCGATTTTGGAAACGTAACCGCGGACAATGAGGCCGGTGGCGGAAGTCCAGGGATGTTTGCCTTCGGCGAGGAGGCGTGCGCGTTCGAGGCCGTTGGTGAGGAGTTTGTGGGCCTTGAGGATCTCGTCTGCTTTGAAGAATTCGTTGTTCTGGAGGGCATAGCGGACGGCTTCCTGATAGATGAGGACATCGGGGAGCAGGGGATTGCCGGCGAGTTTGGCGGTGGCGTTCTGGAGTGCGGCGAGGCGGCTGCCGAGTTCAGCGCGGTCGGTCGGGGCGAGTTCGATGCCAGGGGGCGGAATGGGCCGGAGGGCGTTGCGATTTGGAGGCGCAGTTTGGGTGTAAGCAATGGAAGAGATGAATGCGCAGAGGCTGAGGAAGATCCGCATGGAGGGTATCGTATCAGCCGTGCCGGGCCCGTCGTTTGCCCTGGTGGGCCCGGGGCATTTGAGTGCACTCGTGAGTATTCTGTTTTCAAAGAGCTTGTGAGGAGTGGGTACCTCTCCGTTGTGAGATTGTTGCTAGCTTTTGCGCTTATGGGGTTTTGGGCGGCGTAGGCATGTGTTTGGCTTCGAGTTTTTCGGCGAAGTCACGGATCATTTTTTTGGCTAGCTCTACACCGGCATTTGGGTCTGCTTCGTAGACTTTTTTGATGGCGGGGATTTTGTCCAGGGGGATGTGGCCTTTTTCAGTTTTCAGTCCCCAATAGACTTCGCTAGCGGGGCGGGCGGGAAGAGGGGGTGCGTCGGCTATGGTTTCGATTTCTACGTTTTCGTCGTGGCCGATGAAGGCTTCGCGCTGGGCGATTTCGGCGCGGAGTACTTTGATGGCGCGCTGGATGCGGCTGGGGAGCCGGTCGAGTTCGCGCATGATGGCCGGGAGGAAGGAGACGGGAGTAGCGAGGATGTCTGCGACGCGGAAGCGCATGGCCTGGCCGTAGAGGTATTCCATTTGGAGGAAGCGGAGCTGCATGTGGATGAGCTGATGGACGAGGGCTACCTCGGTGGGTGTGACGGGGTTGAATTGTTCGATGAAGTTCGTTTCAACGGCGAGGGCGATGTCGTGGTCGTGGACGAAGTGATCGAAGCTTTTCATGGAGTAGAGGCCGTGCTTGAGGGAATTGCTGGCGGCTTTGAGCTTGCCGGCTGGGGTGCGTGGGCCGGTTGAGTGCTGCGCATTGGCGCGGTTGGCGGCGAGGGCCGCATCGGTCATGGTTTTCGACTTTTGGGGTTCGAAGGTCGAAGGGTCAGTTGCAATGTTTTGAGGTTCAGACATGAGATTTCTCCTGAGGAGAAGCTAGCAGGGGGACATGGCGTCTTAATGTTCGGCCGGAACTGGCATTGAATGGAATCAAGGGGATGCGGTCGAAAATATTTTTCAAATTTCCGTGACCGGTGAAAAGCTTAATGATGAAGTTCAGGGGTTGAGGGGGAGCAACGTTGGTTTTGCAGAGCTAGGTGCCATACTCCGATGACAACCGGTAAGCAACACGCCCACGCCTCTCCCAGGCAACCCAGGCACGCTCAAACCTCGAAACGTAACGCGGCGCGAATGGTTCGGGAACGGGCACGCAGATATTCAGTAGGTGAGGTGTTCGGGGCTCAACAGTTGAAAGCCGAATCGGTCACACTGGGACTGTGGAAAAGTCTTCAAAACGAGCACTGGACAGCAAAGTCATGGTGCGCCGCTTTGTTGAGCGGACCAAGGAACTAAACGAGTGTGATTTGGTTGTGGGCAATTTCGGTTGGAGGTTGTCGTGCACCAACGACAGCTCGTCCAGGCTCCCTTCGCGAGATTCCGTCATCGCCTTTCTTGCATACTTTCGGCAGCTATTGTTTCTAGGAAGCGACGGAATTCGATTCGACAAAGTGGTAACGGCTCTACGTGAGGAGTTGACGGATGCTGAACTGCTTCAGCATCTGGAGGACTTGGAGGCAGCGCACAGGTCAATATTCCATCCTGAAGTGCCCAAAGGAACTCGTAGTATGCGACTACTCACTGAGGACTGGATTTCGCGATATCTGCATTCCGAACGCCCCAACGACCTATCGAATCTACAACCTTCGGACTATGGCTGGCAATTCATGCTTTTCCCGATTGCGTTCTTCCTAATTCCAGCCGTAAAGCTTGCCAACGCTCTCTCCGCATTGATCGAAGAGGCAGAGCGGCGCAGGGGGATCGATCCATCCTACAGCCGATTAGTTGATATTGCGTTGATTGATCATACCTGTGTTCGTTTTGTCTTTGCCCTGACATGAAAAGTGCCTATCTCCGTTGGCCGGAGTGAACGCAAGAAGCGGGGTCGCAGACTGCTGCTGTAAAGGTGTAGGTGTTAAAATTCAGCACATCTCCCTGTGGCTGTCGTCTCAATCAACCCGAGAATTTTGCGTGGACCGTGGGTCGCCGGCTTCGCGCTCGATCGGCAAACAATTAAAAGCATTCCGATCGGCTACAACAACTTCGGGCATATGCAGTTTGATACGACGAGACCTCCTGTCGGTCAATTGCTGTACGACTTAAAGTACGGTGGCAAGTCAGTCGAGCAGAAGCAACAAATTGCCGACGAACTGGCCGAGACGGCAGCGCATTTCCTCCAGCGAACGTGGCGTTTGGCAATCGACGCCATCGTGCCAGTCCCTCCGTCTAACGTCCGAACCATCCAGCCCGTGGATGTTGTCGCGCAGTCGCTTGCAGGAAGCCTCGGAGTACCAGTGTGCACCAGTTGCGTGACAAAGATAAAGCAGTAGCCACAACTGAAAGACATGAAGGAGTACGATGAGAGAAAGGAGGCGCTCAAGGACGTTTTCAATGTGGACGTGGCTGCCACAGAAGGTAGAAGGCTCTTGTTGATCGATGATCTGTTCGGCTCCGGTGCGACCGTCGGGCACATCGCTGAAGTGCTCAACAAGCCGGGTCTTGCAAAAGCTGTTTACCTCCTAACGCTGACGACGAAATAAGGCACCTCATGAATGTATTCATTGGCGGATCGATCGGAATCTCGAAGTTAAATGCGACCATTCGCGAGCGGTTAGACGACCTGATAGCGCGAGGAAACTCAATACTCATCGGCGACGCGAACGGAGCAGATAAGGCAGTACAGGCGTACCTTGCGGAGCAGAACTACGCCAACGTCACAGTATTTTGCATGGTGGAGTGCCGCAATAACATCGGAGGATGGCCGACGCGGAGAGTCGAACCGCCAAGTAAGAAAAAGGACTCAAGGTATTACGCGACGAAAGATTTCGTTATGTTCCAGGAAGCCAAGTGTGGCGTGATGCTCTGGGACGCGAAGAGCGAGGGCACTCTACAAAACATGCTCAATCTCATCGGCGCAGGCAAACGCACCTTGGTGTACTTTGAGCCGACCCAAGAATTTCAAGTTCTGGCCACAGAACAGGATCTCCAGTCACTGCTCGCCCGTTGCGAACCGCGCGACCTTGACGACGCAGCGCGGAAGCTTGGTCTGAAAACTCCACTCACGCAACCTCACCTGCCGCTGACTCCTGCTTAATTCGGTGTGCTTCCGCTTGTGCTCTATTTGCGCCCTATGGCTGTGTAGTCTGTGTTTCCGCGGTGCGTGGAAGGCGGTGAAAGGCGGAAAGGCGGGACGGGCTGAGAGTCTGTCGGAAATTAGGATTTGGCTACCCACTGGATTTCTTTCACCTGCCCTTTTAGCCGGGTGCGGAGATCATGGGCTTGAGAGGTTACTGTGAGGTGTAGATGGAGCGAAGGCGTCCGTACTGCTTCAGGGTGTCCCGTTGAAGAGCGCTATCGCCGACAGCGGCAGCGCAGCGAGCAAGTTGGTAGAGAATGGCGGCGTCCGTTGGATCGAGAGATGCAGCGCGGCGGAGGGCCTGAATTGCCTGGCGGCAATCGCCTTTGCGCTGGTGGATTTTGGCTATGAGGGCATGGACCTGGGGGGCATTGGGATTGAGGCGGGCAGCCGCATTCGCGTGTTGCAGGGCCTGGTCTTCGTGGGAGGCATCGAGGGCGAGCCGGGCCTGGCCCAGGCGCCCGAGCCAGGAGTTGGACTGCTTATAAAGACGAGACGCTTCTTGGGGTTGATTGTCCAGTTCGTAGCACCAGCCAAGATGATAGAGTGACGCAGCGTGCTTCGGGTTGCGAGCGAGGGCAAGGCGGAATTCGGCGGCGGCGAGATCGCGGCGTTGGACATCGTCGAGATAGTAGCGACCAAGGGCATAGTGAGGTTCAGCACTGGCTGGAAGGAGTTCGGCGGCCGCCGCGGATTTCTGGGCGAAGAGTTTTTTCTGTCCTGCGAAGTAGTAAGCATAAGCCAGCAGGAGGACCATTTCGCCGTCGCGGGGATACTGCGATTCCAACTGGCGAAGTTGGCGAATCGCGGCAAAGGTTTCCCCTTTGCGGAGGAGATCGAGGGTGGGGCCTGACAGCGGCAATTCGAGCACTTGCGCATTGGCGCAAGGGGCTGCGATGATTGAGCCAATCATGGCAGTGAAGCGGATTAGCTGGGCGATCCTGTTGTGCATGGCATTACCGGCAATTGCGCAGTTTCAAGCCCCGTTAGAGGCAGAGACGCCAGAAGAGTTCGATCTCTATCTTACGGTGGAAGAGGCTGTGGATGCGCCCACCCTGCTAGAGCGGTCTGCAGAATTCAGAAGACGGTGGCCAAAATCCAATCTGCTGCCCCGGGTGTGGGAGTTGAGATTTTTTGCATTTCAAAAGCTTGGAAGAGTATCTGAGGCCCGGGCCATAGGCGAGGAGGCATTGTTGTTGGCACCTGGCAACTTGACTGTGCTGGCAAGTCTGGCGGTACAGTTGGCAAGCGTAGATGATGCGATCGCCGAAGAGCATGCTCGAGCCTTGCTGGAGGAACTGGACCGGACCAAAATCCGGCGGTCGGTTCCACTCGAAAAGTATGAAGAGGTGGCCAAGAAACTGCGGGGGCAAGCTCGAACCGCATTGGGAGTGGTCCTTTTCCGGCGCGGAGACAAAGTTGGCGCTCTGCGAGAGTTGGAAGAGGCATACCGGTTGGCACCAGAGCCAGCGTTGAGTTATCGGTTGGGCCGACTCTACGGCGCCCTGGGCAGAATGGAAGATGCACTGAAGTATTTAGAGCGCGCAATCAGCGCCGGGGATCCAGCACTTGCTGCATTGGCCAAAGCAGCAAGTGCTGAGTTGCGTTAAAAGATATACTTCAGCGCCAATTGAATACTGCGAGGCGGGTCGGTAGAAGTAATGCGACCGAAGTTCGCCGGGGCATTGAGATTGGCAGCGGGTCCACGCCAGTTCACACGGTTGAAGGCGTTGAACAACTCCGTGCGGAACTGAAGCGAGTGGCGTTCAAAAAGTTTGAAATTCTTTTGGATGCTGAAATCTTCAGAGATGGAGCCGTAGGTGCGGAGCGAATTGTAGCTGGGCGCGGCGTTACCGAAGGTAAACGCGGCAGGCTGAGCCCAAGCGTTGATATCGAGCTTGCGTTGGCGCGCGGGATCACCGGGGTCATAGTCACTGCCGGTGATCCCGGTATCGAATTTGCTATTGACGATATTGGGCCGATTGCCACCGCCGAAGAGCGGAATCACACCGCCGCCACCAATGAAGACGGGAGCACCGGTGCGGAAGTTGTGGATCCCGTTCAACTGCCAGCCGCCGACGAGAAGGTCCACGGCGCGGGATGCGCTTGACAGGAACGTCCTGCCTTTGCCAAAGGGAAGTTCATAAGTCCAACTGACAATGGCGATGTGTCTGCGATCAAATGACGCGAGGCGCTTTTCCAGATTGGGATTTCGAACGTCCAGAGGTGCGGCTCCGGCAGCATCGATTTCACGGTTGCTGTAGCCGCCGCCGTGAACGAGCGTTTTCGACAACGTGTAAGAGAAGAGCAGAGAGAGTCCTTTGGAGTAGCGCCGCTGGAGGCGCGTCTGCAGGGCATGATAGTTGGAGAAGCCGGTTGGCTGTGCAAGGTTATTGATGCCGGTGTACTGGGGAAAGGGGCGGAGGGCCTGCGACACCGAACCGCGGAAGCCAGCGTAGGGCAAGCGGATACCTGCGGCGACGGCTGCGGCCGATGCCACATCGGCATTCAAGGTATTTCCTAGACGGAGGTTGCTGACGTCCACCTGGTTTAGATTTTCGAGACCAGCGGGCAGACGAAGGCTTCGTGAGCCGACGTACCCCATGTCGAGAAGAAAGTTGCCAGGAAGTTCTCTCTGGACGTTGAAGGTCCAGCTGTTGGTGTAGCCGGCTTTGTTCGCGCTTGGGTTCATGAAATCAATAGTAAGGCCGTTGAGGAGAGTGGCATCTTTGTTGGGCAGGGTGCCGGTAAAGGCCGGGACGCCCTGATCCAGGTTGAACGCAGCCACGCGGCCGTTGGAGGTATTTGGGAAAGACTGCGGGAAGGTGAAGCCGGCGTTATAGCGGCCAGGAAACTGGCCGATTTGGGTGGCGTTGCCGGGGGAATAGAAGATCCCGAAGCCAGAGCGGATTACTGTCTTGGAATTGATGGAGTAGGCAAGGCCTATGCGCGGAGAGAACTGAGCATAGTAGTTCGGGACGATGCGATCGCCGAAGAAACGCAGTGCTCCTGGTAGATTACCGGCACCGGCGTTGGGCAGCGAGGGATCGAAGCCAGACTGGCGGCCGGCAGTATCGCGAACAGTGGTTGGCACTTCATGACGGAAGCCGAGCGTCACGGTGAGCTTCTTGTTGACGCGCCAAACGTCATCCACATAATAGGCGTAGAACTCATTCTGCACCGTGCGTTCTCCCATGGGGAAGAAGCGGGTGCCTGAGAAGACATCGCCGAGGAGAAAACTGGCCCAGCCATTGCCGAACTGGTTAAACCGCGGGTCGGTGAGGGAAGAGGTAGAGAGATTGTTGAAGGTGTAGGCCCCGCTCAAGCCTCCATTTTGAGTTCCAGCGAAATTTACAAACTTGAGCAGGCGGCCTTCCCCACCAAACTTGAATTGATGGCGGCCCTTCACCCAAGAGAGACTGCCGACCCAGGCGTGGCTGAGATTGGCTGAGGGGTCGTTGGGCTGCTGTGCGGAGTTGCCGATTTCCAAGCCACCGTAGGTGTTGTTGATGTTGAAGGTGGGGAAGCCGGGATTGTCTCGTGGGATGCCAGGGAGTTGGATCGTTTGGTTGCCCTTACGTTCATCCAGCCTCCGGGTGGGATTCGACTTGGTATAGCCGTAGCCGAAGTGCAACAGCATGTTAGGGGTAACGGTAATGTCGTAGTTGGCGCGATAGTTACTGCCCTTCGTATTGCCAAGGAACCAGGGACCCAATGGGCCGCCGTCGCGGCCGAGGACGGAGTTGACGAACTGGTCGTTGAGCGATCGCCAAATGACGAAGCTGACGCGCTGGCGGGAGGACAGGAGGTGATCCGCCTTGAGGGACCAGATGTCGTCTTCGACTGGGTTGGCATTGCGGGCAAGGAAGTTGTTAAAGTAGCCCGGGAGGTCTGGCGCGGGCAGGAGCGGAATTGTGTTGCGGGCGACGCGCGAGAAGCGGTTTGAAGGAATCACATTGCCAGGGAAGGGAGTGCGTGTGCCGTCGGCGGTAGTGGTGGCAGGATCGAAGATGGGGAGAATGGCGCCGGCGGAATCAACGTGACGGGAGAAGTCGCCGCGGAGGAAATCAGCGGTGGGCATGCTGACCAAATTGCCCGGAAGTGGTGGCGAGTTGCGTAGACCTGTGTAGTTGAAGTTGAAGAAGGTCCGGTCCTTGCCGTTGTAGAGTTTCGGGATCATTACGGGGCCGCCAAAGCTGCCGCCATATTCGTTGAATCGGACAATGGGCCGGGTGCGATTGAAAAAGGGCCGGGCGTCCAGCTTGTCATTGCGCAGGAATTCAAAGAGCCCGCCATGAAAAGTGTTGGATCCAGAACGGAGAGTGTAGTTAATGACGCCGAAGCCACGGCCGAATTCGGCCGGGAATAGGGTGTTTTGGACCTTGAACTCTTCTATGGCCTCGTAGGGCGGGGAAGTCTGGGCAAGGAAGCCCGGGTTCGAAGCGAGTTGGGCAGAGATGCCGTCGATAAGTACTTCCTGGCCGAATTCAGGGCTGCCGTTGATGCTCTTGCCCCACTGAGTACCCACAACGCCTGGTGTAAGAAAAATAAAGGTCTCAGGCTGCCGTCGGCCAGAGGCGCCTGTGGTGGAGGCACCGGAGCCGATTTGGATGGGGAGGTCGAGGAGGGTTTGGCGCTGGAGCACGGTTGAGACTTCTGGAGAGGAGGTTTGGAGAGCGATGGCGTTGGAATCGACGTTGATAGCTTCGGTAATATTGCCAACTTCAAGGGTGATGTTAATTTCGGCTTGGGTAGCAGTGAGGATCGGAAGCGATTCGCGAACAACTTTCTTGAAACCAACTTTTTCTACTTCGAGACGGTATGTACCCGGGGGTAGTCCGCGCATTGTGAAGCCGGAGTCTGTCGACTCGGTGCTTACGACTTGGTTGGTCGCCTGGCTCTTCAGAGTGAGGCGGGCACCGGGAACAGGCGCGCCGGAGGAGTCAACTACGGTTCCCATCAGGCCGCCGAGGTTGCCTTGGCCGTGGAGGGAGGAGCACAAAAGGGCAACAGAAATTGAAATCCAGAGAGTGGTCTTGGCCATAGATCACTGAGTATATGGTGACAATGAGAGGAAAGCTAGAGCCATACGGTCTCGTCGGCAACTGCAAGTTTCCCATTGTTTACAACGACTTAGCACAGTTCGTAACCGTTGCATACGGTTGCGAGATCTGATAAGATCCCCGCCTGGAGAGTATTTGGAAGTGGCAAGTGCATCGGTTCAAACCAATTTGTTGTTGCCGTCGATGGAGGCGAAGATCCGGGATTGCTTAGCCGAGACCCTGTCGAGTTCAGAATTCCGAGCGAGTCAGAAGTGCCAGATGTTTTTGAAGTACGTTGTGGAAGAGACGATAGCCGGGAGGCAGGACTCACTCAAGGAACGAGTTATTGGGGCGGCGGTTTTTGGTAGGGCTCCGGGATTTGAAACGGCGGGGGATTCGATAGTCCGGGTAAAAGCGACGGAGGTTCGGAGGCGGCTGGCCAGACACTTCCAGGATCGGCGAAAGGACGACTTGCGGATTGAGCTGCCAACAGGGTCTTACGTGCCGGTATTTCATTGGGAAAAATCGGCGAAGAGCTCCGCCGTGGTAGCCGTACCGCAGGCAACTCGGCAAAGCATTGGGTGGTGGGCATTGTGGTTGGCAAGTAGTTTGGCGCTGCTGGCGGTAGCGTGGAATATCAGGCAGAGAGCGACGCCCCTGGAACTATTCTGGGCACCTTTGCTTCAAGCCTCGGGGCAAATTGTGGTTTGCACGAGCGGGGCACCGGCGCTTACGACGACAGACAATTCAGTGATCGAATTGCTAAGGCGCCCACATGCGCCGGGCGCTACGTTGCGGATGGATCAGTTTGCGGTCAGCCAGCAAGTACATACATCATGGCCGACAGTGCAGGCAATCGGGGATCTGAGCCGGATGCTAGGCGAGCAGCGGAAACCATTTCAATTGAGATCTCCCAGTGAGATGTCTTTTGAGCAAATGAAGAGTCAGCCAATCGTCGTAATTGGAATGTTTTCAAATCCTTGGACCATCGAGTTGACCCGGCAGTTGCGATTCACCTTCGAGCTCGCAGATGACGGACACTATCTTGTGAAGGATGCAAAGCATCCGGAGATGGTGCGGCATGTAAGAGGACTATATCCAGCGTCTGCGATGCCTGTCGACTACGCATTGATCACTCGACTTGTAAATGCGCAGCGGGATCGAAGCGTGGTTGCGATAGGCGGGATATCTGGACTCGGGACGCAAGTGGCGGCGGACTTTGCGACGAATGCCCGGAGCTGGGAACAGTTTGCTCGTGTGGCGCAATCGGGGTGGGAGCAGAAGAACGTGCAGATACTGCTGGAGACACGGATTATTGGAAACACGCCGAGTCCACCGACCATTGTCGCTACACATGTCTGGTAAGTGGAGGCGGTGCTTTGACTAAGACAAGAAGTTGTTATTAGATAGAGATAGGAAACTGGCGCTGGCACTTTGTTGGGCGGCGGACCATGTGAGCGATGTGAGGCCGATTCTGGTGCGGAGGTGTTTTGGGTGTGGTGGGCCGGGATTGCAAAGGCGCCATTTGCGGCTGGACCGACGCGGGGACGCGCTGCGGGCAGAGAGAGTGGGATAGCTGCTATTGAACTTGGGAAGAGTGAAGCGAGCTTGCTGATTCGATATGTAAGCGGGACGGATGCGAAGCTGGTTATGCCGCCAGCGGGGCTGCTGTTGGCGGCGGCGGAAATTGCAGTAGTGCGGGAATGGATGCTGTCCCCAATTCAAGACCTATCAGTGAACAGTTTTCGTGCTGAGCGCTAGAGATCTTTTTTCACGTATGTGCCAACTCCCTCACCAACCAGATGAAGACGTCACCCGATTCACCACTCGGTCTTGTTCATTAGCTGGATAGATCTTTCGAAGAGAGAACGTGTGGGCAAACCCGCACCCATTCGCCTTCCGGCAGTTGCGACCGCACGGAGGACAAAGTCATACCGGTGGACCTGGCCAAGAAGCAGATCGAGAACAGTCCATCCCTGGATACCGACAAACCAGTTTCCCGGCAGTACGAAATGCAGTACTACCCGTATTACGGCTGGCCGGGATACTGGGGCGGCCCGCACATGTGGGGATCCGCAGGCTATCCTGTTCGAGGACAAGCCGGATGGTCGGAAGCCACTCCTCACAACGAAAATGACGATCCTCACCTTCGCAGCACGCGCGATGTCACTGGCCGGACCATCCAGGCCCAGGACGGAGAGATCGGCGACGTCGAAGATTTTGTCGTTGATGAT
>Ga0163144_10022936_pt1 | contig 12350 bp, 11 predicted proteins | sample OliLak19BULKMAT1_FD_123175 | JGI IMG/M metagenome (GOLD analysis project Ga0163144, IMG submission 123175) | Freshwater microbial mat bacterial communities from Lake Vanda, McMurdo Dry Valleys, Antarctica - Oligotrophic Lake LV.19.BULKMAT1 | ecosystem: Environmental > Aquatic > Freshwater >... | reverse complement strand
GTTTGGCCTGACCGGCACGCCCATCAACCGGCGCGACCGCAACACCTTCGCCGCCTTTGGCGCCGACGAGGACGAGCAGGGCTACCTGAGCCGCTATGGCTTCGAAGAGTCCATCCGCGACGGCGCCACCCTGCCGCTGCACTTCGAGCCGCGCCTGATCGAGCTGCACATTGACAAGCCCGCCATCGACCAGGCCTACGCCGAGCTCACCGGCGGCCTGAGCGACCTCGACCGCGAGTATCTGGCCAAGACCGCCGCGCGCCTGACCGTGCTGATCAAGGTGCCCGAGCGCGTCCAACGCATCTGCGCCGACATCGCCCAGCACTTCCTGGCCCACGTCCAGCCCAACGGCTTCAAGGCCATGCTCGTCACCTTTGACCAGGAAAGCTGCCTGCTCTACAAGGCGGCGCTCGATCAACACCTGCCGCCCGAAGCCAGCGAATTGGTCATCTCGGTCTCCGGCAAGGAGCGCGAAGACGAGCGCTACAAGCCCTACCGCCGCGACCGCGACGAGGAAGCGCGCCTGCTCGACCGCTACCGCGACCCGGCCGACCCGCTGCAAATGCTGGTAGTCACCGCCAAGCTGCTCACCGGCTTTGACGCGCCGATTTTGCAGGCGATGTACCTCGACAAGCCCATGCGGGATCACACCCTGCTGCAGGCCATCACCCGCACCAACCGTACCTATGGCGACAAGAAGACCCACGGGTTGATCGTAGACTACCTGGGCGTGTTCGATGAGGTGGCCCGTTCGCTGGCCTTTGATGAAGAGGGCTTCCGCCGCGTGGTATCCGACATTGCCGCGCTCAAGGCGCAAATGCCGGCGGCCGTGCAGCAGTGCCTGGCCTACTTTGCCGGCGTGGATCGGGCGCTCACCGGCTACGAAGGCCTGTTGGCGGCCCAGGCCTGCCTGCCCAACGACGCCGTGCGCGATGCCTACGCCGCCGACTACAGCGCCTTGGGCAAGCTATGGGAAGCGCTCTCGCCCGATCCCAGCCTGGCCGAATACGAAGGCGATTACCGCTGGCTGTCGCAGGTGTACGTCTCGGTGCAGCCCACCAGCGGCACCGGCGCGCTGCTGTGGCATACCCTGGGCGCCAAGACCATTGAGCTCATCCACCAAAACGTACACGTGGACGCCGTGCGCGACGACCTGGACGACATTGTGCTCGACGCCGACCTGCTGGAAGCGGTGCTGGGCGCGCCCGACCCCGACAAAAAGGCCAGCGAGATCGAGTTCAAGCTCATCCAGCGGCTGCGCCAGCACATGGGCGCCCCGCGCTTCAAGGCCCTGTCCGAGCGGCTAGAGGCGCTCAAGGCCCGCCACGAGCAGGGCCAGCTACACAGCATCGCCTTCCTCAAGCAACTGCTCGACCTGGCCAAGGACCTAGTCCAAGCCGAACGCGAGACGCCGGCGGAGGAGGACGAGGACCGCGGCAAGGCGGCGCTGACCGAGCTGTTTCAGTCGGTGCGCAATGCCGACACCCCCATCATCGTGGAGCGTTTGGTCGGCGAGATCGACTCGATTGTGCGCGTGGTGCGCTTTGCCGGCTGGCAGGCCACCTCGGCCGGCGAGCGCGAGGTGCGCAAGGCCTTGCGGCGCACGCTGTTCAACTACAAGCTGCACCAGGACGCGGAGTTGTTCGAGAAGGCGTACGGGTATATCAAGCAGTACTACTAGATCTGAGCTGGCCTGCAGGCAGGAGCGACCATGTCTAGGGGAGCATTAGACGGTGATTTGCATCTTCTCAACCTCTCTAACCGCGTTTATAACGCCCTGGTGCGCGCGCGCATACGGCGCATTGACCAACTCCAGCAACTGAGTGATGAACAGTTGCTGAAAATCCCACAGCTTGGTCTCGGGGCGCTGGACGAAATCCAGACGGCGCAACTGGCGGACAACTTCATAGCATTTGGCATCATCGACCCGATTCTGGATAGCGATCTACAGAAAGCACCTGCCGACCGAGATTTCCGCCTATCTCATCTCAACCTCCTGGATACCAATTAAGGACCAAAAACCAAAGCAAGTTGACGCTCGTTACGATACCGTATATGATACCACCATGAGCGGCCCGCAGATTGTGCTAGACACAAACGTGTTCATTGCCGCGCTCCGATCTCAGCCCGGCGCCTCGCATCGCCTGCTGATGTTGGTCGGGACAGGACTATTCGAGATCAACCTATCGGTACCGCTGGTCCTGGAATATGAAGACGTCGCCAAACGACAGGCCACTGAGATTGGATTGAGCCTGAAGGCCATTGACGACATCCTCAGTTATTTGTGCTCAGTCGCAGTCCAACACCGCATCCATTACCTCTGGCGGCCGCTGCTCCCAGATCCAAAAGATGATCTGGTCCTGGAACTGGCGGTCGCCGGCCAGTGTGAGTACATCGTGACCTACAACGACAGACATTTCAGGGGTTCCGAGCAGTTTGGTATCCACCTTATCCGGCCGCAAGAGCTGTTAGAGAAGATTGGAGCATTGCCATGAGCACGTTGAGCCTGCGCCTGTCCAAGTCACTGCACGAACTTGCGCGCCAGGTTGCCAAGGACGAGGAGATCTCGGTCAACCAGCTAATTGCGCTGGCGCTGGCGGAGAAACTCTCGGCGCTCAAGACCGAAGAGTTCTTTGAGGAGCGCGCCAAGGGCAGCAGCCGGGCGAAATTCGAGCGCGCTATGGCGAAGGTGGCCCGGCGCGAGCCCGCCGCGCATGATCGCTTGCCAAGCAAGCGCAAGCCGTAATATCATTGCTCCAGATGCAACTGCACCCGCATCATACCCGTTACGTCTATTGACTGGCACGGCCGAAAGCGGATGAGGTTCTCGACGAGAAAACACTGACCGACGCGCAAAGACCCTTAGTTGGAATTTGGCCCAAACCGAATGAGGGGCCGTCGAACACCTGTATCACGACCTGCAAAACCCTCATTCGGCGGTTCAAATCCGCCCGGCGCCTCCTCGAATAAGGTTCCGCAGCGAAAAGCGACTAAGAGTCCGGCGAAAACGGACAGACCCTTAGTCGCTTTTGCGTCTTCCGACTGAGGGGCCTCAGCGCCACCCGGCGAATGAGGTTCTCGAAAACCCCCACCCGCCCCAGTCAATGCCCGTCAATAGGCGTCCAGGTCAGCCAATGTCCGGCAATGGACAGCTGACAGGAGGACCTTACAATGAGCACGAAAGGGCGAAAGTCGGAGCGAACATTGGGACAAACCACACTACAGAGCCTGATTGAGTTCTACGCCGGCGACATGGAGCGGCGCGGCTGCACGCCCGACTCGGTCGTGACCAACCGCAACTTATTACTCCGCTTCCAGCGCTGGCTGGCACCGAGCGAGGCGAGCGTCAAGCTCATGACCATCACGCCGGAGCGGGCCAGGAACTACATCACCGACCTCCAGGCGCGCGAGGTCAAGTGGGTGGATCACCCCAACCACCCCGCCGAGCACTCGAAGCTCTCGCCATTCACGGTGCGCAAGGTCGTGAAGGTCCTACGCGGGTTCGGCACCTGGCTCGACCGGCAGGGCTACGCCAATCCCTTCAGCGAACTCGAAATTCCCAAGGTCCCCAAATACACGCTTGACGTCCTCACCAACGCGGAGATTGAGCGGCTGCTGGCGGAGGTCAACCCGGCCACCAGCGCCGGCGGCCGGTTGTTTGCCATCGTGCTGCTGATGCTGGACTCGGGGCTGCGCATTGGCGAGGTGGCCAGCGCCCGCCTGCCCGATCTCGACCTGACGCGACGCCAGCTCAAGGTGATGGGTAAGGGTCGCAAGGAGCGCTTTGTGCCGTTCGGCCAGCGCTGCGCCCAGGCCCTGACCCGCTACATCCACATGCACCGGGCGCAGCCGATACGGCCCGACGACAACCACCTGTTCCTGTCGCCCGACGGAATGGCCATGACGCGCAACTCTTTACTGCAGGTGATCCGCCGGCTGCGGGTGGCCTGTGGCATCACGCGGCTGCACGCCCACCTGTTCCGGCATACTTTTGCAGTGAATTTCCTGATCAATGGCGGAGATTTGCGGACGCTGCAGCTCATCATGGGCCACGAGTCGCTCGCCGTCACCCAGCGCTACTTGCACTTCAACAGCCAGCAGGTGCAGACGCAATATCAGCCCTTCTCGCCGGTGGACAGGCTGCCCCTCAGCGCCTTGAGACCGTATGGGAACAAACGCCGCAAGCAGGCCGCGTCTTGACAAGCTGGCCCGCCGCGTTTGCGCGGCGGGCCAGTCTTATAGCTCGTGCGTTACCCCGGCAGCGCGCGGGAGCAGCGGTACGTGCCCGGCGGAGCGGACCAGGCTATCGGCCGTCTCAATTTCAAGCCCCAGACCCAGCGCAATCCGGATGAGAATGTCGCGCGACGGCCGGTGGGCTTTGCCGGTCTCGATGCGGTGAAGGTAGGCGACGTCGACGCCGCTGCGCTCGCTGAGCAGTTGGTAGGACAGACCGTACTCGGCGCGCAGCCGTTTGAGACGCTCCTGCAAGGGGGTATGCTCGGTGACGGGGGTCATGGTCATCAGGCTAGAAGTTCCTCATTCGCCAACGGTGCCGCCGTCGATCCACACCTCGCGAGCAGGCGGCACCCACACCAATCCGCGTTCAATGTAGCAGGAAGGATGTCCCGGCGTCAGCATCCCGGATATCCCGATTTTTCACTTGTTGGTAAGTCAGGGTATTGGGTGCGGGGCATGACACCTGGGGGTGGCCCAGCGCCGCGCGTCGTTGTGGGGCGGGCGCTGAAGGGCGAGGCAACGGGCCAACGCGACCGCGGAAGCTCCAGCGGCTGTCACGGCACTCAGATGACGCTGGCGGGTCATTTTCGCAATCACCCCGGAGCGTCAGACCACCGAGCGGCGGAAGGGAAGCGGTCCGATGGGTGGGATGATCGCCGGGCCGTTGGCTGATCCCGTTGTGCACCGTGGGCATGGCAACCCGGGCCTCGCGCGGCCTGGCGGCAACGCCGACCGGTGCACGCCGCGACCGCTCCGGCCACATTGCGCCGAGGCGGGGTGAGGAACATCCAAAAGCCGTATGAGGCTCAGACTGCAATTTGCCAATCGTTCCTCTTGAAATTGGACTGTTTTGTGACTACGATAGTCACAGATAGGGCTATTTCAAAGAGAGCCATGGATCGCCCCCTCTCGCCGTTGGAATCTAAGCTGATCCTGCACCTGGAATGGCACAAACAGCCGGTGGTGACCATTGCCCAGGCCCAGGCCCAGGCGATCCTGGGCGTCTCCTACGACCACGCCCGGCAACTGCTCCATCACCTAGCGCAGGCCAATAGGATGGCTCACGCAATGGGGACACGGCGGCGACTATGATCCCAGCTGGCAGGTCGTGGACAACGTCCCGCGCCGCGAACTCCTCGCGGAGATACAGGTGCGGTAGTGATTGAGAAACGGCTGATCCAATGGTATGCGTCCGATGCCGGCGTCGACCTCGACGTGGCCGAGCGCGAAGTTGTGCTGACGTACGTGCTGCGGATTCTGGCCGAGGCGGGCTGGCTGCAGCCCTTGGCGTTCAAAGGCGGGGCTGCCATCCGCAAGCTGCACCTGGGCAATCAAGGCCGCTTTAGCATGGAGCTCGATTACTCAGCCGATGATGCGCTGGACCCAAGAGTACCGGCTTCGGCCGGGTGGAGAGCCCTGTTACGGGTCAAAACCGCCGATATGGGTGGCCTATTGGCCGTTATGGAGGGGAGACCCGAGTCAAAAACACGGGGAAATCGCACCGGGGCGCCGTTATGGGTACCCATATCTGCGTTCTGGAGATGCGCGGGGTCCAAAAACAGGCTTGATTTGGCACCTGATATGGGTAGTGGGCGACGGTAGGTTAAGTCGACCCAGAACCGTCGTTATGGGTCTGGTCCAGTGACGACGATATGGAAGCTGCGGCAAGTGGAGAGATGAGGTTAGCAAAGCCGGCCAGCCTTTGAGGGACGAGTCCGGCAAGGCGCGCGACGTATAATGCCATCGCGTCGACCACACCGCACGACAGAGAGGGCCGCTGAGCTTTGAACGCCGATATCAGGCGGCCGGTAGCTGCCGCTCAGCGACGCCGAATCCAGGATGCCAACCGGTAGATTGAGACACTCCCTTGAACGCCCGTGAACTTCAACCCCTCATCGCAGCCGGCGAGACCTTGCTCATCGAGTTCAAGGGTGAAGCGCGGGCTCCGCTCTCGGACGACGATGTGGTCGAGGCCATTGTCTGCCTGGCCAACCACGCCAGCAGCGGGCCAGCCTGGCTGCTGATTGGCGTGGAGGACGACGGGCGTGTCACGGGCGCGCGGCCCAGGCATGGCGACCATACCGACCGGAATCGGTTCCAAGCCATGATTGCCAACCGGACGCGGCCGTCATTGGCGGTCGAAGCCGACCTGGTGACGCTCGATGGTCAGGCGGTGCTGGCGATCCAGGTGCCATGCACACGGGTGCCGGTGGGTACGACCGAGGGCCGCTACCTGCGCCGCGTGACCGGCGAGGCGGCCGGGCTCTGCAATATGACAGAGCGCCAAGCTTCGGAACGCCTGCACCGAATGACAAAGGCAGGCAAGCTGAAGGCCGTGGGCGAGCGCCGTGGCCGGAATTATGTCCTGCCTTAAGGCTATGGGCGCATATTGACCCGTGTGGAAAGTTATTGACAAATGTGGATAGTTATTGACAAATGTTAATAACTCCGTTTCTGCCAACTACAGCGATGCGTTAACCGGTGAGTCGACGACGACTGCGACGCAACCGTACCATCCGCCGGCCGAGGCGTGGCCCGAGTTCGGGGCGGCGCGACGCCAGAGGGCCGGCTGTACGACCCGGTGAATAGGCTCGATTTGGGTCGAAACCGCCGTTATGGGTGGCCTGTTGGCCGATATGGAGTGGGGACCAGAGTCAAAAACACGGTGAAATCGCACCGGGACGCCGTTATGGGTACCCAAATCTCCGTTCTGGAGGTGAGCAGGGTTCAAAAACAGGCCTGTTTTGGGTCCTGATATGGGTAGTGGGCGACGGTAGGTTAAGTCGACCCGTAACCGTCGTTTTGGGTCTGGTCCAGTGACGACGACATAAGAGACGCCGCATGGGTGGCAATCGGGTCAACTTGGTCCTGGTGCTGTACGCAAAGCCGCTCAGATTGCCAAGCGAGGAACCGCGCTCAGTGCATGCCATGAGCAACGGAGCAGACCATTCCGTGGCCCCCGGAGAAATCGCGGACCGGCAGCGACCCAGGGCCTTACCTCGAAGCGCCGCGGCGCCTCGAGATGGCCTTCGCCCAACGCGGAAACCGAGGGCGGCACCATGCCTTGTGCTGACGTGTTCCGCGGCTGCTCCGGATCACACGCTCTTAAGTGATGTACGGTTGGCAGTGACGCACCGGCTTTGACACAATTATGTTCAGGTATCGGCCATCACCACGCGGCGTAGCAACGGCAACGCGGTTGACGTGTAAACGACAAGCCCAGCCTGACATTTTCCCTGAGCAAAATCGGGCTATAATCCGAATGATTGTAGGCGTAGCTGAATTGGGGTGCTGGCTCTGCACGGGGGCGTGTGGTCAGGGGAGAAACATTCTCCGGGCCGTTCGCGTCTGACGCGGGCGGCCTGGTTTTAATTAGACATGGCAACTACTCTACCACTTGATTCCCCCCTGACCCTCTCCGAGCTCGAGTCCCACCTGTGGGAGGCGGCCAATATTCTGCGCGGCAGCCCGGTGGACCGCAGCGACTGGAAGAGCTACATCCTGCCGCTGCTGTTCTTCAAACGGCTGTGCGACGTGTACGACGAAGAAGTCAGCGAAGCCCGCCAGTTGTATGGGGAGGACTTTGCCGACGAGCATCGCTTTCAGATCCCGGCCGGCAGTCATTGGGAAGACGTGCGGGCGCGCGGGCAGAATGTGGGCAAGGCGTTGCAAACCGCCCTGCGCGGCGTGGAAGCGGCCAACCAGAAGCATTTGTACGGTGTGTTCGGTGACGCCCAGTGGACCAACAAAGACCGGCTGCCCGACCGCCTGCTGAAGGACCTGGTTGAGCACTTCTCGGCGCTCAATCTGGGCCACAACCGGGCCAGCGGGGACGTGATTGGCGACGCCTACGAGTACCTGATCAAGCAATTTGCCGACGCCACCAAGAACAAGGCCGGCGAGTTCTACACGCCCCGCAGCGTGGTGCGGCTGTTGGTCGCCATCCTGGACCCCAAGCCGGGCGAGACGATCTATGATCCGGCTTGCGGCACGGGCGGCATGCTGTTGGGCGCGGTGCAACACGTGCGCGAGCAGGGCGGCGACCCACGCACGTTCTTCGGCCGGCTGTATGGGCAGGAGAAGAACGCCACGACGGCCGCCGTGGCGCGCATGAACCTGCTGCTGCATGGCCTGGAAGACTTTGCCATCGAGCGCGGCGACACGCTGCGCAGCCCGGTCTTCACGGACCCCAGCACGGGCGGCCTGGCGAAGTTCGATTGCGTGATCGCCAACCCGCCGTTCTCGTTGGAGCAGTGGGGGCGCGAGGTGTGGGAGAAGGACCCGTGGGGCCGCGCCTTTGCCGGGCTGCCCACCGACAGCAGCGGCGACTACGCCTGGGTGCAGCATATGGTGTCATCCATGGCCGACGGCAGCGGGCGCATGGCGGTGGTGCTGCCGCAGGGGGCGCTGTTCCGGGGCGGCGTCGAAGGGCAAATCCGGCGCAAGCTGTTGGAGCTGGACCGGGTTGAGGCGGTGATTGGCCTGGCTTCGAACCTGTTCTATGGCACTGGGCTGGCGGCCTGCATCGTGGTCCTGCGGCAGCGCAAGGCGCCGGCGCGCGCCGGGCAAGTGCTGGTGGTGGACGGCGCTTCGCTCTTCCGCAAGGGCCGGGCGCAGAACTTCCTGGAGCCCGAGCATGTGGCCACCTTGCTGGGCTGGGTGCAGGCCTTCGCGCCGGTGCCCGACCGCGCGCGGGTGGTGACGCTCAAAGAGATCGCGGCGGAAGATTGGACGCTGAACATCTCGCGCTACGTGCTGCCGCCGCTGGGCGCCGACATCCCACCGCTGGAGGACGCCGTGCGCGATTTCAAGGCAGCGCTGGAACAAGCCCGCGCGGCCGAGGCGGAACTGCGCCGGGTGATGGAAACTGGCGGCTGGCTGGAGCAGAAACAATGACCAACCGCCTCACCCTGCCCGAGCTCGAGTCCTACCTGTGGGGCGCGGCCACGCTGCTGCGCGGGCTGGTGGACGCCGGCGACTACAAGCAGTACATCTTCCCGCTGCTGTTCTACAAGCGCCTATCGGATGTGTGGGACGAGGAGTGCGCCACGGCCCTGGCCGACACGGGCGACGCCGCCTATGCCCGCACCACGGCCGACGACCGCTTTGTGATCCCGCCCGGCGCGCATTGGCAAGACGTGCGCGTGGCCGCCCGCGACGTGGGTAAGACGCTGCAAACGGCCATGCGCGCCATCGAGGCCGCCAACCCCGACCGGCTGCAGGGCATCTTCGGCGACGCGCCCTGGTCTAACAAGGAGCGCCTGCCGGATGCCATGCTCAAGAACCTGCTGGAGCACTTCGCGCGGCAGTCGCTCTCGCTGGCGGCGGTGCCGGAGGACGAGCTGGGCAACGCCTACGAGTTCCTGATCAAGAAGTTCGCCGACGACAGCGGCCACACCGCGCAGGAGTTCTACACCAACCGCACCGTGGTGCATTTGATGGTGCAGATGCTCCAGCCGCAGCCGGGCGAGCGCATTTATGACCCTACCTGCGGCACGGGCGGCATGTTGATCTCCGCGCTGGACGAGGTGAAACGCGCCGGCGGCGAGCACCGCACGCTGCGGCTGTTCGGGCAAGAGCGCAACCACATGACGGCCGCCATCGCCCGCATGAACCTGGTGCTGCACGGCGTGGAAGACTTCGCCATCGCGCGCGGCGACACGCTGGTGGAGCCGGGCTTTTCCGAGGACGACCGGCTGGCGACCTTCGACATGGTGTTGGCCAATCCCCCTTACTCGATCAAACAGTGGAACCGTGACGCCTGGCAGAAGGACGCCTGGGGCCGCAGCTTCTTGGGCACGCCGCCGCAGGGCCGGGCCGACTACGCCTTCTTTCAGCACATCCTGCGCAGCCTGGATACCCAGACTGGGCGCTGCGCCATCCTATTCCCGCATGGGGTGCTGTTCCGCAAGGAAGAGGCGGAGATGCGCCAGAAGCTGGTGGAGCAAGATTGGGTGGAGTGCGTGCTGGGGCTGGGGCCGAACCTGTTTTACAACTCGCCGATGGAGGCCTGCGTGGTGATCTGCCGCACGCGCAAGCCGGCCGCGCGGCGTGGTAAGGTGCTGCTGATTGATGCCGTGGCGGAGGTGACCCGCGAGCGGGCGCAGAGCTTCCTCACGCCCGCGCAGCAGGCTCGCATTGTAGACGCCTACCGCGCCTTCGCCGATGAGCCGGGCTTTGCCACGGTGGCGACGAAGGCAGAGATCGCCGCGCAGAGCTACAGCCTGTCCATCCCCCTGTACGTCAAGCGCGGTGCCGGCGGCCAGGGCGACGCGGCAGCCCATGGCGGCGCCAGCCTCGCCCAGCAGTGGGCGGCCTGGGAGCAGGACGGACGCGCGTTCTGGCAGCAGATGGACGAGTTGGTGGTGATGCTGGATGGGTTGGTGGAGCCGGAGCAAACGCCTGATGCGTGAGCGCGTGACGAAACCCGGCTGGGCCAGGTTCGCTTGGATTAAATGCAACCCGCCCTGCTAGCCCGAGCCTTCAGGTTAAGAAGGGGGCAGGCGGCCACAGATGGCCACTTATCGCAGGGCGGGAGAAGTCGTGCAACTTTTACGTTTAAAGCATACCAGTTTGGGAACAGTGAGTCAATGTCGGGTGAAAACAACGCCGGATGCAGCGCCCAGCCAGGGCCAACGCGAGAAATACGCCAATGAGTGAGCACGCCTTGAAACCGGGCTGGCACTGGGTGAAGTTTGGCGACGTAGTGCGGCTGAACACCGAGCGCTGCGCCGACCCAGTGACGGCGGGTATTGAGCGCTATGTGGGTCTGGACCACATTGAGCCGGAAGACCTGCGAATTCGACGCTGGGGCCAGGTAGCCGACGGCACGACCTTTACCAACCGCTTTCGGCCGGGGCAGGTGTTGTTTGGTAAGCGCCGCGCCTACCAGCGCAAGGTGGCGGTGGCTGACTTTGACGGCGTGTGTTCCGGGGATATCTACATCTTCGAGAGCCAAGACTCGGCAGTGCTGCTGCCCGAGTTGCTGCCGTTTATTTGCCAGACCGAAGGCTTCTTTGAACACGCCGTAGGCACCTCGGCCGGGTCGCTGTCGCCGCGGACCAACTGGACTCAGCTTGCGCAGTATGAGTTCGCGCTACCGCCGGTGGAGGAGCAGAGGCGAATTATCGAGTTGTTGATAGCAACGGAAAATGTCTGCGCGAGCACTCAAGATGCATTGGAGGCGGCGCAATCAATACCTGAGATAGTCAGTGCCACCCGATATGCTGGTGTTTTGACTGGTAACATGGACTCAAATGTCAGCATTGGCGATCTCTTTATCCAGGTAAATGACAAGGGATTTTCTGGCCTTCCGATATTGTCAGTCACTATTGATGGGACGGTTGTTAGGAGAGCGTCGCTAGAGAGGCATGTATCCGATGAGACTGGCGATGAGAAATATATCCGGGTTATGCCAGAAGATTTGGCATATAACACAATGCGCCTATGGCAAGGCGCAATTGGAATAGTATATGAGGAAGGTCTCATAAGCCCGGCCTATACAGTTCTGAGACTGGTTGATAAGCGGTACCCGATTTCCTTCTTCTACGACCTATTTAGGTCTGCGCTGATGCGGCGGGAATACAGGAGATTCGTCAAAGGTGTCGCATCTGATCGGTGGCGACTGTATTTTCGCGATCTTGCGACGATCATGTTGAATGTCCCGCCACCTGACCGTGCCAATGAACTGGCAAGCCAATTTAGAAACTTTACACTGTCCATAAATCTTGTGGCCGGTCGATATACGCTGGCCCGTGAATTTAGCAAGAATCTTATTGCAGCCACGCTAGGGGATCAAGATGGGATTTACGGAATCGAACACGATTGAACTCCTGATCCGCGACATCCTCGCTGGGCCACAGCGGGCCGCCGCAGTTGACCGCGTGGCCGAAGCCTCGGTGGTCTACGCCGCCGGGCTGGCGCTGCGCGGCGTGGGTTGGCATTTCGTGCGCGCCCAGGACCTGCCGCGCCGGGTGCAGGATGTGTTCGTCGAGGCCTACGTGCGCCAGGCGCTCATCCGGCTCAACCCCACCATCGCCGAGCGGCCCGAGCGCGCCGACGAGGTGCTCTACCACCTGCGTGCCCTGGTGCTGGCGGTGCGCAGTGACGGCCTG
>Ga0163144_10022935_pt1 | contig 12350 bp, 8 predicted proteins | sample OliLak19BULKMAT1_FD_123175 | JGI IMG/M metagenome (GOLD analysis project Ga0163144, IMG submission 123175) | Freshwater microbial mat bacterial communities from Lake Vanda, McMurdo Dry Valleys, Antarctica - Oligotrophic Lake LV.19.BULKMAT1 | ecosystem: Environmental > Aquatic > Freshwater > Lake... | reverse complement strand
GCCGGCCACAGCTTTCGCGTGGGCGGGCACATTTGGCGAAACTGGCGATGGGCTACCGCTCATCGGCCGCCTGCCGAACTACACAAATGCGTATGCCACGCTCGGCTACGGCGGCAATGGCATCGTGTTCAGTCAGATTGCCGCTGATTTGCTCGGCGCGCTCTGTGCGGGCCAAGGGCACGAAGACGAGCGACTGTTTGGTTTCGATCGGTAACGTCACCACGCTGTCTGAGGGATATGCACAATCGCATCTGCGATTGTTCGATACCGGACGGCACGAGACGTGAGCCCGTGGTATGCTGCCCTGCGGCTACACAAACATCTGTGGATTGATTTCAAGAGAGACTTCCGAAATCCGATGCGCGGGAATGCCGCTGCGCCGGGCGTGTTCGAGTACCGCCTCGGGATTCGGCGCGATGTACTCGCAGTAAATCTTCCCCTCGGCATCAGAGACGTAACTCTTCACCCAGATCACCTCCGGCATGTCGGCCAGTACGGAGTTGGACATGCGACCGGCGCCCTGCAGCTGTTCGGGCGACAGCGTTCCCACGTTGCGTTCAATGATGTAGTGCGGCACTGGGTTCTCCGTTCAAAGTGATGGGTTCCTGCAACTGTCTGAGCGCGGTCTTGAGTGCCTCGTCCTGCAGTTCGTCAGCGATTGTCAGTCCTGCCAACGCTTCGGCGCGCAGGGCGTCATGATCGCCAAGTGCACGCTGCACGCGCGCCAGTCGTTCACGCATCCATCCCTCGCCGGTCCGGTCATCGAGCGACAGTCGAATGCGCAGCGAAGCCGTGAAGCTCGCCAACGCTTCGCCGGTGCGGTTCGTCGCGAGGTACACATCACCGAGCATGGCCAGCGCGTGCGCCTGTAGTTGTCGTTCACCAGTGTGTTCGGACACGCGCATCGCATCGCCCAACACTGTGCGAGCCTCGTCCCAGCGACGCAGTCGACTCAGCGTTGCGCCCAGAGAGTTGAGAATGAGACCCTCATGTACCCGGTCGGCGCTCTCGCGGCAGACGCGTAGTGCCGCTTCGTAGTGTCGGACGGCGTTCGCGAAGTCACCACGCTGCCAATGCACAATCCCGAGTGCATTGCGCACTGCGAGCTCGCGCGATCGATCGCCGGCCCTGACGGCGAGCTGGAGCGCCTCTTCATAGTGTGGGACAACCATCTGCTCGAACGGCGCGAGTTCTCGCTCGGCCCGCGCCATGCCGGCCAGCGCTTCGGCTTCCTGCGCGCGGTCGCCACCGTTCATGGCCAGAACCTGCACCCGCTCCCAGGCACTCCGCGCTTCGTTGGGTGCCTGCATTCGTTCGTAGACGATGGCCAATCGCCGCCACATGAGCGCTTCGTTGGCTACGTCCTCCAACTGTGCAAACAGGGCGATCGCGTCGCGCACGTACGGAATCGCTTCCTCATGCCGTCCGAGTCCCACCAACGCTTCGCCCAGCGAGCGGCAGACTTGCGCCGATCCAATCGCAAAACGTGACTTTCGATTGAGCTGAACGGCTTCCTGATACGTCGCCAGCGCTTCCTCAACGTGTCCCTGCTGCAGCTGCAGGTGCGCGATGGCTGGAAGTGTGAAGGTCACATTGATGGGATGCCGCTCCTCCAATCCGTGCTTCACGACACGACGGAAGTACGTCAACGCCGAGTCCACGTCTCCAAGATCTCTGTAAACGCATCCAATGACATTCAGCAAGGCACCATAGCGCACGGAGTTGTCCGCCGCCGCCGTGCGCTCCAGCGCGGTGAGCAGCACCGTGAGCGCTTCTTCCGCACGGCCCATCGCACGCAGGATATTGGCTTGGGTCGCAAGATCACCCGCCTCCGCACGCGCGTCGCCGGCCGCGCGACCCATCGCGAGCACCCGCTCGATAATGACCAATGCCTCCTCGTGACGGCCTTCGTAACTCCGCAGCAATGCAATACTGCGCAGTGCACTGCGCTCTCCCGTTGCATCGCCGCGCTCGCCGCAGATGTTCAGCGCGGTTTCCAGCGAACGCTCGGCGGCTTCGAAACGGCGCAGCAGGGTAAACGCATCGCCCTGTCGGAGATAGACCTGTGCCAACTGCTGCGACGGCCCATGAGGCGCCAGCGCGCAGATCAACGATTCCACGAGTGCCAGCTGCCGGTTGCGCAGCCCGAGTGGTTCGCACAACCGTTCTTGACGGAGCAGCACATCGGCGTGCAGCGTGCGCCGCGCGTAGTCATCCGGAAGCCGCAGCAACCAGCTCTCGACGCGTTCGAGCGTGGCCAGCGCGTCTACGTTCTGGCTCAGTGCGGCGGCGCGGTCGGCGGACTGGAGCCCGTACGGCACCGCCTCGACCCAGGATTCCGCCCGGCTGAAATGGTGCGCGAGTCGCTCCGCGTGTTCGTCGAGACGTGCCGCGTAGCGTCGTTCCATGGCGTGCCCAACCGCCGCGTGCAGCGTACCGCGCTGGTGTTCCAACAGACTGTCGTACGCGACCTCCTGGGCGAGTGCGTGCTTGAAGCGGAACGCCGCTTCCGGTACCACGGCCACGTGCTGGACCAGCCCGGAGGCCTTCAGTCGTTCAAGTGCCGGTGCAAGGTTCAGCTCCGTTGGCGCAATGTCTTCAAGCACGCCCCGTGTGAAATCGCGGCCGATCACCGAGGCAATGCGAAGCAGGTCCCGTGCATCAGTCCCCAGACGATCAATGCGGGTGCGCAGCACACCCTGCACCGTCTCGGGGACATGCACGCTGCCAGACGCGTCGACGACCGCCGCCTGCCCGTCGCGCACGACGACGGTGCCTTCTTCATACAGCGCCTGACACACCTCTTCCAGAAAGAAGGGATTGCCGCCGGTGCGTTCGTGCAGCCGCGAGACAAGACCGGGGTCCACTCGCTCCGCGCCCAGTATCGCACGGGCGATGGCCGCGGTCGCGTGACTATCAAGCGGTGCAAGGTGCAGGACCGACTGATGGTCAGCGCTGCCCCACTCTGCTGAACCGTCTGGCCGCGACGTCACGACGAGCAGCATGGCAAACGCGGGGACAATTTCCGCAAGCTGTCGGAGCGCGGCGCGCGACGCGTCGTCCGCCCAGTGCCAGTCCTCGAGCAACAGCACGGTAGGCGCGGAGCGGGCGCACACGGTGAAAAGCGCCGCGATCGCTTCGAGCATCGCCGACTGGAAGAGCTCACCCTGCAGGTGGCGCGGCACCGGATGCGCTTCACTCGGAATGGACAGAAGCGCGAGATACAGCGGCAGGTACTCCTCCAGCGAGGCGTCAATTTCGCGTGCTGCTGCGACCGCTGCCGCGTGTCGTTCGTGCGGCGTGCCGCCCATCGGCAAGCCGAGGGCATCGTGCGCGGCATCGATGAAGGGCAGGAACGGCGTGGTGCCACCGTACGCGTCGCATCGGCCCACGATGACACGCATGTCGTCCGCCGCCGCGAGATCACGAACCTCATACAGCAAACGACTCTTGCCCGCGCCCGCCTCACCCATCAGCACGGTCATGCGTCCGTCTCCGGCGCGCGCCGACGTCAGCTGCGACGCAAGTGCATCCCGCTCACGAACGCGGCCGACAAACGGCGTCAGATCTTCGGGCGCGGCCCCCTCGAGTCGGGAACGCACGTCGGATGCGCCGAGTGCACGAAACGGAACAATCGCTTCACCGGCGATCGAAAGCGTGAGTGGACGTGATGCTTCGGTGTGCACAAATGGAGCGACGACGCGTTTCGCTTCGGGACTGAGCAGGATTGTATCGGCATCGGCGGCTGCCGCGAGGCGCGCTGCCACCTCGGATGCCGAGCCGGTGATACGAAACCGCCGGTCACCGTGGGTCAGGCGCTGCGCGACCATTGCGCCGACATGCACACCCGAACGCAGATGGACGCTGTCGGCCCAGCGCGCATCGAGTGACTGCGCGATGCGCGCGATGCGGGCATGCAGCGCCAGAGCGGCACGGACCGCATGCACCGCGTCCTTCTCATGCGTGGCTGTCACTCCAAAGAGGAGGACAAACTCGTCTGCGTTGAAGTGGTTGAGTACTCCGCCGAATCGCGCCGCTTCCTCAACCGCCGCGTCACGCATACGCGCGATGATCTGATCTGCGTCGTCCGGCGACAGACGCTCCACCAGCGTCCCCTGCCCATGCACGGTGCACGCCACAATCGCGACCTGTCGACGCTCACCGGCTCGGGTGAGCGCACTCTCCTGGGAATCGTTTTCGCTGCTGAGCGCCGGGGTGCGCGACGCCTCTTTGCGCAACGGACCCGACGCCCGGTCGGTGACGGGTTGCGCGCAGGCCACGAGTGCCGCGAGCATTTCGAGCGCGTTGGCAAAACGCTCGGCCGCACGTTTGTTGAGCGCCTTCCTGATCACAGCCACAACGTCCGGCAACACCTCACGCCGGAGCGCCGTCACCTCGACCGGTTCTGCGGACAGCACCGCCATCAGCACGCCGCGATCCCCGTTCTCGCGAAACGGACGTACGCCCGTGATCATTTCATAGAGTACGACGCCCAGCGACCACACGTCGGAGCGATGATCGACGGTCTCGCCGAATGCCTGTTCCGGACTCATGTACGCGAGCGTTCCGATCGCGCCTTCCGTGTGCGTCGCGTTCACGTCGGCGAGCTTGGCAATGCCAAAATCAAGAATCTTCACAAGTCCGTCTGCGGTCACCATGACGTTGGCCGGCTTGATGTCGCGATGCACGATGCCGCGTTCATGCGCTTTGGCCAGACCACGCGCGATCTCGCTCGCGATGTGCAGTGCCTTGTCGATCGCGAGAGGCCCGCGCGCGATCGCACGATCGAGCGTTTCGCCGTCATAGCACGTCATCACGATGTACAGCTGGCCGTCGTCCGAGTCACCAATTTCGTGGACGGTGCAGATGTTCGGGTGTTCGATCGCCGCGGCCGCCCGGGCTTCCACAAGAAACCGCTTCTTCGCGGACCGGTCCGCGCTGAGGTGCGGAGGCAGGAACTTCAGCGCCACATCACGTGCGAGTCGTTCATCACGCGCTCGATAAACCACCCCCATGCCCCCACCACCGATGCGTTCGATGATACGATAGCGGGAGTGCGTCGGCAGCGTCATCGTGGTTTCCAGACCCGTGGCCCGTGCTGTGGCAACGGGCGGACGGAGCGGCGTCATGACTTCCTCGATCAACTGATCGAGAATGCCGTGCTGGTCGTGCGCGAGAAGCAGTGCCGAGACCTCGTCGCGGACGCGCGCGTCGGGGCAGGCCTGCGCCACCCAGGGTAGGCGCTCCTCTGGCGCCTTGGCCAGCGCCTCATGAAAGAGCGCTTCCACATCGCGCCACGCGCCCGACGCGTCCGGCGTCACGCGCTCAGCTCCCGATTGAGCCAGGCCCGCGCGGCCGTCCAATCACGCTTGACGGTGGCCGGCGAGAGATCGAGCGCTTCCGCCGTCTCTTCGATGCTCAGGCCCACGAAGAACCGGCACTCCACCACCTGATGGTGCCGTGGATTCAGTGCGGCCAACCGAACGAGTGCCTCGTCGAGTGCGTGAAGTTCGTCGGCGTAGCGCGACACGCCGTCCATTTCCGAATTCGCGTGTGTCAGCGGCAGGGCAATTTCGCCGCCCCCACGCTTCTCCGCGCGTCGCTGTTCCGAATAATCAATGAGCACGCGTCGCATCGTGCGCACGGCCATTGACAGCAGGTGCTGCCGATCGCGCCATTGTATGCGATCCAGGCCTGCCAGACGCAGATACGCTTCGTGGACCAATCCGTCGGTTTCGAGCGTGTGTCCTTCGGCTTCGCCCGCGAGCTGGCGTCTCGCAATTCGTCGCAGGCGCTCGTGCAGAAGCCCGAGCACCTGCCGAAGCGCCGTGGAGTCCCCGTTACTGGCCACCTGAAGGAGTCGGGTGACCTCTCCCTGCTCGGGGTTGCCGGTTTCGATCATGCAGGGCTGGTCGGTAAGAGGCGGTCGGGCGACAGAGTCAGGGCACAGTATGCCACGGTCCCGCCTGGTGGGCCAGACGCTTCCGGAAGTGGGCGCGGTCTGAGCCTCCATATGGCAGTAGGCGGGAAACCTCAGCAAATGAGCTCAGGATCACCGGTCCGTCGATCGGGCGTTTTTCGTTCATCAGTGTCCCGCCACCGGCTGATACAACTGCGCCCCCGCCAGACGGAACTCCGCTGCTTTCGCGCGCAACCCATCCGCCACCTGAGCCGACAGCGTTTCCACCTCCGCCGACATCGCCTGCTGCCGCAACTGCTGCGTCAGCTCCATCGAACAGAACTTCGGACCGCACATCGAGCAGAAGTGCGCAACCTTGGCGCCTTCGGCGGGCAACGTCTGGTCGTGATACCTGAGCGCGGTGACCGGATCGAGCGCCAGCGCAAACTGGTCACGCCAGCGAAACTCAAATCGCGCCTTGCTGAGCGCGTTATCCCATTCCTGCGCGCGCGGGTGTCCCTTCGCAAGGTCAGCAGCGTGCGCCGCAATGCGATACGTGATCACGCCAGCCTTCACATCGTCGCGGTCGGGCAAACCAAGGTGCTCCTTGGGTGTGACATAGCAGAGCATCGCCGTTCCGTACCATCCGATCTGCGCGGCGCCGATCGCACTCGTGATGTGATCGTATCCGGGCGCGATGTCGGTAGTGAGCGGACCCAACGTGTAAAACGGCGCTTCATGGCACCACGCGAGCTGGTTATCCATGTTCTCCTTGATCTTGTGCATGGGCACATGTCCGGGCCCTTCGCACATCGTCTGCACATCGTACTCCCACGCGATTTTCGTGAGCTCACCCTGCGTCATGAGCTCGGCGAACTGCGCGTCGTCGTTGGCGTCGGCAATCGAACCGGGACGCAGACCGTCGCCCAGCGAGAACGACACGTCGTACGCCGCCATGATCTCGCAGATCTCGCGGAAGTGCGTGTACAGAAACGATTCTTTGTGATGCGCCAGGCACCACTTCGCGATGATGGAGCCACCACGCGAGACGATACCGGTGAGACGGTTGGCCGTGAGCGGCACATAGCGCAGCAGCACGCCGGCGTGCACGGTGAAGTAGTCCACGCCCTGTTCGCACTGTTCGAGCAGCGTGTCGCGGTACACCTCCCACGTGAGCTCCTCGGGAACACCGCCCACTTTCTCGAGTGCCTGATAAATGGGCACCGTGCCGATCGGCACCGGTGAGTTCCGCATGATCCATTCACGCGTTTCGTGAATGTGTTTGCCGGTGGACAAGTCCATCACGGTGTCGGCGCCCCACAGCGTCGACCAGCGCAGCTTCTCCACTTCGTCTTCGATGACCGAGCGTACGGCGGAGTTGCCGATGTTGGCGTTGATCTTGACCTTGAAGCCACGCCCGATAATCTGCGGCTCCACTTCCGGATGATTGATATTCGCCGGAATGATGGCCCGACCACGCGCCACCTCACTGCGCACAAACTCAGCGGGCATACCTTCGCGCAGCGCCACAAACTCCATCTCCGGCGTGATCTCGCCCCGACGGGCGTACGCCATCTGCGTCACGCGCGCACCGGACCTGGCCACTCGCGCGCCACGAGTCAATGTGCCCGGCATCTCCGGAGCATCGTTCGCCGCCGCCACCACGCGCCGCGTGACGGCAACCGTATCACCGCGCGCTACAATCCACGGTGCGCGCAGAGCGGGCAATCCATCACGGACATCGTGACCGAGCGGGCCGCTCGTATCGTAGACGCGCAGGGGCTCTTCTCCGCCCGACAGCACGATCTCGCGGAACGGCACACGAATGCCGTGCGGACCATCCACGTACACTTTCTGCGAGGCAGGGAACGCTTCGCCGTAATCGTTGGGCGGAAGAACGGGCGCCACTGCGTCGGTGGGCGCGGTGTGTGCGGGCTGGGCGATCATGGGCTGCTCCTCATGGCGATGGTTCGCCGACTGAGAGAGCGCTGACGCGGCCGTGTAGGATGTCCGCGCGTACGATCGTCGCACGATCTGACGGGCGTAGAGGGACATCGAGCCGCACCGCCACGCTTCCTCCGCCGGTTCGAACCGGGTCAGGTTCCAAGAGACTCTCTCAACCACGGCGAACGCCGCGGTACCCCTGGTGGCTGGTACTCTATTAAACCTAAGGGGTGGCGCGTGGTCCGGCGGGGAGACCGGCGGGGAGACCGGCAAACGGGGTACCGCGGGGCGCCCGGTCTCGTTCGCGCGGCTGAACCGAGAAACGCGATTCAGCGATCTGGAATGCGTGCGGCTTCGCGGCGGTCGGGGGCAAGATAGATCTCGAAGTCGTCAAAGAAGGCGGGCGCCTCGGCAACCAGCACGCGAAGCGCCTGCACGGCGAGTCGGCGGAGTTCGAGTTCAGTGGGCTCGCTGCAGCGGCGATCGAGTAGCGTGCGCCACGCGCGCGCGCTGCCGGTGAGCACGAGGTTGGAGGCGGTGCAACGGGGCAGCACGCTACCGGCTGCTTCGCGCGCCAGTTTGCGACGATGCACTTGGTCGCCGACCCAGGCGTAGCGGGTCATAAGCTCGTTGACGAGCTCCGTGTAACTGTGAAACGCGCGCTGCACCTGCGACAACCACGTGGCCTCGAGATCAGCGCTGCCGATCATGGCGGGCGGCATGACAAAGCATGTGTCGCTGGCGTCAACGTGGCGCTGCGCGAGTTCCGTGCAGGCGAATCCAGCGCTGTCGCGCTGCAGTTCGTGCGTGACGGCGATACTGACACCCTCAATGAGCAACGAGTAGTGCGCATGTTCCAGTGCACTGTCGTGCCCCTGCGCGGCGATGGTGCGCAGATAGTCGCGCGTCTCGCGGCCAGCGGGATTGTGGTGGCTGTTGGTGCGCAACCGTTCGGCGTACTCCGCGAGCCGTTCACCATCGGTGCTCTCGCCCTTCCACTCGGCCCGGTGCTGGTCCGGCTCCGCAAACGTCGGACGCGACAGGACCGTCACACGGGGCGCGCGTACGATCGCGGTGTCAGGCAATGGCATGCGTGGGGGAGCAGCAGAAATGTTGCACGCGTTTGACAACCACCGTCATCGCGCGGCCTTCGCGTCGCCGCGCTTGCGCACGACGCCGTACGCCTGAATACCGACGCCGAGCAGAATCGTCAATACAATGGAAATGCCAACCCCCGCGAGCAGTCCCACGCTGTCGCGCAGCACCGCGTACGTACAGATCAGCACGAGGGCGACGGTCGGCACCTCGTTCATGACGCGAAAACGATTACTTGTCATCACGTGCTCGCCGCGTGCGAGCTTGCGCACCACGCCCGACATCCAGCCGTGATAGCCGGAGAGCGCGACGAGCAGCACCAGCTTCACGATCAGCCAGCGCTGCGATAGCAGGGCGCCGTTGTAGCCGATCATCGTCAGGCCCCCCAGCCACGTCATCAGCATCGCAGGCGTGGTGATGATGCCAAGCAGTCGCTGCTCCATGATGCTGTACTGCGCCGCGAGAATGTCACGCGTGGCATCCGTGCGCGACTGCGCCTCGGCGTGATACACGAAGAGGCGCGGCAGATAGAACAGGCCGGCCATCCAGGACACCATACCGACGAGGTGAAAGATCTTGGCGTAGAGGTACACAGCGTGATGATGAGTGGGACTGCTAACAAAAGCGCAGCGGAATCGATCAGTGGGTGACGGCGTCGTCGAGCGCGGCCAATCGAAAGCGGTGCCAGGCCCGGTCACGTTCAATCGCATCAAGTGTAGCGCGCGCGTGTGCTCCAAGCGGTGCGGCCTCCGGATCGTGACGCACTGACAGCAGCGGATCACTCGGCACGGCATCGAGCTTGACACCGGTGTTCAACACGCCGAACGGATCGGCGGCGTGTTTGATGACACGAAACGCAGTCATCGCTTCGGCATTCCACACAGCCGGCAACAGCGAGGCGCGCAGCCGACCGTCGCCATGCTCGCCGGCGAGCGTACCGCCGAGCTGCGCGGTGAGCAGGCACACGTCTTCGAGTAATCCGCGTACTCGCTCTTTCCAGCCGGACCGCGTGACATCGACGAGTGGGTTGACGTGAATGTGCGCGTCTCCCGCGTGGCCGAAGATCACACCCAGGCACTCGGCGCGCGTCAAGGCGTCGCGCACACCGCGCACATACGCAGGCAGTCTGTCCGGCGGCACGCAGCCGTCTTCAATGAACTGCATTGAGCGGAGGCGCGGCGCGAGCTTCGCGAGAATGGGGCTCGCCGCATGACGCAGCGCCCACAGTTGCTTTTCCGCCAATGGATGGGACGCCGTGGTCACCTCGTAGGCACCCGCGCGCGTGAAGGCGCGTCCCAGCAGTAACGCGGCGTCACGCGCATTAGTCGGTGATCGCCCTTCCACTTCGGCCAGCAACACCGCCTCGGCAGCACGGGGCACCGCTGCCGCTCCATCGCGCGCGGCCACCTCCAGAAACGTGCGATCAAGCAACTCACACGCTGACGCGCCCGCTTCCCGGGCGCGCGCGGCAGCAACGGAGGCCGACTCAAGCGACCGAAAAGACGCCAGGACCGTGGACGTAGCGCCGGGCACCGGCGCGAGCATGAGCTCGACCGCGGTAAACACCGCCAAGGTACCCTCGCTGCCGACGAGCAACGCGAGCAGTGCTTCACCCGTCGCCGATGGGTCTCGTGCGATCACGGCGAGCGCACCTGCGATCGCGTACCCGGACGATTCCTTGCGCACGTCGGCGTGCGACAGTGCGCTCAACGCAACGTGTCGGCCTGCGCTATCAAGTGCCTCAAGCAGCGCGCGTACCATCGGGATGCCAACCGGTGCCGGTTCGTCGCGACGGATCCACGCCCGTGCACCATTGGAGAACACACATTCCACACCCGACACCCACGCGCGCGTCGCGCCGAAACGCAACGTGCGCGCGCCCGCCGCGTTCGCACCCACCATGCCGCCGATCGTACAGAACGCGCCGCTCGACGGGTCCACGGGAAAGCGGAGCCCCACCGCCCGCGCCGCTGCGTCTACCGCACCACACAACGCGCCCGGTCCAACACGCACGCGTTGCCTCGACGCATCCACCGGCCCGATGGCCATCAGGCGCGAGAGGTCTGCTATCACGCCCGGGCCGACGGCGCCGGCCGCCATGCCGCTCCCGCTGCCGCGCGGCATCACAAACCACCCATCCCGGCGCGCCGCGACTACCAGGGTGGCGACATCGTCGGCATCGGCTGGCACCGCCACGGCCGCCGGTACACAGCGGGCGATGCCGGCGCCTTCCGCGTAGAGTTCGCGAGCGGCGAGGTCACTGCGCCAGACGCCGCGAAACCCGCTCGGCCGCGGCGGGGAAAGCTGGTCCGTGTCGATAGAGGCGCTCGTGTCGGGGATAACCTGCATCCCGCAGTCTGTGCGCTGTTCACCGCCGAGACAAGGCGGGGAGGTGACCCGCGGGGGTTCGGGATCGTATCTTTCGACACAGGTGCTGCGCCATCGGGCAGCACCGCATCCCCCGATTCGCATCGCCCCTGCTGCCGTGACTCTCGATCCTTCGCTTGATCCCAGCATCGCCACGGCCGTCGCGCAGCGCGACGCACGTCGGTTTTGTGAGGGCATTCTGCCGGCGGTCTCGCGCACGTTCGCGCTCGGCATCCGGGTGTTGCCGGGCGATTTGGGGCAGGCGGTGCTCGACGCATATCTGCTCTGCCGCATTGCCGACACAGTGGAGGACGCGCCCGGGCACACGCCGGAGCAGAAAGCGGTGCTGTTTCGCGAGATGCTGGCCGGTTTTGACGATCCCACGGCCGTTGCCCGCTTCATGTCGGGCGTCCAGGGATTGGCCGGCGAGCCCGCGCATTTGGCGCTCGTGCACCACGCCGATCTGGTGTACTCGCACTTCTCCGAGCTGCCGCACAAAACGCGGGACGTCGTGCGAACGTGGGTGACGGAAATGGTGGTGGGCATGGACAAGTTCGTGCACCGCTACCCGGACGGCATTCGCATTCAGACGCTCGAGGAGTACAAGGAGTACTGCTACTACGTGGCGGGCACGGTGGGCTACATGCTCACCGATTTGTGGTTTGAGCACGCGCCGAGCATTGGTCAAAAGCGCTACGACGTGCTGCGGGAACGCTGTCGCGCGTTCGCCGAGGCGCTGCAGACCGTGAACATCCTGAAGGACGTGGCAGCGGACGCGGAGAAAGAGAACTCCATTTACGTGCCCGAGGAGTTGCTGCGTGCCCACGGCAGCACGCAGGGACGCATTCTCGCGCCCGATCTGGTGGCGAAGAACCGCGAAGCGCTTGGTCGACTGATCGATCTGGCGTGGCACGATCTCGACGAAGCGCGCACGTATCTGCTGCTGATTCCGCGTCGCGCGATTTCGATCCGGCTGTTCTGTCTGCTGCCCCTGCTGTTCGCGTACGCCACGATGCGCGACCTGGTGCAGAGTACGGCGATGCTG
>Ga0163144_10022934_pt1 | contig 12351 bp, 6 predicted proteins | sample OliLak19BULKMAT1_FD_123175 | JGI IMG/M metagenome (GOLD analysis project Ga0163144, IMG submission 123175) | Freshwater microbial mat bacterial communities from Lake Vanda, McMurdo Dry Valleys, Antarctica - Oligotrophic Lake LV.19.BULKMAT1 | ecosystem: Environmental > Aquatic > Freshwater > Lake... | reverse complement strand
TGCAGGCTCAGCTTGCGGGCCAGTTCGGGATCTCGCGGATCGCTGGAGAGCTCAAGCTGATTGAGGAAAACCGCCAATCGTCGCGCCTCGCCAGGCAAACGGGTCGCTTCGTATTGTTCCATTTGCGCGGCAAGCTCGGTCAACGGCCGCGTTTCGAGCGTCCACGAGTTCACCGCATGGGCCAGTTCGGCGAATTCCCCGCGGCGTAAAAACGTCTGTTGTGCGGCGCTCAGTTGTTGCGATTTCAACCGCTGTTGCAGTGCCGCGGCCATCGTGCGGCGTTCATTTAGCAATAGCTCGCTCTCGCTTAAGTTGGCGTTTGCCGCGACCGTGCCCGGTCCGTGGCTAATGCCGCGGACCTTGGCGAGCGAATCGCCGCCGCGGACTTGACGCTGGGCCAACGCGGTCACGTCGCTCAAATGCAGATACCGCTCCCAGGTTTGCCCGGCCGGATCGGTCTTGAGCAGCGCGTGGACTTGTTGCAAGGCGAGGAGAACCGGTTCGTCGATTTGCGGATTCGGGCGAATGCAAGCGGCGCCGGGACCGTCGGATTGGGCCCGTGCTGCCATTACGTCCCAAATTTCCAGCCGGCGGACCAGGTCATATTGTGCGCGGCGCACGGCGCTGATTTCGTTGGCGTCGCGCATCCGCCCGATCATGCCGCCGGCTTGCAGCGACAGCCAGCGGAGTTCTTGCAGCAGTTCACGCGCGCCCGGATCGTGCAGTTGTTTCGCTTCCAATCCGGCCAAGCAAGCCAAGACCTGATTGGCCCATTGCCGCGTTTGCTCGCCGCCCCGTAACGCTTCGCATGTGGATTGCAACGCCCAAGCGGTCGGCCAAAGGTCGGTGATCGTCTCATGGGGCTGGGGCGCTGACTCTAACAGCGCGCCGGTCGCGGGAAGGTCGGCCTGGACGCCGCCGGTTGCCAGATCGCTGATCGTCACCGACGCCCGCGCCGAGGCTAACGCGGGAACCGTGCCGACATCCGTCACAAGCGTTGCGGGTGGGACGCTCGATTTCGCCCCCTTCCTTGCATTCGACTCTGCTGCTAATGTGGGACTGAAACCTTGCGAGCCGGAGAGCGCGACATTCGCCTGGCCTGATTTCGATTGCGATCCGGATACGGGGCTTTGACGTACCGCGGCGTCATTTCGCATTCCCGCACGCAATGCCCGCAGTTCGGTCATGCTGCGCAACAACTCGGGCCGCCAAGCGATGCGAATTGAACCGCCGACCTGATCAAGATGCCTCGTCCAGCCGCGCGCGGCGTCATCGGCAATCGGGGTCGGTTCCGGCGCCGTGGGGACCATCACGCTGCTGAATCCATGTCGGCCTTCATCCGCCGCGGCGGAGCGCTGATCCGCATTTGAACCGGCGGGTTGATATTGCCGCGTCACCTTCTTTTGTAAGACTGAGGCTTGCGGTAACAAGCCGGAATGGAGTTCGGCAAGTTCCGGGGCCGGTTCCAAGGCCGGCGAGCGCGACGCATGGTTGGGTTTGCCGGGCTGAACGCGGTCGCTGGTGGCGTGGAGGATCGTCGCCTTGCCGCGCAATGGCGAGTTTGAAACCGGAGAATCTTTTCCCGTCGATACCGCGGCCAATTGATGAGGATAGTTCGCCGGTTGCCGCCAGCCGCGCGGGGCGGCCACACTCAACGCAAAGAGCAGCCCCAGCACCCCAAGGTACGGCCAGAGACCGCTGTGTTGATTCGATTTGACCATGCCCGAAGTCCTTTTCCGCCATCCGGTCAATCACGCTGTCGATGCTAGCACGTTCCTGACTATCGCCTGGTTCTGGGTGCCACTGGCGTCTCGTCAGTGTGGAGCGGTACCAAGCTGCCTCGCGCGGTACGGAGTATCCGAGCGCGCGGCCGCGTGCCGAACATTCCCCCTGCAAACTCCATCGGCCGCGCCAGGGAGGATTGTGGAGATTGCTTAGTGGGGATTCCCCGCAGCGGACTGGAAGTGGTCGCAAAGATTCCGCCTAGGTAAATTATTCCGGCTGGCGAACAAGTAGGTTCCCTAGTCCAAGTAGGTCCCATCGTCCCGATGGGAACTGAATGACGAGCGGGGGGCGTCAGCCTACAGTATTGAAGCTAGCAATATATGGTCGTGAGATTGCCCTATTTGATTGGTGATCCCGGCACCACAACAGTCCGTCTGGCTCCCTCCCCCTCGCGGGAAGGGTTGGGGAGGGGGCCATTCGTCAACGCTCACCGAATCCCAACCACCACATCCCCAAGATTGCCATCCAAGATATGATTCCGGAACCGGAGCACACGAAATCCGCTCGCTGCACAGCAGCCGGGCAAAATCGCATTGGTCCTGATTGCGGAACATGTGGGCAGGTTTCACCCCCTCCTCAGCCCTTCCCACAGGGGGAGGGAGCCGGAAGGATAAAGAGTTTTCAAGCCGTATTGGGGGAAGAAGCCGGAAGGAATTTCAAGACCGTTGCGGATGTGACATGCTCTATTACTATCTTCAGAACCCTCGGCATCAGTTCCTGCACGTAATTCAACGACTCAGCTTGCAACATATCAGCAGCCCCAAACGTGACAATTGGGACCTACTTTCAACCACTCACCAAATGCGCCATTTTTCCGTCCATTTTTTCTCCCGTTTTTGGACTCGGTGGCCGGAAGCCCCCGCTACCTAATTCACTCGCCGCAAACTGTTGTCTTTTTTGTAGTTGCGGCAAGAAATTGATTCACTTTGCCGATTGAGAAACCCCCTCCAAACTGGTATATTCAGGGGCTGCGAAAGCAGGGCCACCATGAGCCTGTTTTTCGCCATGCGACAAGGGTGTTTTAGCAGCTAATAACTTTACAGGATCTTGACCTTGGCCAGCGACTCAAACGACGGCGGCAATTCGGGTAACGACGATTCCGGCAATGTCCCCCCCGCGGATAACGGGGGGTCCGCGTTCATTCCGGGCGGGCAGTTGCCGGACGGGACCGACATTCATCTCGGCCGCTTGGTCGATCTGCCGATTGTCGATGAGCTGAAAGACGCGTATCTCACTTACGCGATGAGCGTCATCGTCAGCCGCGCCTTGCCCGACGTGCGTGACGGGTTAAAACCGTCGCAGCGGCGAATTCTGGTCGCGATGAACGACCTCAATCTCTCGCCCGGGTCCGGCCGCGTGAAGTGCGCCAAGATCAGCGGCGACACCAGCGGCAATTATCACCCCCATGGCGAAGCGGTGATCTACCCCACTTTGGTCCGGATGGCCCAAGAGTGGAACATGCGCGCCGTCCTGATCGACAAGCAAGGGAACTTCGGCAGTATCGCCGGTTTGCCTGCCGCCGCCATGCGATATACCGAAGCGCGGTTATCCCATTTTGCATCGATGATCCTCGCCGACCTGGACCTCGACACGGTCGATTATGTTCCCAACTATGACGAGCGGAGTACCGAGCCGACTGTTCTCCCCAGCAAGTTTCCCAACCTATTGGTCAACGGCGCGCAGGGAATCGCCGTCGGCATGGCCACCAGCCTCCCGCCGCATAACCTCACCGAAATCTGCGACGCCCTGGTCCGCGTCATCGACGAACCCGAAGTCTCGATCGACGAACTGATGGAGATCGTTCCCGGTCCCGACTTTCCCACCGGCGGCATCATCATGGGACGCAGCGGGCTGCGCCGCGCGTATCACACCGGCCGCGGCACCATCACGCTCCGCGCCCGCGCCACCATCGAAGAGATGGGCAAAGGCCGCTACCAGATCGTGGTCAGCGAAATCCCCTATCAACAGGCCCGCGACCGGATCGAAGAGCGGATCGGCGAGCTGATCAACGACGACAAAATCAAAGGAATTCGCGCAGCACGGAACGAAAGCGATTTGAAAGATCCGGTCCGCCTTGTCTACGAACTCGACAAGCAGGCCGATCCCGATGTGGTGCTCAATCAGCTTTATCAGTTTTCGCCGCTGCAGGAATCGGTCTCGATCATCCTCTTGGCACTCGTCGATGGCAAGCCGCGGACGTTGAGCTTTAAGCAATTGCTGGAAGAATTCATCCGCCATCGGATCACCGTAATCCGCCGTCGGACGCAGTTTTTGCTCAAAAAAGCCCGCTCTCGCAAGCACACGATCGAAGGGCTGCTGTTGGCGTTGGCCAATATTGACGAAGTGATCCGCGTGATCCGGTCGTCATCGACGCAACAAGAAGCCAAAGCGCGATTGATGGGAATCGAAACCCCGGCGGCCATGTTGCAGCGCGCGCTCGGCGAACAGGGCTTTAGCGTGTTCCAATCAGATCGCGGCGTCCGCGACACCTACACCCTGACCGCCATTCAAGCCGACGCGATTCTGCGGATGACGTTGGGCCAGCTGGTGAACCTCGAACAGGAAAAGCTCGGCGGCGAACACCACGAACTGCTCGCGGAAATCACCGAACATTTGCGGATACTGGGGGACGAAACCAACATCCTCAAAATCATTCGCGACGACTGCCTGGAACTCAAACGCAGATACGGCGACGATCGCCGGACCGAAATCTGCGGCGAGGAACTCGGTTCGTTCGACATGGAAGACTTGATCACCGAAGAGAACATGGTGGTCACGATCAGCTCGCAAGGGTACATCAAGCGGACTCCGGCCAACACCTACCGCGCGCAGCGCCGCGGCGGCAAAGGAATCACCGGCGCCAAAAGCGAAGACGACGATCCCATCGCGCATCTCTTCGCCGCCAGCACGCACGACTATCTCCTCTTCTTTACCAACTTTGGCAAAGTCTATTGGCAAAAGGTTTACGGAATTCCCCAACTCGACCGCGACCGCAAAGGCCGCGCCATCAACAACCTCCTCAATCTGGCCGAGGGCGAAAAAATCGCCAGTTGCCTCGCGGTTCGCGATTTCGCCGAGCCGGGCTGCTACTTGCTCATGGCGACGCGCAAGGGCCTGGTGAAAAAGACCGCGCTGTCGGCGTATGGCCGGCCGCTCAAGGGGGGCCTGATCGCCATCAAGCTCAAGGATGAGGACGAACTGGTCGATGTGGTCATCGCCAAAACGCCCGACGAGGTGGTTCTCAGCACGGCTCGCGGCATGGCGATTCGCTTTCACCAATCCGATGCCCGCGCAATGGGCCGCAACACTAGCGGCGTGAAGGGGATCAACCTGGGCAAAGGTGACGTGCTGGTCGGGATGGTCATCGCCGACCCCGAGGCGACGCTGCTCACGATCTGCGCCAAGGGTTACGGCAAACGGACGACGTTCGGTCCCAATGAAGGGCGCGTGATCGAGGAAACGGCCGAAGGAGTTGTCGATGGCGCTCCGGGCGACGACTTGGCCGACGACGTAGTCGATAACGCGGGGGGCGGCGAAGCGACGACTAACGGCGATGCGGCGATTGAGGACGAGGCCGATGATTCGTCCAGCGGTTCCCGCTATCGCACGCAGCGCCGCGGCGGTAAAGGACTACGCGACATCAAAACGACCGAACGGAACGGCCCGGTGGTCGATGTGGTCTCGGTGACCGAAACCGACGAGATTCTGGTCATGACCAAAGGAGGCAAGCTGCAGCGCCTCGAGACCCGCGAGATCAGCGTCATCGGCCGGAACACCCAAGGGGTGCGGATCATGAACATGGACGAAGGAGACACGGTCGCCGCGGTGGTGAAAGTGCCGCAAGACCCGGCAATCGCAGGCGCCTAAGTAGGTCCGGTCGTCCCGACCGGAACTGAAAAGCGTTAACGAGCGCTAAGCCGGTCCGACGATGCCATCGTCGGCTTTGTGAATCGCGCTCCGCTGCGCGTCGCGGCTAAACAATCCGCAACAGCGCATACTTCTTCTTCCCGCTCCGCAGCACGATCACCGTTTCGCTGGCCAGGTCTTTTGCCGTCAACGCGTAATCGGCCGCGGTCACGCCGCGGTTGTTGATATACGCCCCCCCCTGCTGCACCGTCCGCCGCGCGTCGCCTTTGGAAGCGACCAGCCCCACTTCAACCAGCGCGTCCAGCAGCGGAATCCCGGCGTTCAAGCGGTCGCGGGGAACTTCTTTGCTGGGAACGTCGGCAAAGATCTGCCGCAGCGCCGCGTCGTCCAGCGCCGCGATCTCGGCCCCAAAAAAGATCGCCGTCGCACGCCGCGCGCCGTCTAAGCCCGCGTCGCCGTGAACCAGCCGCGTCAACTCTTCGGCCAATCGAGTTTGACTCGCCCGCTTCGCCGGGTCGGCGAGCCGCGCGGCATCCAAGGCCACAATTTCCTCGTGCGGCAGTTCGGTCAAAAACCGCAAGCAGACGCCCGCGTCGGCGTCGTCCACATTGATCCAATATTGATAAAACGCGTACGGGCTGGTCCGCTCCGCCGAGAGCCACAGCGCCCCGCTTTCGCTCTTGCCCATTTTGCTGCCGTCGCTCTTCAGCAGCAGCGGGCATGTCAGGCCATAGAGCGCAGCGCCGTGCAGCCGCCGCCCCAGGTCGATGCCGGCGGTGATGTTCCCCCATTGATCGCTCCCCCCGACCTGCATTTCGCAGCCGTGCTCTTTATAGAGATACGCGAAGTCATAAGCTTGCAGCAGCATGTAGCTGAACTCGGTGTACGACAGGCCGCTATCGGTCCGGTCGAGCCGCGCCTTGACGCTATCCTTGGTGAGCATGACGTTAACCGGAAAATGCTTGCCGACGTCGCGGAGAAAATCGAGATAGCTGAACCGGCTCATCCAATCGAAATTGTTGACCAACACCGCGTCGCCTTGGCCGGGTCCGAAATCCAAAAACCGCCGCATCTGCTCTTGGATCGCGGTCACATTGTGCCGCAGCGTTTCCAGGTTGAGCAGCTTGCGTTCCTCGCTCTTGCCGCTGGGATCGCCGATCATTCCGGTCGCCCCGCCGACCAGCGCAATCGGCCGATGCCCGGCTTTCTGAAACCGGCGGAGCATCATCAGGGCCATGAGATTGCCGACATGCAGGCTATCGGCCGTGGGATCAAAACCGGCATACAGCGTCCGTTGTCCCCCCTTCAGCCAGGCATGCATCAGGGCCTCGTCGGTCGTCTGGTTCACGAGTCCGTGCTGGCGTAAATCGGCGAGAATGTCGGTGGGCATGGAGTATGAAGTTGAAGAGTCGCGACATGGGTCTGAAATAACCAAAGGATTTTACCATAGTAGAGTTCATATTGAAGGCCGGAGATTGCAATTTGCGCCGCAGGGGGTCGGGAGTCTTTGAAGGGAAGCGACTTTCAAAATGGCTTTCAGATTGCCCGCCAAAGACCTCCGGCCCCTAATCGCAGCTCTGCAATCCTGCTAGCACTCTCGAAGAGGTTCCTCTTGCCAGCGCATTCTCCCCGCGTTACGATCCGCCCGAGATTTGACCACAGTCGAGAATGCCGCGCATGAATTCCAAGCTCAACGGGGGCGCGGCGTTCGACGCCTTACACGCGAAGGGAGAACTGATGGCGACGACACTCCGCGAATTAGCGGCGTTGACGGGTGGACAAGTGAGCGGCGACGACACGCTGGACCTCACCGGCGCGGCAACCTTGGAACATGCCGCCGCGCAAGAGATCACGCTCCTTGACACGGCCGACAAAGCCCCGCGCCTTGCGCGCAGCCTGGCCGCCGCCGTTTTGGTTCCCGTCGGGTTAACGGTCGATTCGCACGGGCTGCCGCAACTGCAAGCGGCCGACGTTCATGCGGCATTCGCCGCAATCGTGCGGCACTTCCATCCGCAGCGAGTTTCCTCGCATTTCGGCGTCCACACGGCCGCGTTGGTCAGCCCCACCGCGCGGATCGCCGCCGGAGTAACCGTTCACGCCGGCGCGTTCATCGGTGACGAAGTCGAGATCGGCGCCTGGAGCGAAATTCATTCCGGCGCGCGGATTCTCGCCGGCTGCCGGATCGCCGAAAACGTCACGATCTTTCCCAACGTGGTCCTGTATGAAGAAACCGTCGTCGGGCCGCGGTGCATCATCCACGCGGGAGCATCGCTGGGAGCGTATGGCTTCGGCTATAAACCGGTCAGCGGCCGGCACTCGCTTTCGGCCCAGTTGGGCAACGTGATTTTGGAAGCCGATGTCGAAGTCGGCGCGAACGCCGCCATCGACCGCGGCACCTATGGCCCCACGGTGATCGGCGAAGGGACCAAAATCGACAACCTCGTGATGATCGCGCACAATTGCCGCCTCGGCAAACACAATCTGATTTGCTCGCAAGTGGGCATCGCCGGCAGCACCACGACCGGCGATTATGTGGTCATGGCCGGGCAAGTGGGGGTCCGCGACCATGTCCATATCGGCACCGGCGCCGTGTTGGGAGCGATGGCCGGCGTGGCCAACGACGTGCCCGAACATACGCGGATGTTGGGAGCGCCGGCTATTCCCGAACGCGAGCAAAAGCTGCAATTCGCCTTGTTGAGCAAATTGCCCGAGATGCGCAAGGATGTGAAGGCGATGAAGCGCCAATTGGCGGCGCTGACCGGCGCGGGGATCGGCGAAACGGCAAATGTGCCGGAACAAAAATCCGAACATCGCGCGGCGTAAGTATGTAGAGTGGGACAAGCCGCCACAAGACGTTGATTTTTCGATCAACGTCATCGGCGCAGTCCCGCCATATTCCATAAGCATGGTGGGACAGCGCCGACATCGATAAACGATGAAATATCGTTGTTTGGCGGCTTGTCCCACCCTACGATGGGCAGATGGAAATGTCTCCTACCCTTACCGACATTCCGAAAACCACCCATGTCGCCCCCCGCGCCGCGCGGATCGGGCTCGTGGCCGGTTGGGGGCGGTTCCCGTTTGCCGTGGCCGAAGCGCTCCGGCAACAAGGGCACGAAATCTACATCCTGGGGATCCGCGACCATGCCGATCCGGCGCTCGCCGACTACTGCCACAAATTTGAATGGGTCGGGCTGGCCAAGCTCGGCCACTCGATCCGCTTTTTCGTGAAGCATGACGTGCATGACGCGATGATGGCGGGCAAGGTGTTCAAGGTTCGCTTGTACGAACGCTGGGCCTGGCTGCGGCATCTGCCCGACTGGCGGGGATTGCGGGTCTTTTGGCCGCACTTCATCGGCACGCAGCGCGACCGCAAAGACGACTCGATTTTGTTGACCATCGTACACGCCTTCGCCCAAGACGGGATCACCTTCGCCCCGGCGACCGATTACGCCCCGGAGTTACTCGTGCCCACCGGACAACTGACGCGCCGCGGCCCCAGCGCCGCACAATGGAAAGACATCGTCTTCGGCTGGAAGCTGGCCAAAGAGATGGGGCGGCTCGACGTGGGACAGAGCGTGGCGATCAAAAACCGCACGGCACTGGCAGTCGAGGCGCTCGAAGGAACCGACGAATGTATTCGCCGCGCGGGGCAGTTGTGTCCCAGCGGCGGCTTCACCGTGGTCAAAACGGCCAAGCCGCAACAGGACATGCGGTTCGATGTGCCGACCATCGGCGTGAAAACATTGGAATCGCTCGTCGCCGCCGGCGGCAAACTCCTCGCCGTCGAAGCGGGCAAAACGATTCTCGTCGAGCAGCCGAGCTTTCTGGAATATGCCGACAAGCACGGGCTGATTGTGGTGGCCGTGACCGAGGAATCGCTGGCCGCGGAGTAACTCGAATTTTAGCCCGAAGCGTAAGCGAGGGAGTTCGCAGCCAAAATCCCTTGCTAACGCTGCGGCCTACAATTGAGAGAGCTACTCGAAAAATCTCGTAAATTCCTGCCCGCTATATTGCTCCACCGGGTTATAATAAAACGCTATGTGGCCCGATAGCGAGCAGACTCAAGAGCTTTTGCAACAAGCCCGCGCGGGTGAATCCGCGGCGGTGAACAATCTGCTGGACCGGCACCGCGAGGCGTTAAAGCGGATGATCGATCTGCGGATGGACAAGGTCGTGCAGCGGCGCGTCGATGCCAGCGACATCGTTCAGGAAGTGCTGGTCGAGGCGAATCGCCGCCTGCGTGACTATCTTGCCAATCCGGTGCTGCCGTTTCATCTGTGGCTGCGGAACATGGCGCACGACCGGCTCATCGACGCGCACCGGCGGCATCGGGGAGCGGCGCGGCGGAGCATCGACCGCGAACAGCCGTTGGTGGCGGCGCGGTTCCTCGACGAATCGACAATGAACTTGATGAACGAAGTGGCGGATCGCGAACTCACGCCCGCCGCCGCCGCCACCTGGCACGAACTGCAGCGCCGCTTTCAAGCCGCGATCGACACGCTCGACGAGCAGGACCGCGAGGTAGTGCTGATGCGGCATTTCGAGCAGCTCAGCAATAGCGAAGTCGCCGCCGCGCTCGACTTGAGCGAACCGGCCGCCGGAATGCGCTACCTCCGCGCGATGCGCAGGTTGCGAGAAAAGCTGGCGGATAAGGATGAAGAAAAGAGCGAAGCTAAATGAAGCAGCATGGTGGACCGTCGCCGACAATCATTCCTCGCGAAAATACTCACTTGGCGGCTTGCTCCACCCTACATAGCGACAAATGAAACCCGTCCCTACCTCACCCGCCGAACGCGATGAACTGCTGGCGAGTTTGCTCGACCAGATGACCGAGCGTGCACGCGCCGGTGAATCGCCGCGACTTGAGGAATTGATCACCGAGCATCCCGATCTGGCCCAGGACTTGCGCGAACTCTGGGCGGCCGTGATGATCGCCGACGCGGTCGCCGCCAGCACCGTGGCCCACGGTCTTAATGAAGTGGGCAAAAACGCCGCAAACAGAGCGAACGGCGTGTTGGGAACGCATCCGCCGCTGACGTTGTTTCCCAATGAACAATTACCGCGTCGGTTGGGCGATTACGAACTGCTCAGCGAGTTGGGACGCGGCGGGATGGGGGTCGTGTATCAGGCGCGGCAGGTTCCGCTTGACCGGATGGTCGCGTTGAAGATGATCCTCCGCGGCGCGCACGCCTCGTCGGACGATCTCTCGCGGTTCCGCGCCGAGGCCGAAGCCGTCGCGCGGCTCGACCATCCCCACATTGTGCCGGTGTATGAAGTGGGCGAACTGGAAGGACAGCCGTATTTCAGCATGAAGTTCGTCGCCGGGACCACGTTGGCGCGGCGGCTGGCCGATGGCCCGCTGCCGGCGCGGGAAGCGGCCATGATCCTCGCTCCGATCTGCCGCGCGATCCATTTCGCCCATCAGCAAGGAGTGTTGCACCGCGATTTGAAGCCGTCGAACATCTTGATCGATTTCGACGACCGCGCGCACGTCACCGATTTCGGCCTGGCCAAGCGGATCACCGACGACGCCGGCCTGACGCATACCGGCGCGATCATCGGCACGCCGAGCTACATGGCCCCCGAACAAGCGGCCGGAAACCGGGGCGAGATCGGCCCGGCTAGCGACGTCTATTCGCTGGGGACGATTCTTTATGCGATGCTCACCGGGCGGCCGCCGTTTCAAGCGGCCAATCCGGTCGATACCGTGCTGCTGGTCCTCGAACAAGACCCGCTCCCGCCGCGACTGATCAATGCCCGCGCGGACCGCGATTTGGAATTGATTTCGCTGAAGGCGTTGCAAAAGCCCCCCGAGCTGCGTTATTCCTCGGCCGCGGCGATGGCTGCCGACCTCGAAGCGTTCCTGGCGGGGGAGACGATTTCGGCGCGAAGCGGCGGATTTAACGAAATTTTCGCGCGCGTCTTCCGCGAGACGCACCACGCCACCGTGCTCCGCAATTGGGGCCTGTTGTGGATGTGGCATAGCGTGGTGTTGTTGACGATATGCCTCATCACCAACTGGCTGGCGTGGCAGGGGGTGGAGCAGCGCTGGCCGTATCTGCTCCTTTGGAGCGGCGGCTTTGCGATCTGGGCGCCAATTTTTTGGGCGTTGCGCTATCGCACCGGGCCGGTCACCGCCATCGAGCGGCAAATCGCGCATGTCTGGGGGGGGAGTGTGGTCGCGTCGATCTTGCTCTTTGGCGTCGAGTATCTCCTCAGCGAACCGGTCCTCAAGCTCTCGCCCGTGCTGGCGCTCATTAGCGGCATGGTCTTTATGGCGAAAGCGGGAATGCTCAGCGGCAAGTTCTATATTCAAGCGACGGTCCTCTTTTTGACTGCCGGGCTGATGGCGAGTTACCCGGATTGGGCGCATACGATCTTTGGTTTGGTCTCGGCCGCCTGTTTTTTCCTGCCGGGTTGGGTGTATTACCGGCAGCGGCTGCGGGAGAATGCGGGATAAGAACGCGCGAGCGAGAGTGTTGTCTTCGGTTTAGTCCCGTAGGGACGGAATACTAGAGCCAGGGGCGCGAGCCCCTGGAATCGAGACAAGCTGGAATGAATAGCCCCGTAGGTCAGCCCTTTATACTAGCGAAAAGGAGTGTATTTTTGAGGAGCTGCGCAGGCAAGGCAAAGCTGGCAACGAAAAACACCGGAAATCACGAGGTAATCTGAACATATCACGACGACACGTTGCTC
>Ga0163144_10022933_pt1 | contig 12352 bp, 9 predicted proteins | sample OliLak19BULKMAT1_FD_123175 | JGI IMG/M metagenome (GOLD analysis project Ga0163144, IMG submission 123175) | Freshwater microbial mat bacterial communities from Lake Vanda, McMurdo Dry Valleys, Antarctica - Oligotrophic Lake LV.19.BULKMAT1 | ecosystem: Environmental > Aquatic > Freshwater > Lake... | reverse complement strand
GCCGACGTCGCCGCCGGTGCCGCCGGCGCGCTGCTCCTCGGCACGCTGGTCGACCGGCTGCCCAAGCGCACGGTCATGATCGGCGCCGACATCGCCCGCGCCGGCGTGATCGGCCTGCTCGCGACACTGGCCTGGGCGAACCTGCTCTCGATGGCGCTGCTCGCGGTCGCGGCGGCGCTGAGCGGACTGTTCAGCGTCGCGTTCGAGCTGGCGCGTTCGGCCTGGGTGGCGCAGAGTGCCGAGCCGGAGCGGCTGCCCGGCCGCAACGCCCAGCTGTCGGCGATGGGCAGCGTCTCGGAGACGCTCGCCTTTGCCCTCGGCGGCTGGCTCTATCAGCTGCTCGGCGCGGTGCTGGCGCTCGCCGTCGACGCCGTCAGCTACCTGCTCTCGGCGGCATGCCTGTGGGGCGTGCGGTCCGGCCGCGGCGCGGCGGCGCCCGGGCAGGACGCGGCGGCAGCCAGGCGCGGCGCCGCGCCCGACGACGCCGTGCCCGCCGACGACGCGTCGGCCGGCGACGCGCCGGCCAGCGACCCGCCTCGCCGCCGCCCCGGCTTCGTCGCCGAGACCCTGAGCGGCATCGCCGTGATCCGGGCGACGCCGCAGCTGCGCGCCCTGGCGACGCTCGAGATCCTGCTGGCGCTCGCCGGCAGCCTCGCGGGCACGAGCTACATGATCTACGTCGCCCGCGACCTCGCCTTCTCCACCGGCACGCTCGGCATGATCTTCGCCACCGGCGGCCTCGGCGCGATCGCCGGCGCCGCGCTCGCGCCGCGCCTCGGCCGGCGCATCGGCAGCGGCAACGCGATGACTCTCGGCCTGGTCGCGGCGGCGCTCGGCACGCTCTGCATTCCGCTCGCGCCCGGCGCCACCCTCGTCGGCGCGGCCCTGCTCGTCGCCCACCAGATCGTCGGCGACGGCGGCGTGACGCTGTTCGAGGTGCACGACCGGACCCTGCGCCAGACGGTGGTGGCGCCGGAGCTGCTGGCGCGGGTCGACGGCGGCCTGCGCACTCTCGGCCGGCTGGCGACGCTGGTCGGCGCGCTCGCCGGCGGCGGGCTCGCGACCGCGCTCGGCGCGCGCTTCGCGATCGGCGTGATGGTGGCGCTGCTCGGCGTCGCCGCAGCGGTGGCGCATCATCGGCTGCGTCATCAACGCTGAGTCGCCTTCGCCCCCCATGGACTTTCAAGCGCTTCTCGACGGCATCGACGCCGAGCTGCGGCCGCAGCTCGGCCGGGAAGGCCGGGTCGCGACCTACATCCCGGCGCTCGCGCGGGTGCCGACGGCGCAGTTCGGCATCGCCCTGCGCACCTGCGCCGGCGAGGAGGCGGCCGCCGGCGACAGCGCCGTGCCGTTCTCGATCCAGAGCGTCTCCAAGCTGTTCACGCTGACGCTGGCGATGCGCCTGCTCGGCGACGCGCTCTGGGAACGGATCAACCGGGAGCCCTCGGGCAACCCGTTCAATTCGCTGCTGCAGCTCGAGAGCGAGCAGGGCGTGGCGCGCAACCCGTTCATCAACGCCGGCGCGATCGCCGTCGGCGACCGGCTGCTCACCGCCCTCGGCGCCGACGCGAAGGCCGGGCTGCTGCGGATGATGAGCGGCCTCGCCGGCGAGGCGATCGACTTCGACGCCGAGGTCGCGGCCTCGGAAGCGGCCACCGGCTATCGCAACGTCGCCCTCGGCAACTTCATGAAGAGCTTCGGCAAGATCGACAACGACGTCGCCGCGGTACTCGACTTCTACTTCCACCAGTGCGCGCTGCGCATGAGCTGCCGGCAGCTGGCGAAGGCCGCGGGCTACCTGTGCCGCGACGGCGCCCATCCGTCGGGCGGCGCCGGCCCGGTGGTGAGCGAGAGCCAGGCGCGCCGGCTCAACGCCCTGATGCTGACCTGCGGCACTTACGACGCCGCCGGCGAATTCGCCTACCGGATCGGCCTGCCGTGCAAGAGCGGCGTCGGTGGCGGTATCGTCGCCGTCGTCCCCGACCGGCTGACGCTGTGCGTCTGGTCGCCCGCGGTCGACGACAGCGGCAACTCGGTGCTGGGCACGCGGGCGCTCGAGCTGTTCGCGAGCCGCAGCGGCCTGTCGATCTTTTGAGGAGCGCCGCCATGACCTGGTTCGAGGGATTCGAGGCCGGCCTGCACGCCGCCGGCGAGGTGGAGCTGTTCGCCCGCACCGGCGGCGACCCGGCGAAGCCGCCGCTGCTGCTGCTCCACGGCTATCCGCAGACGCATGCGATATGGCATCGGGTCGCCCGCCGGCTCGCCGCCGACTTCTCGCTCGTCATCCCCGACCTGCGCGGCTATGGCGACTCCACCAAGCCCGAACCGGCGGCCACGCCCGAGGCCGACCACGCGCTGCACAGCAAGCGGGCGATGGCCGCCGACATGGCGGCGCTGATGAGCGGCCTCGGCCACGAGCGCTTTCTCGTCGCCGGCCACGACCGAGGCGGCCGGGTGGCGCACCGGCTGGCGCTCGACCATGCCGAGCGGGTCGAGCGGCTGGCGCTGATCGACATCGTGCCGACGCTCGACATGTACGAGCTCGTCGACATGCGCGCCGCGATCGGCTACTACCACTGGTTCTTCCTGATCCAGCCGGCGCCGCTGCCAGAGCGGATGATCGGCGGCGACCCGGCCTTCTACCTGCGCTGGACCCTCGGCGGCTGGGGCTCGAACGGCCTCGGCCACATCGAGCCCGAGGCGCTCGCCGAGTACGAGCGCTGCTTCTGCCGCGCCGACGCGATCCATGCCACTTGCGAGGACTACCGCGCCGGCGCGACGATCGACCTCGAGCACGATCGCGCCTCGCGCGCCGAAGGCGAGAAGATCGGCTGCGACCTGCTCCTGCTCTGGGGCGCGCGCGGCCTGGTCGGCAAGCGCTTCGATCCGCTCGCGCTCTGGGGCGCGCGCGCTTCGGGGCGGGTCGAGGGCAGCGCGGTCGAGGCCGGCCACTTCATCCCCGAGGAGCTGCCCGACGAGACCGCCCGGCGCCTGCGCGACTTCTTCCTCGGCGCCTAGCAAGTCTTCACGCTTACCACGAGGCCTCGTTCACGGGCCGGGCCTACCATCGCGCCACGCCCGAAGGAGGAGCGCCATGTTCGCGTGGATCAGCAGGCTCGACCACTACTTTCCGATCCGCTACAGCGCCTGGGCGCTCTGCGTCGTCGGCTTCGTCGCCAGCATGGCCGGCTGGATGCGGATGGGCTTCGAGCCCTGGCTCGCGATCGTCTTCGGCGTGCTGGTGCTGCTCGGCCTGCGCGACGTGACGCAGTCGCGGCACGCCATCCTGCGCAACTACCCGGTGATCGGCCACCTGCGCTTCCTGCTCGAGTTCATCCGCCCCGAGATGCGCCAGTACTTCATCGAAGGCGATCACGAGGCGGCGCCGTTCTCGCGCCAGCAGCGCTCGCTCGTGTACCAGCGCGCCAAGGGCGATTCCGACAAGCGGCCGTTCGGCACCCAGCTCGACGTCGGCGCGGTCGGCTACGAGTGGATCAACCACTCGATGCGGCCGACCGTGCTGAAGACGCACGACTTCCGCGTCCTGATCGGCGAGGGCCGCACCCAGCCCTACAGCGCCAGCATCTTCAACATCTCGGCGATGAGCTTCGGCGCGCTCTCCGCCAACGCCATCCTGGCGCTCAACGCCGGCGCCAGGCGCGGCGACTTCGCGCACGACACCGGCGAGGGCTCGATCAGCCGGCATCACCGCGTCAACGGCGGCGACCTGATCTGGGAAATCGGTTCAGGCTACTTCGGCTGCTGCAACGAGGACGGCTCGTTCTCGGAGGACCGCTTCGCCGCCAACGCCCGCGACCCGCAGGTGAAGATGATCGAGCTCAAGCTCTCGCAGGGCGCCAAGCCGGGCCACGGGGGTGTGCTGCCGGGCCCCAAGGTGACGCTCGAGATCGCCGAGGCGCGCGGCGTTCAGCCGTGGGTCGACTGCGTCTCGCCGGCGTCGCATGGCGCCTTCAAGACGCCGATCGAGATGATGCATTTCATCGAGAGGCTGCGCCAGCTCTCGGGCGGCAAGCCGACCGGCTTCAAGCTCTGCATCGGCCACCCGTGGGAATGGTTCGGCATCGCCAAGGCGATGCAGGAGACCGGCATCACGCCCGACTTCATCGTCGTCGACGGCGCCGAGGGCGGCACCGGCGCGGCGCCGCTCGAGTTCACCGACCACGTCGGCGCGCCCTTGCAGGAAGGGCTGCTGCTGGTGCACAACACCCTGGTCGGGCTCGACCTGCGCGACAAGATCAAGCTCGGCTGCGCCGGCAAGGTGGTCAGCGCCTTCGACATCGCCCGCATGCTGGCGCTCGGCGCCGACTGGTGCAACGCCGCCCGCGGCTTCATGTTCGCGCTCGGCTGCCTCCAGGCGCAGACCTGCCACACCGGCGCCTGCCCGACCGGCGTGACCACCCAGGACCCGCAGCGGCAGAAGGCGCTCGACGTTCCGAGCAAGGCGGAACGGGTCTACCACTTCCACCAGAACACGCTGATGGCGCTGAAGGAGCTGGTGCAGGCGGCGGGCCTCGACGACCCGGCCGGCATCACCGCCGATCACATCGTCCGGCGCAACTCCGAGCACGGCGTCAAGCTGCTCGCCAACCTGCTGCCGTTCGTCAAGACCGGCGAGCTGCTCGATGGCGAGTCGAACCTGCAGGTGTTCCGGACCTACTGGCCGATGGCCAGCGCCGGCAGCTTCAGCGCCAACCCGAAGCTTCCCGAGAGCCCGCCGGCCCTCGCCCGGGTCTCAGCCTGAGCGCCTCACGGCGGCGGCGCCGTGTCGATGAAGCTCTGCCGGGCATTCATCTTGTCGGCCAGGCGCGCCAGGTTCGGCCGGTCGCCGCGCCAGCCGATCTGCGGGAAGCGGAACGCCAGGTATCCGAGAGCGCAGCCGACGGCGATGTCGGCCAGGGTCATGTGGATGCCGCTGCACCAGGGCTTGTCGGCCAGGCCGGTCGACATCGCCTCGAGCGAGGCATCGATCTTCTTCATCTGCCGGTCGATCCACGCCGTGCTGCGCTGCTCGGCAGTGCGGCCCGGCCAGTTCGCCTCGAGCCGGGCGAGGATCGCGGCGTCGACCACGCCGTCGGCCAGCGCCTCCCAGGTGCGCACTTCGGTGCGCTCGCGGTTCGGCTCGGGGATCAGACGGGCGAGCGGCGAGCGGGCGTCGAGGTACTCGACGATCACCCGCGAATCGAACACCGCCTCGCCGCCTTCCATCACCAGGCAGGGCACCTTGCCGAGCGGGTTGGACGCGAGGATAGCGTCGCTGGCCCAGACATCCTCGGTCTCGAACTGGTACTCGAGCTTTTTCTCGGCCATGACGATGCGCACCTTGCGCACATACGGGCTCGGGAGGGAACCGATCAGCTTCATGGGTCGACGCGCCGCTTTCCAGAGTTGGATTTGTTCCGCTTTGCCTGATCTCGCGGTGTCGAAACGATTCTAGGGGCAGCCGATAATGGCCGGCTGCCCAGGATCCCCCTCACCCGCCTGATGCCCGCCTCGCCGCTCCTCGCCCTGTCGCCGCTCGACGGTCGCTATGCCGGCAAGGTCGAGCCGCTGCGGCCCCTGCTTTCCGAGTACGGGCTGATCCGCTGCCGAGTCCGGGTCGAGGTCGAGTGGTTCATCGGCCTGTCGCAGGCCGGTTTCGCCGAGCTGCGGCCGTTCGGCCCCGAGGCGCTCGGCTTCCTGCGCGAGCTGGTCGACGGCTTCTCCGAGGCCGATGCCGAGGCGATCAAGGCGATCGAGGGCACCACCAACCACGACGTCAAGGCGGTCGAGTACTGGCTCGCCGAGGGCATCGCCGCCGACCCGGAGCTGGCGCCGGCCACCGGCTTCCTCCACTTCGCCTGCACCAGCGAGGACATCAACAACACCAGCCATGCGCTGATGCTCCAGGCGGCGCGGCAGGAAGTGCTGCTGCCGGCGCTCGACGCACTGCTCGCGGCGCTGCGCGACAAGGCCGGCGAGCATGCGGCGCAGCCGATGCTCTCGCGCACCCACGGCCAGACGGCGACGCCGACGACGCTCGGCAAGGAATTCGCCAACGTCGCGGCGCGCCTGGCGCAGGCGCGCGCGAAGATCGCTGCGGTGGCGCTGCCGGCGAAGATGAACGGCGCGGTCGGCAACTACAACGCGCATCTCGCCGCCTATCCGGACTTCGACTGGGAAGCGTTCTCGCGCCGCATCGTCGAGGGCCGGCTGGGGCTGGCCTTCAACCCGCTGACGACCCAGATCGAGCCGCATGACGGCATCGCCGAGCTGTTCGACGCGGTCAAGCGCTGCAACACGATCCTGATCGACTGGTGCCGCGACGCCTGGGGCTACATCAGCCTCGGCTACTTCACGCAGAAGACCCGGGCGGGCGAGGTCGGCTCGAGCACGATGCCGCACAAGGTCAACCCGATCGACTTCGAGAACGCCGAGGGCAACTTCGGCATCGCCAACGCCCTGCTCGCGCACATGAGCGAGAAGCTGCCGGTGTCGCGTTTCCAGCGCGACCTGACCGACAGCACGGTGCTGCGCAACATGGGGGTCGCCTTCGGCCACGCGGTGCTCGGCCTCGACTCGCTCGGCCGCGGCATGGCCAAGCTCGGCGTCGACGCGTCGGCCATCGACGCCGACCTCGACGCCGCCTGGGAGGTCCTCGCCGAGCCGGTGCAGACGGTGATGCGTCGCCACGGCATCGCCCATCCGTACGAGCGGCTCAAGGAGCTGACGCGCGGCAAGGCGATCAGCCGCGACGCGCTCCAGGCCTTCGTCCGCCAGCTGGCTATTCCGGACGCCGAGCGCGAACGGCTGCTGGCGATGACGCCGCGCAGCTACGTCGGCCGGGCTGCGGCGCTGGCGCGGCGCGAGGCGGACGCGGGCGCCGCCGACAGGCGCCCCGACCCCGGGGGCAACGCCGCATGACGCGCTTCACCGACATGCTGGCCGGCGCCGAGCGCGCCAACGATTCGATGCTCTGCGTCGGCCTCGATCCGGACCCGGCCCGCTTTCCCGAGGCGATGCGCGGCGATCCGGCGCGGATCTTCGACTTCTGCTCTGCCATCGTCGACGCCAGCCGCGACCTGGTCATCGCCTACAAGCCGCAGATCGCCTACTTCGCGGCCCACCGCGCCGAGGAGCAGCTGGAGCGGCTGATCGCGCATATCCACCGGACCGCGCCCGAGGTGCCGGTGATCCTCGATGCCAAGCGCGGCGACATGGGCTCGACCGCCGAGCAGTACGCGCGCGAGGTGTTCGAGCGCTACGGTGCCGACGCGGTGACGCTGTCGCCGTTCCTCGGCTTCGATTCGATCGAGCCCTACCTGCGCCATGCCGGCAAGGGCGTGATCCTGCTCTGCCGCACCTCCAACCCCGGCGGGGCCGACCTGCAGGAGCAGCGGCTCGAGTCCGGCGAGCGGCTCTACGAGCGCATCGCCCGGCTCGCGGCCGGGCCGTGGAACACAAGCGGACAGGTCGGCCTGGTCGTCGGCGCCACCTTCCCGGCCGAGATCGCGCGCGTCCGCGAGCTCGCACCGCACCTGCCCCTGCTGATCCCCGGGATCGGCGCGCAGGGCGGCGACGCGGCCGCGACGGTGCGAGCCGGCTGGCGCGGCACCTCCGGCCGGACGACGGCGCCGATCATCGTCAGCTCGTCGCGCGCGGTCCTCTATCCGGCCGACGGCCGCGGCCCGGACTTCGCGCTCGCCTCGCGTCGCGCCGCGGAGGCGGCACGGGCCGAGCTGGCCGCAGCCCGCAAACCGATCCTCGCCTGAGGCCGGCGCTGGCAGAGGCGCCGCGACGAACGGCGCCCCTGCGACGGTGCTCGCGCTCAGACGGTCAGGGGCAATTCCCGGAGGCGTCGGCCGGTCAGGACGAACAGCGCGTTCGCCAGCGCCGGCGCCAGCGGCGGCGTGCCGATCTCGCCGACGCCGCCCGGCGGATGCGAGCTCGCCACCAGGTGGCTCTCGATCCGCGGCGCATCGGCGAGGCGCACCATCGGATAGCTCGGGAAGTTGGTCTGCCGGACGACGCCGGCCTCGATGTCGATCCGGCCGTGGAGCGCGGCGCTGAGGGCGAAGATCACCGCGCTTTCGAGCTGCTGGGCGACGATCCCCGGGTTGACGACCGTGCCGACGTCGGCGGCGCAGACGACCCGGTGCACCCGCGGCACGCCGGCCTCGATCGAGGCCTCGACGACCTGGGCGACGATGCTGCCGAAGCTCTCGTGCAGGGCGACGCCGCGCGCCCGGCCGGCAGGCAGCGGCCGGACCGGGCCGTGGCCGGGCCAGCCGGCCTTCTGCGCCGCCAGCAGCAGCACCGCGCGATGCCGCGGCGCATCCTTCAGCAGCGCCAGCCGGTAGCCGACCGGATCCTGCTTCGCCTCGTGCGCGAGCTCGTCGAGGAACGACTCGCTGAAGAACGCGTTGTGCGAATGGCCGACCGAGCGCCAGTAGCCGACCGGCACGCCGTTGCGCGTGGCGACGTGGGCGATGCGCTGGTGGGGGATGGCGTAGACCTGGTCGAACAGGCCTTCGCTCGTGGTCTTGTCGGGGGTGTCGACCGGACCGGCGAGACCCGGGATGCCGCGCTCGATCCAGCGCGGCGTGATCGCGTCGCCGGCGCTGGTGATCTGCAGCGCGCTCGGCAGGCCGTCCTCGCCGAGGGTCGCGCGCAGCACCGCCGCGGCGGCGGGCCGATAGAAGTCGTGGCCCATGTCTTCCTCGCGCGACCAGATCAACTGCACCGGCCGGCCGCCGCATTCGACGGCGATGCGCACCGCCTGGCCGACGAAGTCGACGTCGAGGCGTCGACCGAAGCCGCCGCCGAGGTAGGTGACGTGGACGGTGACGGCGTCGAGCGGCACGCCGGCGACCTCGGCGGCGAGGGCGCGGGCCAGCCCCGGCACCTGGGTCGGCACCCAGACCTCGACCTTGCCGTCGGCGACCCGGGCGGTGCAGTTGATCGGCTCCATCGCCGCGTGCGCCAGGTACGGGGCGCGATAGACCTGGGTCACGCTGCGCGGGCCGCCGGCGTCGCCCCGCGGCGGAACCTTGCCGCGGGAGTAGAAGACGAAGCCGCCGTCGTTGGCGTCGGCGTCGCGGGCGCGCTGCTCGAGAGCGGCGAGGATGGCCTTGCTGTCGAGGCCGCCGGCCGGCCGCTGCCGCCACTCGACCACGAGCGCCTCGGCGCCGCGGCGCGCATGCCAGTTGCTCCGGCCGACGACCGCGAGCGCCGCGGTCGAGCCGGCGTAGGGGCCGAGCCGAACGACGCGCTCGACCCCGGGCAGCTTCATCGCCGCGACGACGTCGACCGTACCGGCGCTGCCGCCGAGCATGGGGCAGTGGCGGATGGCGGCGAACAGCAGGCCGGGCGGGCGCACGTCCATGCCGAACAGGGCCGTGCCGTCGCTCTTGGCGACGACGTCGGTGCGCGGCGCGGCGTTGCCAATCAGCTTCCACTCGCTCGGCGGCTTGAGCCTGACGGTGCCGCTCGGCGTCGCCGCCGCCGTCCGGGCGAGCTCGCCGTAGTGCGCGCGGGGGCCGCTCGGATGGCTGACGACGCCGTCGCTGACCGTGAGCTCGCTTGCCGGCTGCTTCCAGGCGAGCGAGGCGGCGCCGAGCAGCTGCGCCCGCGCCGTGGCCGCGGCGAAGCGCAGCACCTCCCAGGCGTCGACGACGCTCGACGAGCCACCGGTGACGCTGATGCCGAGCTCGCGCGCGACCTTGGCGACGACCCACTGGCCGCTGCGCCCCAGATAGCCGCCGTGCTCCGGCCCGGACTCGGCCGGATGCAGCGGCAGGCTCGAGACGAACATCGCGACGTTGCCGTAGATCCGGTCGCGGCCGGGAGCGATCAGGCGCACCCGCGCCAGCGGCACGTCGAGCTCCTCGGCCACGAGCATCGCCAGCGCCGTATGCACGCCCTGGCCCATCTCGCTCTGCGTCATCGCCAGCAGCACGCTGCCGTCGGCAGCGATCTTGATCCAGCCGTTGAGGCCGACCTCGCCCTCGACCACCGGCAGGGTATCGACGCCGCCCAGGCGCGGGCGCGGAGGCATCACGCCCCAGCCGACCACCAGCGCGCCGGCGACCCCGAGGCCGCTGAGCAGCAGCGTCCGGCGCTTCATCGCGCGGCCGCAGCGGCGCGGATGGCGGCGCGGATGCGCGGATACGTGCCGCAGCGGCAGATGTTGGTGATCGCCGCGTCGATCTCGGCGTCGCTCGGCGAAGGGCGGGTCGCGAGCAGCGCTGCCGCCGCCATCAGCATGCCGCTCTGGCAGTAGCCGCATTGCGGCACCTGGTGCTCCGCCCAGGCCTGCTGCAGCGGATGCGGCCGGCCGGGGCTGCCCAGCGCCTCGATCGTGACGACCCGCTTGCCGCGCACCGACGCGAGCGGCGTGACGCACGCGCGCACCGCCTGGCCGTCGACGTGCACGGTGCAGGCGCCGCAGGCAGCGACGCCGCAGCCGAACTTGGTGCCGGTGAGGCCGAGCAGATCGCGCAGGGCCCACAGCAGCGGCATCTGCGGCTCGGCCAGCTCATCGGGAAGCGCGCGCAACGCGCCGTTGACAACGATCTCCACGCTTCTCCTCGGTCGGGGCGCGCCGATTGTGCCCGTGCGCCAGAATACGCTCGACGCCACGCTTCGCGCGGGCACCCCCTTTGCTCACTGCTTCGGCCCGGCCGAGGAATTCACGCATGCTCCGATCGCTTCTTGCGGCCGCACTGGCCACGGCTGCAACCCTGTGCAGCTTCGACGCACAAGCGCAGGCCAACGTCCTCTACGGTTTGGTCGACGCCTCGGGCAGCCGGAGTCGTCCGCCCGGCGGCGAGTACCGCTGGCAGCTCGACAGCGGCAACATGTCGCGCAGCTTCCTCGGCTTTCGCGGCACCGAGGACCTGGGCGGCGGAGTGCGCGCGGTGTACCGGCTCGAGTCGTACTTCGGCATCGATACCGGCGCGACCGGCGGCTACGGCGGCAATGCCTTCTGGGGGCGCGACGCCAACGTCGGCCTCTCGGGGGCGTTCGGCACCACCGTGCTCGGACGCAACGTCTCGCCGCTCTACTTGACGACCGTCACCTTCAACCCGTTCGGCGAGTCGTTCGGCTTCTCGCCGAGCACCCGCCAGTACTTCGCCGGGGCGGTGGTCGGAGACCGCAGCTGGAACAACTCGGTCGCCTACACCAACAACCTGCGCGATCCGCTGCGCGTGCACTTCGTCGCCAACGCCCGCGAGGACACCGCCGGGGTGCAGGACAACGGCCACAACGTCGGCCTGAGCGTGTCGTACCTCAGCGGCCCGTTCGCGGTGGCGCTGGCGGCGGAGAAGATCCGGAACAGCGCCCTGCCGGTGCCCGCGGGCTTCGATCGGCAGCGGCTCGTCCAGGCGAGCGCGACCTACGACTTCAAGCTGGTGCGGCTGTACGGCCAGGCCGGCTGGGTCAAGACCGAGGCCGCGACCCACACCCGGCACCTGCTCTTCCAGATGGGCGCCGCGGTGCCGATCGGCCAGGGCCTGATCCTCGCGGCCTACGGCAGCTCGCAGGCGAAGACCGACGTCTCGCAGATCACCGACCGCACCTACTCGCTCGGCTACGACTACTTCATCTCCCGCAACACCGACATCTACATCGCGGCGATGCACGAGAAGACCTTCCAGCTGTCGTCGGGCAACAGCTTCGCGGGCGGGGTACGGTTCCGGTTCTAGGCGTCGGCCCGTCCGAATCGACGCGGTCTCGGGTGCGGTTCGGGAGGGTTGCGGCGGGGCGCGCCGCCAACGCTGAGCCAAGCGAATGCCCACGTCCACTTTCTGCCAACTTTGAGCCGTCCACTCTCACCCGTGCTGCACGGCAAATCCGTGGCCCATTTCGAAGCTCGGACAAGCGTCAGTCCAGTGGTTGGCCCTGTCCAGTTTCACCGATAGACTGGACGGCTCGTGTCATCTAAATCAAATTAGGCTCCGGAGGTCGCCTTGATTGGCCGCCGGCAGAACTCGGAGCAGTAGTCGTGCTTGATCACATCGACTTTGGCGTCACGGATCTTGCGTCGAGCAGATCATTCTTCGTTAACGCACTGGCGCCCTTGGGATTCACCATCCTCACAGAGGGTACTCACGGCGTCGGCTTGGGCAAGCTCGGCAAGCCATGTCTCTTTCTCGCACCCTCGAGCTCGAAGCCCACGCCCTTCCACATCGCGTTTACTGCGAACGAACGTGCCGAGGTAGACGCGTTTTACCAAGCCGCACTTGCTGCAGGAGGCACGGACAACGGGTCCCCAGGTTTGCGTCCGAACTACCATCCCGACTACTACGCGGCATTTGTCATCGGTCCGGATGGCCACAACGTCGAGGCTGTT
>Ga0163144_10022931_pt1 | contig 12352 bp, 15 predicted proteins | sample OliLak19BULKMAT1_FD_123175 | JGI IMG/M metagenome (GOLD analysis project Ga0163144, IMG submission 123175) | Freshwater microbial mat bacterial communities from Lake Vanda, McMurdo Dry Valleys, Antarctica - Oligotrophic Lake LV.19.BULKMAT1 | ecosystem: Environmental > Aquatic > Freshwater >... | reverse complement strand
TCCTGACTTAGCGGCACGAGTTAGCGTATACGCCTTTTGTCCCTGTACCGTGCGTTCGCCCGTTTTGGCGCTGCGTGTCACGGTAAAAGCAAGTTGCCCTCGAACAGTGCGCTCTCCTGACTTAGCGATTAAGCCCGTGATTTCGTAGGCAGTGCCACCGCCAAACAAGGCTTCATTGGCAATATCGGGATAGCCTATGTCGTCATGGTCTTCAACGCCATACGTGTCCAGCGCAACACCACCGGGAACACGTTGCATAGGAGTAGGGTAATTCCAGGTGGCAGGCATTACCCCTCCGCGATTTGCATAGTGATATGCGGTACACCCGTGCTTGTGCCGTTAGGAATCACGACGGGAAACAGGGCGCTGGTATCATAGATAATTGGCATGGCGCTCACATCAAATGAATCATGGTAGACCTCACCGGGAATCTCAATAGACCCCTGCCATAAGCGCCGCATGATATAAATGTTGACCTGTCCTGTTGTAGCCGCCGTACCAGCTATGGTCACGCTGTCTAATTCACTAATGCCCTTGCCGTCAAAATTGGCATTCAGTTGATAAGGAAACATTCGGGTACTGGTGAAGTTGGCTACACTGCCACCCCCTGCAATGACAGCACTGTTGCCACTCACGGCGTTTTCGTCCGTGTACGAAATGGGTACAGACACATTTTCCGCAGACACGTTATTGCTAATCGCTCCAAAGACCTCTAATCCCTTATATGATCCGTTGGGCAGCCGCGAGAGGTAGCTAGGAGGGGAGCCGAGATTAAATGTGGTAAGCGTCGTCAGGTTATAGCCTCCGGCGCGGAAAATTAGATCGTACAGCACCAATTGACAGGCAACGCTCGAGCTAAAGGTAATGCTCTCTAGATAGCCCGTGTTGCCTGCACCAAAAGGGTGAATGGTCGGAAAGCCTGCTGTCGCGTCCGTTGGAACAATACCTCCCGTATTCCCTGCGCTGACAGTTCCTGCTGCTGGATCGCCTGCTCGCGCAATCATGGTATAGGGAACACCTGCAAGGGTCGTAAACGCGCTGGGCTTATGGTAGATCAGGGGAGGGTGACGTTTCGCGTCCTTCCACTGTTCATAGGTGGTAATCGCCATGATTAACCATTCGGGATATTGATAAGAAACGACGGTAGACCGCTTGCTGTGCTGTCGGGAGTGACCACTGGAAATAGGGCGCTCGTGTCATAAATGATAGGCATAGCAGTGGTGGCAGGTCCGTCGTTTTGTCCACCATTGATCGCACTAATGCGACACTGCCACAACTGACGCATCACGTAAATGGCAACACTTCCAGTCGTCGCCACTGTGCCGCCAATGGTAATACTGTTAATTCGCTTGACTCCCTTTGCGCCAGCCGCTAATCCAAACGTTGCCATGCGGCGCTGCGTAAAGCCATTCACGTTAATAGCGTTGGTATTCTGATCTACGTCCAACTCATTGCGGTAGTTGACTGTGACCGTCGTTGCCGTCGCAGAGACCGCCGCCGCGATCATGAGCCGAATCTGCAACCCGTTATAAGAGCCGCCGGGCAAGCGTGCATCATAGCTCGGCTGACTGGATAACGTGGTTGTTGCTAAGGCATTTAATGGAATTGAGCCGACCCAATAGAGCAGGTCAAAGAGTTCCAATCGGCAGGCAACCGTATTGCCTGCCAAGATACTTTGAATGTATCCAGTATTGCCTCCGCCAAATGTATCTATGCTCGGAAACCCCGCGTCCGCGTCCGTTGGTACTAACCCTGTGGTGGTATTGCCAACAACCAACGACCCGCTGCCGGGGGTCCCTATTTGATCGAATACTGAAAACGGTTGCGCGGCAACCGTTGTAATAGAGGCAACTTTGTTAAGGGTCATGGGCGGCTGATGTACCGCACCAATTAAGCCGCTTAAGTTTCCAATCGCCATTGGCGTTACGCTGCCTCTTCGGTGTCGAGAATGAAGTCCTTCAGGTTGACCGAATCGCCGTCGAGCAGCGTGAGCGCCGTTGCCAGAATCCAGTAGTAATAGATTTCGCGGCTGCCGAGTGTAGCATTTGCATCCGCTACGACAATGGATTTAATATCTGCAATCGAACCGCCCGACGCAGCCACGAGCGTATCTACCAACAGCGCACGAGCGCGATCATTCGTGTCGTCTTCGGTAATGGAATCCCAACCTGCTGTTGAGCGTGGCACGTTGTAGCCTGCTTGCAGGTAGCCAAACGCATTGGCAACTTGGGTCAGTTCTGAGAGGGTGTTGGTATCTGCCGTGGGAAGTGACGCACTGGTGCAGAGGTGAATTTTCCATGCGGTCAGTGCCGCCGGAACGGTATTGGTCAAAACAATTTCGCGTTCGCGCAGCTTGCCGCGATTGGTAACACCAGCCATTGGATTTTCTCTCCGTTTATCCGTTTATGAATGGACAAAACGAGCAGCTTCCCCACTGACCGTCAATCTGTTCCTAGTATGCGCCGCGTCAACACTCTATTTGTGCAACACAATAAAAACGCCCCGAAGGGCGTTTAGTAAGAGGTAAGGACATTCTCACTTACAACTGTTGTATGTGAGATTTATTCGCGCCGCACGACCAACGGTGTAAACGAGGGAGTCTTTTGATCGGCTGGAATGCCGTCTGTGGCTTCGTCAAAACGGTGTAAACGAGGTAGTCTTTTGATCGGCTGGAATGCCGTCTGTGGCTTCGTCAATCAGTTCCGACAATTCAAAGGTTGTCTGACTGCCTTCACGCGCTAACACCCCTGCTTTTTTTAAGCGATCTAACATAAGGGGAGACAACGAATCCGCTAGGCTTTCAATCCATTTCAAAAGCGCGGGCGAACGCAGCACAGCACGAACAATGAGGCTAACTACCCCAAACACGCTGCCTGCCCCGGCAAAGATCGCCGCCAACACAATGCCGACCAACTCGTACAGGCGCAGGGTAACTGTGCCGGGACTGGTCGGGTCGTCACCTTGTGCCATGACCGCGCTAGGGGCGAAGAACAACAGCGCAAAGATAAACAGCATGAAGCATAGCCCCACATACAACCTAAACCACTCTTGTTTCAGCCAACTCATGACCTGCTCCTTTGCCTTAGTAGGCGATAAAGCCGCCCGCGCAGTAAGACGCAGGTGCGGCGAGTACAAAAATGTCATACAACGTCACGACGCTATCCCCTCCGAACACGCCCCATTGTGACTTCAGCGCGACGGTGTAATACAAGGTGGGGTCTGCCTTGCTACTCTTGTAGGGCATGAGACTTTCAAATGTCCCCCACAACCAACCGTCCTTATCCGCCGTGCCGTCCGGTGCAGGGAAGTCCTGCCATACCCATCCCGAATCGTCGGCATTGCCACGCTGCGCCCTGTAGCCCACGAACAAGAGTCCCGAATCGAAGCGGTTGTTTTCCTTGCGGACTTTGTACGTCCACACGGATTTAATCGCGTAACACTGATTGCGGAACACGTCGGGCAGCGCCTGCTCGTAGCCCGTCGTTGCTTGCGGTGCTGCCCACTGCACACTAAACGTACAAATGAAACTATCGCAGCGTGACGGCAGGGGCGCGGATTCGGTGTACAGGGTGTAGCTCTTGGGAACACTGACCACAACGCCGCTAATGGTGCGGAAAGAAGGCACACCGCCCAGATCGTAGTTCTCGTTGACAATGCAAATCTCGTCCCACTTGCCGGCGTTCTCCTGCACACACTCGGCATGAGCGTCTAGCGCCCGTACTGTCGCAATGGGGCGCGGCGTTGGCGTAAAGGTCGCTACTTCACGGGTAGGGGTAGGATTGTCAGGCGTTGCGGTTGGGGGTGCAGGGGTTGCAGTGACGATCAGTACGACAGGCGTAGCCGTTGCCGGAATAGGGGTCGCCGTCACAACAACGGTTGCAGGTTGACAACCAACAACCAGAAACAGGGCAATAAGCAGAGCAAAGAGGAACTTCATAAAACTCTCCGTTGTAGAGCGATACCGTTAGTATCACGCGACAACGAAGGCTATTTGTGCAACGCAGTTAGATTATTCCGTAGGGGTAGCTTCTGGAGCTAGTAGGTTATTGACCTGTACTACCCGAGTCGTAGGGATAGCCCCTTGTCGAAGATTTTCTATCTCAATGGCTTGGTTGGCGACGGTCTTCTGCAAGGTGTCTACCTCTGATTTCAGCTTTGCATTTTCTTGCTTGATCTTATTCAGTTCAATCCGAAGAGAGGAGTTTTCCTCCGTATTGTGCTGATCTTTGTCTTTGTAGTTGTTGAGTTCTTTCTGAAGGTTCACCAGCTGCTTGTTCAATGCCACCAAATTTTTGTTGGATTCAAGAAGCGATTCACGGGTGCGCTTCAACTCGCTCTCCATACCTCGCTGTGCCGCGTCGAATGCCAGCATTCGTTCCTGTAGTGCCGCAATCTCTTTGCCCTGCGCGCCAATAAGTTCTGCTTGGTCAATCGCTCGGTTGGCAAACCTGAGTGCTTCAGCAACTGAGTCTTTCGCAAGGTCGCTCATGGTTTCGTCTTTTTTGTTCTCGGTTTCAACGCTCTTAGTATCAGCGTCCACCTTTTTGTTGTTGCTGTTAATCACGCGAGCCAATAGGAATAGCAAGCCAAGCACAATGACGGCTACCAATCCTATCCGGTCTACTAAATCGCCAATTTGATCTACACTCATGAGCGCACCTTCTTTATATACAGACTAAGGTAAAAATCGTCGGTAAATGTGTTGGTCGTGTTATAGATCGTGCCGACCAGCTTGATATACCAGGTGGCGGTAAGAGAGACTAAGCCATAATCCATGTACCCGGCATGAACATTACCGCCGCCGCCAAAATCAGGCTGATAGACAAAGTCAAGACGATTGGCAAAAATCACCTGATTCACGTTTGCGCTGTCATAGACCTCCAGCAAGATAAATACCGCATTCGCCGTAGGTACAAAGTCGCCTGCATAAGAGGTTTTAGCGAGTATCGAAATTTCGTACAAACCTGATTCAGGAACAATAAGTTGATCGGTTGTACCACTTGTCCATGTGCTGACCGGCTCTTCGTAGTCGGCACTGTTAATGTTGGGGTAGGTAACGGTGTTGACTCCCCCCGAATGATTCGCAGGGGCGAAGGGCAAGGCAATACCGCCTGACCCCATGAACAAGGGCATGTCACCGCCACCCCCGCCGCCACCCGTTGAGAGGCTAATCACGCCGCCTCCCAAGTCGCTTAGACTGCCATTGTCTACGCGAATCTCCACTACTGGGGAGATACTAGGTGTGCCGTCCAACTCTCTCACCCGCAACGCTGAAGCCTTCGAGATTAGTTCTTGGGCGCTTAGAATATCCCGTTGGGTAATGACCGTCATACCCGCGTATAAGCGCACCCAACCAATCAGGACTTCTGTGTCGGGAATGGTCGCTGGATAGTTCGCAAACGCGGCTTGGTGCGTGGGATCGTCGCGGTCCAGGTTATAGGTGAATGTGCTGCCTGCTGTATAGCTAATGACTTTGGTTGCCGGATTGACGGTAATCCGCACGGCTCGCGCGCTGCCGCTGATATAACTGGTAAGCGAGGTTGTGAGTAGGACAGGCACAAGGTAAGCCACACCGCCCACAACCGCCGTAAACTCGGTGATCTGACACGCCATGCTGACAGGATTGGTGGGGCGTAACAGTGCCACGTCAAATTGAGTAATGTCTATGGAGCGTTGCGGGCGAACCACTGTGCCGAAGGTGTACTCCTCGCTGTTGTAACCTGCGGTGCCGGACGTGATATAGCTACCGTTCTCCTGCTTAACATAAATGGGATTGCGGTAGATCAGATCAGTATCGGCAATCTTGCCCACGCCCCCATTTTGTACCAGGTAAATGGAGGTCGGTTGTTTATTTTCGTCCTCTTCATGTACCCAGATCATGCTAGGGATTTCGGTATCGTCAGGCATTCGCGCCCGAATGGGGTCACGCGCATTGACCGCATATTTCAAGGGATTGCCCAAGCGCACAATCCGCACATTGCGAATGCTATCGCCTAGTACGCTCTTTACTCCGGCACGGAGTTGGTCAAAAATACTATTGTTCATACGTCACCAACGCCCCTTCAATCGTTCCCACACCGCCTACGTCCTCGCGCCATGTTCCCAAGCGACTAAAACGGGTATCGTTTAGGTCTTCGCTTAAATCCAGCGCGTTAAAGCCCCACAACAGCAGTGCGTCCCCGGCACGTTTCACGCCCTTGTAAGTGGTTACGCCGTCGCTTGCCCAGGTGCTGCCGTCGCTGCTCGTGAGGTACAGCTTGCGTGTGCCTTCCACGTCTGTGCCGATCATGACCGCCTCTCCTGCCGTTGCTCGGTCTACGCCTAAACTGTAGGTTTCGAGCGGCACAGCACCGCGTGAGGCGGTAATGTCGGTGTAGCTCGGACTGCCTGTGTCGAAGTTGTCAATGCGATACAGTCGCCAACCCTCTGTAATCGTATTGGTGTAGACAATGGTCGGATTAAACAGGGGCATGACAACGAACGCTACCAAGACTGAGGGCGCTAGACCACGCGCAAAGTAGCCGACACTGCCATAGTCTTTCTTGGCACTGCTGCGAAGTTGTATCTCCACACTGGCAACCCGGCGCGGTGTGCCGAAGGTCACAGTAAAGGTGTAGCCCTTTATCACCTGCAACCAGTCGTAAAGCATGGGTGAGGGGAGATAATTCAACGTACCACCAACCAGAGACTCGAACGTCACGGTTTGGGTGTGTACCGCCGCGCCGTCTTCGTCACGCACGGTAAACTGCGCTTCAATTTCCATGTTCCAATAGCTGAAATCGTCGGGAGGAAAATCGGACGGGTCGCTACTAGCAGCCGGTGGGTAGCTGGTCTGTATTTCTATGGGGAGTGATATGCTGCTCACTAAATCCACCTTGCCCTCTTGGGCGGAGGGCAGCCGAAAGGAGTAGCCGTAGCCGTAGTAGCTCGGACCTGCAGTTGCGGTGGTTTGCGTGGACTCGCTCGCCAATGTTTCTTGAGTGTCTAACCCTTCTACCGTGTAGCCTGTCGTCAGCGTTCCGCCCGCGCCGGACTCTTTGTAAATGTCGAGTGTCGCAAACATGCGCGTCCCACTGCGTGAGGTCATGACGGGCGAGGGCTTCGCGCCACTGGCATTGTCGTCAGGGTAATTGTCCACGTCGGCAAAGGCAGCGTTGAGCGCAGCATAATGAGGCGCATAGGTCGCGCCCGTGAGCGCACCGTTGGTCACGGCGCTTGTCCCCTCGCCAAAGGCGCTGGAAAAGGTGGGCGCGCTGGAAGCGATACTCACCAATGTTGGAACAGCCGATCCCCACCCGGCAAAGTAGTCGCGGCGTATGACATAAATCCCATTGGGCGCTGACCACACCACGCCGACAATGCCATTGGCGCTTTCTGAGGTGTAAACCTTAAATCGCCCGTCATGTCCCGTGACCGTCCATGATTTCGTAAGCACAGGGGTAGGCACAGGAATCCCATTGAGTGCGCCAATGGTGTACAACCGTGCCGTACTGGTCGCCGCGTCCCACGTCACAAACACCGCCTGATTGTTAATGCCCCCTTCCCATGCCGCGTCTTTCACCAGACCACTGAAGCCCGTAATGCGCTCCCAAGTGGGCGAACGGTGCAGGAAGTTCTGAGTGCGTCCGAGCAAGCCTAGATCATTCCATGCTAACCCTAAGCCCCAGTCCGCATTATCTAAGCCATAGTCCGCAAATTGCGGATCATAAAAAATGGGATCGTCTACCGTCCAACCGTCCCACGAAATGAAGTCAATCGCCCAGCCGCGTTCGGGGTCAATCGGAATGCCGGGTTGACCGAAGGCTTCCAGATCAAAATCTATAGTGATCTGCTTTAGCAGTTGATTACCCTTTTTGCGCCACGTTCGATTTACCCGTAGAGGCAGGGCGCGAGGGTAGTTATCGGCGAGGTCTTTCAGGTCTTCAATGACGAGGATATGCCACTGGCGTAAGTCCGCCGCTTGAGCAATATCGAGGTTGCGATTGAGCGTTAGCCTCACCGTAGGGATTTCGCGGTTGTCATAGGCGAACCTATGCCCCACGATTTCCAGCAAACGAAACTGACCGTTGGCTACAGGCACAATCACGGTTGGCAGATTCGGCTTATTGCTGCCCCACCCCGACAATTTGCCCGGTGCGCCCGCGCCCAACGGAACGCTATCCCCTCCGGCATACGCAAACGCATAGGCTTTTATGTAGCCCGATTGCGGCATAATGTTAATCGGAAATTGCAGAGGAGAAACAAAATCGCCATGCTGCCAGTCCCAACGAAGTTGCAAGTCGTTGCGGTCGTCGTTGGAAAAGGTCATGGGGTCAAGGCACATGAGTGTAGTGCCGTCGTCGAGGCTGCCGACATTGGCAAGCGCGAGCGATTCAATGGCGTTGATCTGTGCGCCCATGCCTTCACTCTGGAAGCTGAAGGTTTTCTTTCGCAGGGTCAGATAATCCCCGTCCGCAATAAAGTCATGATTCGCCAACACGTTCGGCACATGCCAACGGAGCAGGTAGTCTAGCGCGGTCAACGGAGTAGCAAGCGTGATCTCCGCCCAGTTGCGCGGCACGGGAGTTTCGGTAAGTTGCTGTGTGGGATTGGGCAGCGAGGCAATGGCACGAATGGGCGAGAGCGCCTTGTGTGTTTGCTGTCGGGTCACACGGGTGTTGCTGTTGTCATAGTCACCCAGATAACCCACGAAGGTATCAAAAACTACGTCTTGGGTGACTGCTTCCCCGTTGTATAGGGGCGTTTCTGTATACAGCACTCCGGCATAGGGAAACAGTGACACCCCTTCGCCGTACACTTCAAACGCTAATTCCGCGCCGGCGCGTTCGCTGTTAAGGCTGGAAACCGTGACTGGATAGTGCATGGAGAAAGGTGCGTTCGCTCCGCTCTGACTGTTCGCCCACACATAAGTACGTGCCGTGTGAGACTTGCCGCTACTGTCGGTCACTTTGCAGGAAACCACGTAAAAGCCGGCAGCGAAGGACGCGCTCAAATTCTGACTGGTCAGTGTCCCAGTGAAGACGCTACCGCCGTCTAAGTCCCATAGGTAGCTGCTAATCGTCTTGCCCTGATAAGCGACGCTGTTCGCGGCGCTGAAGTCGAAGGTGACGGTTGTAGGCGCAACAAAGCCACAACGCCATGTGCCGATATTGGCAACGGGCAGCAGATCGCGCAGTTGCCCAGAATAGGGAAGATCGTAGTTTTTGAAGAACACATTATTGTCTATGCGTGAGAACACCAAAAACGGCGGATAGAACTTCAACACGGTAATGTAGTGATCGTCCTGAATGGCGCGGATAATCCCCCGTGTGCCTGCCATACTACGCGGATCGCCCTTGCTGCGTGCGTCAATGTAGAGCGTTGTAGAGTTGGGTGCTTTGCGGACAATGCCCGTCGCAATGTCGTAGCTCTCGGCTTCGCTGCCAACCCAAACGAGCATTCCTTCCTTTATATCCCCCCAACCTGCTGACGTAGCGTCAACTGTGAGTTGACTGACAGGATTCGGAATGGTTGCCTGATTGACCCGTGCCGTCGCGACAACTATCTTCGGCACAACATTAAGGGTACGTTGGCGCTCCACATGTACACTATCGCGCATGAGTGCTTTGTTGGGGTCGGTGATCGAGGTTGAAAAGGTTGGCATTAGGCGGCTGCCTTTACAGCTTCAATGAACTTAAAGCGATACGTCCACAACCCGTCACGGCGTAGTTCCCCGATTTCAGTAAAGATCATGAGGGCGTTGACAATGCGCCACTCTCCTCCAAGTGTCGCGTCGTAGGTCTGGGCGGTCACGTAGGCGTACAGGTTGCCGGGCGAGGAAATGGTTTGACCAAAGAAAGTATCACGCAGGTACTTGACCATGAGGGGTGAAAGATAAAGCAGCCACTCGAACTCCGCCGAACCTTGAGCGTGGCGTGTGCCGTTATGTGCGTCAATCACTGCACCCCATTCGGAGTAAACGTCGTTATCGCCTAAAATCCACCAATCAAGCATTTGCGGCTGATCGGTTTGACGCGGAAAGTTCTCGACAATGTTGGCAGACGAGGCAAGCAATGCAGTCGCTGTAAGCGTTCCTAAAGCAAGTCGGTAGTCAGACATAGAAAGCCGTTATCCTTGTAGTTACGCTTAGGATAACGGCATTAGACGGTTAAATTGTGCAGTGAGGGGTTATTGCAAGTACCAACGAATCACCCATTCTTCGGGAGTGCGTGCCTTCTTTTGGTTATTGCATTTATGACAGGCAGTTGGCTGCCGGGTCGGTGTGTCTGTAATCGTAGGTGACGGGGCGATAGTAAATTGCACGTCAGTCGGCTCAGGGATCGCACTTGAAACCACACTCTGGGCAACCGCAATAGTTGCTTCCTCAGAGGCAGTTTCTAAGGCTGTAGCTGTAGGGGCGACTTCAACAATGGAAAGTGCAACCTCATTGGTAGGTAAAAGAGTAGGTAGCTCGACACTTTCCTGAACGGAAGAGCAGCCACTTGCAAGGACAATACAGCAGACGGACAAACTGTATATGCCACCACTAAAAAATCTTCTGCCCCTACCCATATATTCACCCTATAAATATTATCCCTAACAACTTTATCCTTGTATTGATTAAGGCGCAACCAAAGATACGAAAAACCCCTATTGCTAGGGGTTTAGTATCAATCTCTAACGATCTCGCCTTCAAGTACCCATGCGGTGTAGTGGTCGTCAGAACGGTTATAAAAGCCGTAGCCTTGCAACTGATCGGTATCCGACGCATACAGGAACTTCTCAAGGTAGCTTTTATCGTGCATTCCTACCCATGTCTCCCAAAACTCAAAGGGACTACCAAAGCCTTCTCGCGTCAGGTCATGGTCGCTAATTCTACGAACGTCCTCTTTGCGAATGGCTTTTATAAGGTAGCGTAATCGCTTCCAACCCCAATTAGGCAGGATTGATAGTGTGACTTTGTCAGTTTCGCCTTGCCAATACTCAATACCTGTACCTGTCATGTCGCTTTCCCGATACCAAATGCCGGGCTTCCCCCTGCCCGGCTGTACCGCATATGACTTGCCGACCATGTAGTCGAACGTGTCAGACGTATCTACCCACCCTGTGCCGTCGCCTCGCTTAACCCCTAGAATTTTATCTTGCCAGTTTTCACCACCAAGTTCAGGATCACGCCATTGGCGTTGGTGAGGTTTCACCAGCTGCCGGGTCTGTGTTTTCACTAGCCCTGTCTGAGGCGAGGGTTCGACTAACCAACGCCAAGTGTGCTGGAATATCATAGCTCTACCCTTTCAATCGCCAGATAATGAAGCACAGGCAAAACACCAACACAACAAAACAGAAGAGCAACCAACGCACAGCACGATTCCAAATACCTGTCGGGTCGCTCATGAATTCACCTCTAACAGTGACAGTTGAACAGGCAAGGTTTCGCCCTGCTCACGTTGAGCGTACAGCTTGGCGAGATCGGTAACTTTCCACTCCATGAAATAGCGTTGACCATCCTTTTTCATGACCAGCTCTAAGTGATCTTTCGGAATCTTACGTTCATAGAATTCATTTCCAGCACAAACTATCCAAGTCCCCTGCGCTCCAGTGAATTCCCCATGCACGAACCCTCTCTCGGCGTTTTCAGTGCGACCTTTGGTATATCGGAGAGCCGTTTCAATCATGATTCGCAGGTTCTCCCCTGTCGGCGCTAGAATCTCACTTGTGTATTCCATATCACCACCATCCCATGATAGACACGACATGAAGCCATAGCGCCGCGCTCCAACTTCACGAGGCAGTCCCACGCAAAGGCTTTTGTTTCGGTCATAGTTGCACGGCCGGTCATGCGCTTAGTGTCCTTTCGACAATGAGTAAGGTATCTGCCAGTGACGGCTTGAGTGCGTACCACAACAAGTCCCGTTGGTGATCGCAGTAGTGCCAGTAGATAAAGCCATACGCCTGTTCTATGTCGGCAACGAAGGTGATTACCGAATCTTTCAGATTGCCAGTGACGGCGTAAAAATGGCGCTGGTCGTTGCACACAATGGTTATGTAGTAACGCTTCATGGAGTGTTGCCTGAACCGAGCAGGAGCAGCCGCTTCTCCTCGAATGCTTGGGCAACAGTCTTGTCCTCGCTTACCAACAAATACGGAACTAAGGGGTGTGCGTCTGGATTAAACATTTGCGCCCTTCGTGCTGATTCCAGCATGGCATGAACGGTTAACAAGGCTTGCCATTTGAATAGCCTCCTCTAGTGGGGTGACGCTCCACAGCCGCTAAAGCGGCGTGGCTTCCAGTCCAACGCATGGCATGACTTCGCCTACGTTAACAACTGCGGGTGCGTCCCACCCGGCTCGTTTCAAAATGTTAATGGCGGCATTA
>Ga0163144_10022930_pt1 | contig 12352 bp, 12 predicted proteins | sample OliLak19BULKMAT1_FD_123175 | JGI IMG/M metagenome (GOLD analysis project Ga0163144, IMG submission 123175) | Freshwater microbial mat bacterial communities from Lake Vanda, McMurdo Dry Valleys, Antarctica - Oligotrophic Lake LV.19.BULKMAT1 | ecosystem: Environmental > Aquatic > Freshwater >... | reverse complement strand
AGAATTTTATGCACAAAAATCACACTTATTAACAAAGAAAAAAGTACCAAAAAAGAAATTAAAAAAGAAGAAAAAAATTACTTAGAATATTAAACTATTGGTTTAGATTTGGGGAGTATTATATTATAGGTAGACTTCTAAAAGTGCTTCGAGATTTCATTTCTTTTTACTAGCAATTCTTTTGAAATTGCTTAGTCACTTCAACCGCCCAATTAATCCCTAAGCTCAATTGAGAGTTACTATTTGAAAAAAAATAGGCTGGAAAAATCGGAACGGGCTTTGAGAGTCCCAAGCCTCTATTAAAAAAGGTGGAGGGGATACAAAGCATTAGCAATAATGCTTTTTTTATAACCCTGCCAAAGTAAAGTAGAATCTTTAAACCAAATTTGGCCCACTATTTCGGACTTGACTGCATACATGGGTATAAGTCGTTTATTAAATTTTTGCTTCACCAATATTACACCAATTTGATTAGTAATATTTTAAGACGTTAATTTCACTAGCTCTTTAAATTAACCTCATTTGCAATGAATTTTATTCACAATTTGGATTGTGTCACCTATGCGTCACCAAAACAAAAAATTATTTTTTAATATAATGAAATTCAGCTATTTATATTTAAAAATACAAATCCCAGCGGGATCACACTACAAACACCAAAAACCCTGTAAATTTACATTTTACAGGGTTTTTTATTCTACCGCATCCATATTTTTTATATTTAATAAAAATTTCTGATACAATTGAATTGAAAACTCACCATTTTGATGGATAAGCAGCGTATTTTTTGTTTATGTTTGATTGGATCATTTTAAATGCTGTAGTCAAGATTTAGCAAGGTAAATATTTCAGTAACTTCCGATGTACTCAAATAGAAACAAGGATTTGTAATTTTAAATGCAAAAGATATCCATTGAATAATATTGACTTTTGTTTATTTCTAATTCTCAAGTAAAGGTTAGACTATCAAAAACCCAAGAATCTTTGCTGTCTATTTTTAAAACATCTCTTTCAAATACCCCAAATATCTTAGTCCTCGGCTTTCGGCAAAATAATCGGCCAAGAGCATAATTCCAGATTGAATAATTAATCCCAAAGACAAGCCACGCCAGAAACCGCCGGCAGAGGTTATTATAAAGACTGTAAGGCCAACAAGTATCAAACTTATTTCTACATATCTATAGATTCTAAAATTGTTCATCACCTTTTCCATTCTTGGAATTTCAACTGCTTTGATATTTTTTGGAAGGGTATTTACAAAATTTTGGACTCTTTTTGAATCCTGTGGACTTCGGAGATAAACTATGGTTCCAACTGATATTTGAATAAATGCAATAAATACCAGTGGCCAAGAAAGTCCGTTGTAAAAACGTTCATTAACTACAAACCAAAAATACAGGCTGCAAACAAAAGCCGCTGAACCAATAAGTATAAGGATTAAACTTTCGTTTCGCTCTGCTAAAAAGTAGTCATTTATTTTGCTCATGGATGTGACAAATTTAGATATTTATTTAAATAAGCAAAGGATTAATAAATTGTTCTGTGAAAGTTGAAGTCAAACAATCTTTTAGGTATCATGGCTATTTCAAAAATCATTTTACGAGTTGAATTTTGGATTTAGTTCCAATAAAAATGAATTCAAAGCTGCCTTACGTTTAATTTTAAGAAAGTTTTCAAAATAAGTTATTGATGAGGAAAAAATTCGAAGTAAATTCCGAATATCAAAAGTAAATTCAAAATTTGTTCTCCTTCCGAAGTTTGTCCTGCAGACGGCTGTTTTTACTTTTTTTTCTGCAAAAAAGAGGAACAATCTCTTCTGCGACGAGACAACTTCAAAAATTTTATTGACATTCGATAAAGGACGTAAATACATCAAAAATTTTGCAGTTCGCTCTTCCCTTGGATGGCCAGATGCACCAGTGCTTCTACTCCTCCTTTCCATATTATGAAAGAGTTATCGTTTTTTTGGTTCCGTTGTTATACCAATTGTATTTAAGAAATAGTCCAAAATCATTTCATAAATTTATCGTGATAGCTTTCGGGGTTCTTTGCCGATATAATAATAGTTCAGTGGTCAGAAAATTAAAACCATACAATATATTTTGTATAATCAGTATAATTAGCCAAATCTATGAATATTATATAACCAGACACGAACTGAAATACTGAATATCCTGCTATACCCGATTGGAATTTATCTTTTAAAAAATCAATTCACTTAGACTTTAATTGTCAAAGTTATTTTGACATGATTACTTTTCAAATTACTATTTGGGGTTTCTTACTCAATATTATTGAAACTATAATGCAACAAAAAACCCTGCCGAAGCAGGGTTATAAATTAAAAAGTATTTATTTTTATACGTTTACCGATTTCTTCCACATCATTTTTGAATTTTTTATCAGTATCCATGAGGTCGCTAACTGTTTGGCAAGCATGAATAACTGTCGAGTGATCGCGGCCACCAAAATGGGTTCCAATGCTCTTTAAAGAAGCTTTGGTCATATTCTTAGCATAGAACATAGATATTTGCCTTGCCTGTACAATTTCTCGCTTTCTGGTTTTTGATTTAAGTTGTTCAACGCTCAGGCCATAATATTCAGTTACCAATTTCTGTATATAATCTATCGAAACCTCACGGGATGAATGTTTTACAAAATTCTTCATCATTTTTTTAGCTAGCTCAATATCAATTTCTTTGCGATTGAGAGACGCTTGTGCCAATAAACTAATCAGTGCACCTTCAAGTTCTCTCACATTGCTATCAATATTATGTGCAACATATTCTACAACATCCTTCGGCAAACGAATACCATCTTGATACATTTTGCTTTCTAAGATAACCATGCGTGTTTCAAAGTCAGGAATTTGTAAATCGGCTGAGAGGCCCCACTTAAAACGGGATAAAAGGCGTTCGTCCAAATCTTTCAAGTCTTTTGGCGGGCGGTCACTTGTGAGTATCAGTTGTTTGCCGGATTGGTGAAGATGATTAAATATTTGAAAGAATATTTCTTGGGTCTTTTCCTTTTTCGAGAAAAACTGTACATCATCGACAATAAGAACATCTATGAGCTGGTAGAAACTCACAAAATCGTTGTGATTTCCATTTTTACAGGCATCATAATACTGGTTGATGAATTTTTCGGATGATACATACAAAACTGTTTTCTTTTCATAGATAGCTTTAATGTGATTTCCTATGGCTTGAACTAGGTGTGTTTTTCCTAAACCTACCCCTCCAAATACCATTAAGGGATTAAAAGCAGTTCCACCAGGTTTATTGGCTACAGCAAAACCAGCACTTCTGGCAAGGCGATTACAATCCCCTTCAATAAAGTTTTCAAAAGTGTACGCAGGATTTAGTTGAGAATCAATATTCATTTTCTTCAATCCCGGAATAATAAACGGATTGCGAATATTATTATTGAGATTGATAGGCAAGCCTACCTCATTTCGAGTATGTTTAGAGTGATTTTTAGTTGGTACATTAATCGTGTAAGGATTACCACTCGATTGACTGTTATCAATAATAATATTGTATTCAAGCTTTGAGCCTAGGCCCAATTCTTTTTCTAAGGTTTTTTTTAATAAGCCTACATAATGTTCTTCAATCCATTCATAAAAGAATTGACTCGGCACCTGAATGGTTAGCACCTTATTTTCTAATTTGAGTGGTTTGATGGGATCAAACCACGTTTTAAAACTTTGTGGGAGAATATTATCCTTAATTATCATAAGGCAATTGTTCCAAACTTCAATATGGGTATCTGACATTATCATTGTTATGTAAAAAATTAAAATTCAAAGGTTTATGAGTTATAGTTTTTCCCTTCTAAATCGTCTGTAAAGTTTGAATAAAAATTCACATAAAAAAATTAAATTTCACTTGATTAATAACAAATTTTTAACATAGTATAATCACGGTTTAAGGTCTGTTGTCTAATAATTGAGCCACATTTTGCCTTTACTTGACCAATAACGAGAAAATCACAATCTAGTATGTAAGTAATATGTTAACTTAGTATTATTTCTATGGCATTTTTATTAATTTATTAACATTTAGATAAATTTAGAAGTTTGTAATATTGGTTTAATAAAATATTGGAACGAAAGCCTATTTTTTTATCCTTGGATATTTTGACAATTTCACTTACCGACCTTTCTCCTTATTCTTTTTCATAAGATATTCTGCCAATTGCATCTCATTCATTTCTAAAATATTTTCAGATAAAATCATGGAAGCTTCCTTGGCAAGTTCATTTTCAGGATATCTTTCAACCAACTGCTTGTAAAACACCTTTGCCCTTTCTAATTCTTTTAAGTCATTCCAACAAATAAATCCAGCTGCCATCAACGCATCAGGACTTTTATTGAATTTTGGATATGTGTTGGAAACTTCTGAATACAACTTTACAGCGTTTGAAAACTCGGCAGATAACTGATAACATTTTGCAGCAGTATAGAGTTTGGATGCGTTGGAGTCTGATAAAGGTTTTCCTTGAATTGACTTTTCGAGCACTGCTCCAGCCTTGCGGTACTCATCCGTTGAAAATTGTATTTTACCATCTGCAAGAAGATAATAATGTACCGAAGAATCTATATTATTTTTTCCTCTGGCATATAAATCAGCGAGTTTTAAATTAATGCTATGGGTATTTTCATTTACTGGGTAGGTCGATTTATACAAATTTGCAAATTTGATGGCGTCATCCCAATGCTCCGTGATATATTTAAACATGAATCCCTTGAAAAGATATTTCTCAGCGATAGAATCTTTGGAAAACTCTTGAGCATATTTGAAATACAAATCAGAAAGCTCATTCATACCAGCAGGTGTTGAGGATGTATCAGAGGTTTCGAGTTTATAAATGGCTTCTGCCAACTTTTGATTTTTAGGCTTACAAGCCAAAAGGCCTAAAATGAGAGCTAAAGTAAAAAATGTATATTTTATCATATGAAATTTAAAGTGTGTAAAACTAGAACGGATTTAAACAAAGTTATACTGCTTGGTGTAAATGGATGAGATTGAAAATTTCAATTTTGATTCCTCTTACATGACCATGCCACCGCAAACACTTAAAACCTGACCAGTAATATATGTTGACATATCAGAAGCCAAAAAAAGTGCAAGATTGGCTACATCTTCTGTTGTTCCGCCGCGTTTCAATGGAATTTGTTCTGCCCAATTCTTAATAGTATCCTCACCTAACTGATGGGTCATTTCTGTTTGAATAAAACCAGGTGTAATAACGTTGCAACGGATATTGCGAGAACCAAGTTCTTTTGCAACAGATTTTGAAAACCCTATAATACCGGCCTTTGAAGCTGAATAATTAGCTTGCCCTGCATTACCAGTAACACCAACAACCGATGACATATTGATTATAGAACCGCGTTTGATTTTTAAAAAATTGCGTACTGATGCTTTTGTTAAATTAAACACAGATTTCAAATTAACGTCTATCACCTCATCCCACTGCTCTTCTGTCATTCTCATTAATAAATTATCGCGGGTTATTCCGGCATTATTCACCAATATATCAAATTCGCCAAATTCTTGAACAATAGATTCAATTAAGGCATTGGCTTCACTAAAGATAGCGGCATTAGACTGATAAGCTTTTGCTTTAATGCCAAAGTTTTCGGAAAGCTCCTTTTCAAGCGCATTTGCAGCATCCACAGAACTGGCGTAGGTAAAAATAACATTACAGCCATTGGCTGCAAATTTTTCGGCTATTCCCTTTCCAATCCCTCTAGTTGCTCCAGTAATCAGTGCTGTTTTACCTTCAAGTAATTTTGTCATAACGCTTGCAAAAATAGTTTGTAAATGGAATGATATGCAATTATTTTTTATAATCTACAGGGATTTAAAATATCAATTCATGGTAAATTATTACAAATTTCAATCATAAAAAAAACCCGACATCACTATCGGGTTTCTTTTCCTATATTTTAAATACTAATAGACTCGAACATCAAATGCGCCAGATTGTATAGTAGCAGTAGTTATACTTGTTTCTTCCATTAAATCAGCAGTAAAATTACCTTTAATTCTTCCACCTACAGCATCATACTTTAAAACATTAACAGTCATATTGCTGGCTGCTTTCGTTGAGAGGACATATTTTTTATAGGTAACGCCATCACCTGTAGAAACTTCAACATTAACCTCAGGCTTTTCTGAATATTTAAATAATCCTGGTTTATTTCCTGGAAATTTAAGTGTAAAGGTTGCCTTCTTCGTATTAGCATAACCTTCAACCGTAATGGTTGTCATGTTATCACTTGCTCTGTATTCACCAAACATATTGTTACTGTCATACTTAAGATTATAAATAGTGATGCCATTCAATTTAAAAGTATTGATTGGTTCAATCTTAACCACTGGTGTTGTGTCAATTGGATCAGGTGGGGTTTCTGTGTCACAATTTTGAAAAGGAATAGCTGCTGCTGCGAGTAAAATAATAAATAATAATTTTTTCATGTTTTCTTTATAATCAGTTTGCAATTTTATGCTAAATAAGATGAATGTACAATATTTGTTTTACATCATTCAGCAATATTTTCTTCTTCAAAGTTTCCATACCTAATAAATAGTGAGGATAGCCCCACTGAAATCAGGCCATTTAGAATAAAAAGTTCAAGTAATTGAATATAAAATATGCCCAATCTATTATGAATCCAAAGAGATGGATAATAAAATAAAGCTGAAAGCAAAAAGGAAAGCATTGAAAAGACTATAAATCCAAAGATTAATATTTTAAATGCTCGTCCAATCGAAATCGTTTGTATTGAATATTTCAATGCTTCGATAAAATCCATTTCCCCTGTAATAACACCCGGGATAAACAGGCTTGTTCGGATTAAAAATATCAGTAGAAATAAAGCAACAATAGCACCCAGAATTGGATTTGCCGAAATGCTTAAAATCACAAAACCTCCAGCAAATGTAAATACGCCAAAAAGGAGTATTAAATATAGAATGATTTTTATGAACCCAGTATTTGGAATTAAGGTTTTAAAAAAATGGTGTTTTACATTGAAGAGATCATTTTTTATAAATTGGTGGATGGCATAAAATGAATAGGCAATAGTCAACACGCTTATAAATAAACTAAATAAAATCATAGGAACTATTGCAGGATGATTTAGAATATAACCCTCCATTACCTTTGATTGTGCAATCATTTCTTTGGTGTTTGTAGCCTGATTCTTTATTATCTCTGTAAGTTCTTGAACCCCAGTATTACCTAATGCTTTAGTAAATCCAAACCAAAAAAGCAAGGCATCGAATGTTGCAAGTACAAGCGAAACGCCAATGATAAAAAGAAAACTTTTACCAAGCAACCTATAAAAGGCTAATACCGGTTGAATTTTAAATTGTTTATAAATCGTGTTCATTATGTTCTTTTATTTCTTCCTCATCTAAAATTTCATCCTCATGATTCCTTTCCCTCTTTAAAGCTTGTGGAATGAGGCTTAATGAAAATCCGACGAACAAGTAGGACAATAAGCCAATAACTACAAACAGAAATACCTGAAGAAGCGTGTTGTTAATCTTTAAATTAAAAACCCAAAGAAAAAGCATTAACGAAAGCAGTTGCAAACAAAGCGCTGCAAAAACCTTCAGGAAAATATTTATTTTTTCAACCATGGATTTTCTTCCTCCTTTTTAAAACTTACCTGCTCAAACTTGGGATAAAAATTTTTGATTTGAACGGCTTGAGGTGTTTTTATATAGACAACTTTTACCTTGGTGTTTGACGTTGATTTTTCAGTCATGAAAATTTTCGAATAAGGCTTCAACCAGTCATATAAATATTCTTGACTTGACGTGTTAATAGGTTTACTCATAGTTGAAGTGGCATTTTTAAAGGCAGTTTCAATGTCTCCGTTTTCAATAACTTGGAAGGGCGGAAAGCCATATAATCCTCGGTACATGCAATAAATCAATTTGATATCAACTGTATTAGGAACAAGTTTTCGCCAAAGGATATCCTTTGCAATTTTCGACTTTTTAAAACCCAGCGATTTCGTTTTGGTTCCTGCTAATAAAAATTCGTGTTCTATTTCAAAAAGACTGAAATTTCTACCCGCAACAATCACATTTTTCTTCTTATAAAAATTAGTGTAAACCCCTTGATAATTGGTATCTCTCACAAAACTGAGCATCATTCCATTATATATATTTAGCCAAAAGGCATTTTTTTCATTATCAGTTTTTAGATTTGAAATTAAAAATTCAGGTTTTAAATCTCTTATTGCATCGGTTGGCTGAGTATTGTAAGGGGTGAACCTTATTGTGTGCGCCATCACTTCAGACATAATCAGAACAGAGTTGGATTGGGCAAAAGACTTAAATGCCGTTGCTGCTATGATTACTAATATTAGTTGGATGCTTTTCATATCACTTTATAATTTTTATTTTCACCTACTCTCCAACCTGTCGCATTTTCAATCCAGTGCAATATTCGCTTTTTAAAACCAAAAAGTCGTAATTCAGGATCACGTTCAAACTGCCAGTTTATCCTTTTGATGCGCTCTAACATGACCTGTGGATGCACTCCAGAAAAACGTTTTACGGAGTCAATAACAGAATAATCAAAATCTTTTTCTGCATCGAACTTTTGCAGTATATAATCGTCTGAATGCCAATATTTACTAGCTTCTAAATTTTTAGCCATCATAAATTGAGGCGGTCGTACCCAGCCATAATGATAAATTGAAGCATCTACGGCTTTGACGTTCAGTTTTCTTCCATTAATTCTAAATCCTTGAGCATCCTTCCACGATTTTACCCCTATATTATTTTTAACAAGTCGAATTTCATGGCGATACCAACTTCTACTGTCTGCCAAATAATCATAAGAACCATAAAAATGATTGTATTTGAACAACAAGCCCTCAACCTCTTTATCGTCCTTAAACTTTTGCATGGCTACTTTTATAGCGTTAAAATCATCTTCATGATAACATTCATCTCCTTGAACATAGATGCACCAATTTGCTTTCGGGTTTATTGCTGCCATGGCTTTATCTGTTTCAAGCGCTAACACGATGCCTCCTTTTCTTAAGGAATCATCCCAAATAGTATCAATAATTTTAATTTTTTCACTACCTAAATTTAGAATATAGGCACGGGTATCATCATCGCAATTGCCAACAGCTACTATTATTTCGTCGCAAATGGGCAATATAGATAGTATGGCCTCTTTAATTGGATAATCCAATTTTAAGGCATTGCGTATAAATGTGAAACCTGAAACGAACAATCTGTATGTATTTATTTCTTCCAAGTTTTAAGAACTTCTCTGAGTTTACCAAAAGTACAGACATTCAAGTTGTTAACATTCGTCAATTCGGTTTCTACATAGTACGTTGGCATGCTTCAAAAATAAAACAATTGTTGGTATATAAGCGTGTGGATTTTGCTATGAAAAATGGATTTATTTAATTATATCAGCTAAAATCCGCTAAATCTGAGTCAGCCGCTTACCATTCGTATGCTAAGTGAAATGGAATTTGCAATTAACGCTGAAGGATTCCTAATTATTAACAAATTCATTAAGTTTGCAGCATGCAATATTGCAAAAACATTTTAGAGACCATTGGAAATACCCCATTGGTTAAAATCAATAAGATTACCAAAGATATTCCTGCCTTGGTATTGGCAAAAATTGAAACAGTAAATCCTGGAAATTCTATTAAGGACCGAATGGCTGTTAAAATGATTGAAGATGCTGAAAAAAGTGGTAAACTAAAGCCGGGAGGTGTTATTGTGGAAGGAACATCTGGCAATACAGGTATGGGATTGGCTATTGCTGCGGTTATAAAAGGATACAAATGTATTTTTACAACAACCGACAAACAAAGTAAAGAAAAAGTAGATGCTCTAAAAGCCTTTGGCGCTGAGGTAATTGTTTGCCCAACAGATGTTTCCCCTGAAGATCCCCGCTCCTACTATTCCGTTTCGAGTCGCTTGGAAAAAGAAATACCCAATGCTTGGAAACCAAATCAATACGATAATCTTAGCAACAGCCTAGCACATTATGAGCAAACCGGCCCAGAAATATGGAAACAAACGGATGGAAAAATAACTCACCTTGTTGTTGGCGTTGGTACAGGAGGCACTATTTGCGGAACTGCAAAGTATTTAAAAGAACAAAACCCAGCCATCAAAACGTGGGGAATTGATACGTATGGTTCCGTCTTTAAAAAGTATAAAGAAACAGGAATTTTTGATAAAAATGAAATCTATCCATACATAACTGAAGGAATTGGTGAAGATTTTTTACCTGCTAATGTTGACTTTAGTTTGATTGACCATTTTGAAAAAGTAACCGATAAAGACGCTGCGGTTATGACCCGAAGAATACCACGTGAAGAAGGTATATTTGCTGGAAATAGCGCTGGAAGTGCCATGGCCGGACTCTTGCAAATTGGGCATAACTTTACCAAAGACGATGTGGTAGTAGTGATTTTCCACGATCACGGAACCCGCTATCTTGGTAAGATGTTTAATGATGATTGGATGCGCGACAGAGGATTCATCGAACCAGAACCTATTAAACAAGCCATTGATTTAATTGAATCGCACAAACATCTGCCATTGGTTACAGTGAGGGAAGACCAAACCATATCTGAAGCTTTTGAAATGATGCAGAAATTCGACATTTCTCAATTACCAGTTCAAAACAACAGCGGGGTATTTTCTGGAAGTCTTATTGATAATCACTTATTTGCCCAACTGGTTATTAATCGCCAATTGATGCATGAAACGGTAAAATCAATTATGCAGCCACCTTTCCCAATAGTAAAAGCTTCTGAAAGTATTGATGCAGTGTCATCCTTATTCAGCAACAAAACCCAGGCAGTTCTTACCATGGATATGGGTGGTAACTGGCACATTATTACAAAAGTGGATGTGATTAACGCGATAGGATGAGTCATAATGGTTAATTGTTATTGGTTAATTATTGACCTTATACAATCCTAGTTATATATTGTCCATTTACCATTTATCATTAATCATTTACCATTAACCATTTACCATTGCATATTGATCAGTTAAATCGCAAGGTTAATATACCTGCCAATCCTCAGCGCATTATTTCCATAGTGCCATCGCAGACAGAACTCCTCTATGATCTTGGTCTTAAGGAAAGGATTGTTGCTCAAACCGTATTTTGCGTGCATCCTGCCAATGAATTTAAAACTGCTATAAAAATTGGGGGAACAAAAAAACTGGACTTGGAAAAAATATTTTCCCTAAAACCTGATTTAATTATTGCCAATAAGGAGGAAAACGAAAAATCACAGATAGAAGAACTTGAGAAGCATTTTCCGGTGTGGATCAGTGATATCGAAACGATTCAAGATGCTCTTGATATGATAAATTCGATTGGTAAAATAACGCAAACCCAACAAAAGGCTCTTGCAATCATAGATTCAATAAATCAGGCAAGAGCGAAATTTAAGTCAAAGCAAGTCATTTCAATGAAAGTAATCTATCTGATATGGCAGAAGCCTTATATTGCAGTGGGTAGGCAGACTTTTATTAAAAATATGCTCGAAGAAGTCGGTTTTGTAAATATGATAGAGGAAAACCGCTACCCTGAAATTTCAGTGGAAGACCTTAAAAATTTGAATGCAGATTATATTCTTCTCTCCTCAGAACCTTTTCCCTTCAATGAGTTTCACAAATCTGAGATTGAGAATTTAATTGGAAAAAAAAATTGTATAGTGGTGGATGGAGAATTTTTTAGTTGGTATGGAAGCCGAATGATGTTGGCTTATCCTTATTTTGGGGAAATATTAAAAAAGTTACCATAAGTAAAAATTCGACACACTTAAAGACACGATTATTCCAAAAAGGCGTCCATGGTTAATTATTAAGGAAGTAGGTTCTGTAAAATCAGTCAGTACTTTGGATATAATCCTTTTATAAACAATATTTTAAGTGAAGGGTAGCAAAGCAATTACACCTAAGAAATTAGCCTTTGGTAGTCTTGGTTATGCCTTCTTTTTTTAACTTTTTAAAAAATTCAGCACTGAAAGCCTTGCTTATTGATTTAACATCTGTAGGGTTTGTTGTATTTGATTGTATTGAAAACAGGAGTTCTAATGTATTCGTATCAAATAAGTTACATTCAATAAAATAGACTTTATCTTCTTCGTAATGACCTTCTGTTTGAACGGTTTCATACGTTGTACCTACTTGATAACCAATGTTATAATAGCCGCTTGCTCCAACATGATCATAATAATTTGAGTAATAGGTAGGAAACTGATTATAATAAATATTGTTGGCAACGGGCTGGTAAATAGTTTCTCCTGGAACATATCTGCTTT
>Ga0163144_10022929_pt1 | contig 12353 bp, 10 predicted proteins | sample OliLak19BULKMAT1_FD_123175 | JGI IMG/M metagenome (GOLD analysis project Ga0163144, IMG submission 123175) | Freshwater microbial mat bacterial communities from Lake Vanda, McMurdo Dry Valleys, Antarctica - Oligotrophic Lake LV.19.BULKMAT1 | ecosystem: Environmental > Aquatic > Freshwater >... | reverse complement strand
GAGTCGCGCCGGACGTGGTTTCCCTGCCGGTCGCGGTCCTCGAGTTCCTCGATCGGATTCCTCGATCGGATTCCTCGATCGGATTCCTCGATCGGATTCCCCGATCGGATTCCTCGATCGGATTCCTCGATCGGAACGACGACCCGGCGCGTCAAGGAGGTCCGTGGCGGGGGCCCGACCTCGTCGGCTCGGCGCTGGGGTTGCGGCTCGCGCTCGCGCCGCCGACCTCCGCGGCGTGCTCATTCTCGACGGGCGCCCGGACCCGGCGGCCTCGCGACCCGCACCGGCGCGCTCGTCGCGGTGCTTGCGGCGGTCGCCGTTGTCGCGGGGCGACGCCGGCCGCGGGCCGGACGCCGCTACGCCGTCGCCGCGGCGCAGGCGTGGACCCCGACGCCGGTGACGTGGCTGCCCGAGAGCGTCAGCCACGGCGGCAGGAGGCCTTGCGCCTCCGCCATGCGCGCGCGGTGGCCGGGCGCGAGGATCGGGATCGCCTTCGCCCAGCGGTAGACGGAGACGAGGTCGGGCTTCACCGGTCCGCCGAGCGCCGTCGCGAGGTCGCGCTCGACGACCGCGCGGACCTCGTCGTCGGTGAGCTCCATCGCGTCGGGGTCGGCGCCGCCGCCGAGGAACACGTTGAGCAGCGCATGGCCCGCGGGCGCCACCGCCGGGTTGAAGTGCGAGTGGAAAAGCGCGCCGAGGATCCGGCCCTTCGCGCCCGTGCCGCGGAGGAACCCGAAGGCCGGCGGGACGGGGGGCGACCCGCCGGACGGGATCCCGACCGCGACCACCATCATCGGGACCGTCCGCACCGCGCCGAGGATCCCCGCCGCCACGCCGGAGAGCGGCGCGACGAGGCGCGCCTGGTCCGCCGCGGTCGTCGCGAGGACGACGCGCCGGGCGGCGTAGGAGGGGCCGCCGTCGGTCGCCACGCGCACGAGGTCGCCCTCGGGCGCGAGCGACGTGACGGGGCTCGACACGCGCAAGGTGTCGCCGAGCGCGTCGCCGAGCGCGCGCGGGAAGGCCTCCATGCCGTCCTCGAAGACCAGGATCGCCCGCTTCGTGGCGCCCTTGCGCCGGCTCATCCCCTTGAGCAGGCTGCCCGCCGTGCGCTCCAGCTCGGGGATCGACGGGAACGCGTCGGCCATGCCGAGCTGCTCGGGCGGCGTGCCGTAGATGCCCAGCGTCATGGGGCGGAGCAGGTTGTCGGCGACGGCGCGGCCGAAGCGGCGGCGCACGAACGCGTGGGCCGACTCCGGCGTGCGGACCCGGCGCGGGCCTCGCGTCACCTCGGCGATCATCCGGACCTTCTGACCGAAGGTGAGGAGCGGCGACTTGAAGAGCGCGGGCGGGTTGCGCGGCAGCGCGACGAGGCCGCGCCCCGTCCACAGGAACTGGCCGTTCGTCGCCGGGTCGGGGGGGCGGATCGGCGGCGGCGACGGCAGCGAGGCGTGCAATTCCATCAGCGCGGCGGCGGACGACGGGAACGTGCCGGCCGCGCGCTCGACGCGGTAGCCGCGGACGCGCTCGGTGCGGACGACGCCGCCGACGCGAGGCCCGGCCTCGAGCAGGACGACGGAGCGGCCGCTGCGCCGCACGCGCCAGGCGGTGGCGAGGCCCGTGAGTCCACCGCCCACGACCGCGACGTCGTGGACGAGCCCGCTCACGACGCGCGCTCCGTCACGAGATCGGCCAGCGTCGCGAGGAACGCGGGGCGGTCGTTGAGGCTCGGGGCTCGCGTGAAGCGCGCCATGCCCTTCGCCCGGGCGAGGTCGCCGTACAGGCGGTCGATCTCGTACAGCGTCTCGAAGTGGTCGCTCACGAAGCCGAGCGGGACCGCGAGCAGGTCCTTCACGCCCTCACCGGCGAGGCGCTCGATCGTCACGTCGGTGTAGGGCTTGACCCACGCCACGGGGCCGACGCGGCTCTGGAACGAGAGGGTGGTGGGCACGTCGAGGCCCCGCGCGACGGCCTCGCGGGTGGCCTTGATCTGACCGACGTAGGGGTCGCCCTTCTTCTCGAAGCGCTGGGGGAGCCCGTGGGCCGAGAAGAGCACCTGCGGGGCCGTGGCGCCGGCGGCGCGCAGCGCGAGCAGGCCCTCGTCCACGGTGGCGCGGACGGCGGCGACGTAGCCGGGGTAGACGTGGTACGAGCGGATCTCGCCGAGCGTGGCCTTCGGGGCGAGCTCGGCGAGCACGCGGCGCAGTTCGCGGCTCGACGACTCCGTGGTGGCCTCGGACTCCTGCGGGTAGAGGGGCAGGTGGAGGAAGCGGTCGCAGCCCTGGTCGAGGAGCGTGCGGACGCATGCCTCGGTGAAGGGTTTCCAGTAGCGCATGGCGACGGCGACGGCGTAGCGGCCGGGGGCGCGGCGCTCGAGGATCGCGGCGAGGCCGCGGGCCTGGGCGTCGGTGAGCGCCACGAGCGGCGAGGCGCCGCCGATGAGGGCGTAGTCCTTGGCGACCTTGGGGGCGCGGCCGTTGGCGATCTTGCGGGCGACGAAGCGGCGGAGGAACCCGGGGCCGAAGTTGAGGATGAGGGGGTCGGCGAAGAGGTTCTCGAGGAAGGGCTGGATGGCTTCCGGGGTGTCCGGGCCTCCGAGGTTCGACAACACGACGCCGGTGCGGCTCATCCGGTAGAGCCTACGATCCCCCGGGCCTCGCGTCCCCCTCCCGCGCAGCCGGTTCCGCATGCGACGACCTGGCCCCCGATCACGGCCGCCGGGCACGTCACACGCCGGGGCTCGCGACGGCGACGTCTCCGAGGCATCGGGCGCGGTCCGCTCTGGTTTGCGAAGGGGACGTGCCGGAGGGATCGGCCGCGAGTCGTTCAGGCTCGCGGGAGCGGCGGCGAGCGAGGCTCGGGCTGCACCGCGTCCTGCGAGCGAGCCGCCCGACGACGAGGACGCTTGGCGACGAGGACGCTTGGCGACGAGGACGCTTGGCGACGAGGACGCTTGGCGACGAGGACGCTTGGCGACGAGGACGAGGGTTGGGCCGGGCGTTGCGCCCGCCCCAACCGCGAACTCCGAGCCTCAACGAGCGCGGCCGCCCGTCCCGGGTCCGATCACGCTTCAGCGGGGCGCGCCTCGCGACGACGCCGGTCCGCGCGGCGGCGAGCTCCGCGAACGTCACACGGTGCGCGAGTATCGGGGGCCGTCGGGGGACTTGGCGGTGGGGGGGACCTTGCCGAGGTGGGCGTCGAAGACCATGCAGACGTTGCGCACGAACAGCCGCCCCAGCGGCGTCACCCGGATCCCGTGGTCGTCGATCACGAGCAACCCGTCCTCGACCATCGGCGCCAACCGCTCGAGCTCGCCGACCCACGCGGTGCGCCACGGCGTTCCCGCCGCCGCAAGTTGGGCCACCGTCACCCGGCCGTTGCAGGTGAGCTCCTGGATGATCGTCCCGCGGACCTCGTCGTCTCGCGTGCGTCGGTAGCCGCGCTGGACCGGCAGCCGGCCTTCCTCGAGGTCGTGCTCCCAGGTCGAGAGCTGGTGGCGGTTCTGCAGGTACACGCCGCTCACGTCGCCGATGCCCGTGATGCCGAACGCCACCATGTCGGAGCCGGCCGAGGTGTGGAAGCCCATGAAGTTGCGGTGGAGGTCGCCGCTCTTGCGCGCGATCGCCATGTCGTCGGTCGGTTTCGCGAAGTGGTCGAACCCCACGAACTCGTATCCCGCGCCGACGAAGGCCTCCACGCCGGCCTGGAACAAGCCCAGGCGCTCGTTCGCGGCGGGCAGCGTGTCGGCTTCGATCTTGCGCTGGTGCGACTTCAGCCACGGCACGTGTGCGTAGCCGAACATCGCGACGCGGTCCGGCGACAGCCGCTCGAGCACGAGGTCGAGGGTGTGCTGGAAGCGGTTGAGGGTCTGGAACGGGAGGCCGTACATCAGGTCGACGTTGACGCTCGTGAAGCCGAGCTCGCGCGCGTCGCGGATCAGTTGATCGGTCTCCTCGACGGTCTGCTCGCGGTGGACCGCCTTCTGGACCTCGGGGTCGAAGTCCTGGATCCCCATGCTGACGCGCCGGAAGCCGAGGCGCGCGAGCGTCTCGAGGTGCGCGCGCGGGGTCACGCGGGGGTCCACCTCGATCGCCTGCTCGGCGTCCGGGCGGAGCGTGAAGCGCGCCGTGATGAGCCCGTGGAGCCGGTCGAGTTCGGCCGGCGAGAAGAACGTCGGCGTGCCGCCACCGAGGTGGAACTGCACGACCTCCAGGGGGCCGCCCGCGAGGGCGTCGGCCGCGAGCGTGATCTCCTTCGCGAGGCCCGCGAGGTAGCGCTCGACGATCGTGTGGTTGCGGCTGATGATGACGTTGCAGCCGCAGTAGGTGCAGAGCGCCTCGCAGAACGGCAGGTGCGCGTAGAGCGAGAGCGGGGGCGCGCCCTTGCCGCGCGCCTGGTACACCTCGCGCGCGGTGGCGCCGGTGATCTCGTCGGTGAAGTGGGGCGCCGGAGGGTACGACGTATAGCGCGGCCCCGGCCGGTCGTATTTCGGCGTGAGTTCGAGGGCGCGGGCGAGGTCGGCGCGGTCCGGCGGGCGGTCGACAAAGGCGGCGGTCATGCGAGGACTCCCTTCGGGCGGTAGGCCTGGGCCGCGCGGATGAACGCCGCGGCGTGCTCGACCGGGATGTCGGGCAGGATGCCGTGACCGAGGTTCACGAGGTGGGGGCGTCCGGCGGGCACGCCGTCCAGCATCGCACGGACCCCGGCCTCGATGGTCTCCACCGGGGCGTACAACGCGGCCGGGTCGAAGTTGCCCTGGAGCCGGACCTTCCCGCCCACCCGGGCGTAGGCCGACGCCAGATCCACGCGCCAGTCCACCTGGAGGCCCGTGGCGCCGGTGGACGCCGCGTCCTCGAGGTAGGCCCCGGCGCCGAGGCCGCCGAAGTAGAGCGTCGGCGGCCGCGCGGGCCCGAGGCCCTCGATCACCGCCCGGACCGCCGGGACGACAATCGACCGGTAATGCGCAGGCGACACGACGCCGGCCCAGGTGTCGAACAGCATCAGCACGTCGGCGCCGGCGTCGCGCTGGGCCGCGAGGTACGGCGTCAGGGCGTCGGCGGCCCGCTGCACGAGGCTGCGGAACCCCGCCTCGTCGGTGTGCAGGAACTTCCGCACGCTGTTGAACTCGCGGCTCGTGCCGCCCTCGACGAGGTAGGCGCACAGCGTGAACGGCGCCGCCGAGAACCCGATGACGGCCTTCTGGCTCGGCAGGGCCTTGCGCAGGCGGGTGATCGCCTCGAGCGTCGCGCGCACCTTGCCGAGGTCGGGCGCATGGAGCATCGCCGCGTCGGCGGCGGAGCGGATCGTCTTCGGCAGGTGCGGCCCCGCGTCGTCGAAGACCACGGGCGCGCCCATGGCGTCGGCCGTCAGCAGGATGTCGGCGAACACGATCGCCGCGTCGACGTCGAACCGCTCGACCGGCTCGAGCGACACCTGCGCGGAGAGCTCCGCGGAGCGGCAGAGGTCGAGGAACGGGGTCACGGCGCGGATCGCGCGATAGCCCGGCAGGTAGCGCCCCGCCTGGCGCATCATCCACACCGGGAACCGCTCGACGGGCTCGCCCCGCAATGCGCGCACGAACAGGGGAGAGGTCATGCCGGGCACTCCGGGGCGGTCAGGGTCGAGGGGGGGCGGGAAGGCGGGGGGCGGCTGGCGGGGGCGACGCGGGCTCCATGAAACGATCCCTCGTCGGGAAGGCGAGCGGGGGGCGACGCGAGGCCCGCGAGCGGGCCGGCGGCTCGGGCTACGACGCGTCCTCCGTGGAGCCCTCGGTCGGGGTCTTGGCGGGCGCCCGGCGACCGCCGACGTCGTCGGCCGCCGGCTCGTCGAGGCCGAAGAGGTGGGTGAGGCTCGCGGGGGTCGGCAGCGCGGGGTTGCCCTGCTCGGCTCCGAGGCGCACGCGGGCCGTCGGTCGGCGCAGGATCCGGTCCACGATCCGCTTGGTGACGTGCTCGACGGCGTCGCGCACGTCCGGCGCGAGCCCGCTCGGCAGGTGCTCGAGTTCGCCGCGGCGGATCTCCTCCGCCCACGTCTGCAGCGAGCGGATCGCCGGGACCGCGGCGCGCGAGCGGTGCCACGCGCGGAAGCCGGCGAACTCCTCGGCGAGGATCGCCTCGGCGGCGGGCACCGCCTCGCGGCGCGACGCGAGCGACTTCGCGAGCATCTGTTCGAGGTTCTCGAGGTCGTAGAGGAACACGCCGGACAGCTCGCCGACGCTGGCCTCCACGAGCCGCGGGACGCCGTAGTCGAACACGACCAGCGGCTCGCGCCGCCGCGCCACGACGGCCTCGCAGGCCGCGCGCGTCAGCGGCTCGCCGCCGCCCGCGAAGACCGCGATCGCGACCTCGCCGAGGAGGGGCGTCGCGGCCTCGAGGCCCGTCGCTCGGCCCTCCGGCAACGTCCGCGCGAGGGCCTCCGCCGAGGCGAGCGTGCGGTTCGCGACGACGTACCGCCCGCCCGGCAGCCCCGAGAGCGCCGTCGCCGCCCGCTTCGCCATCTCGCCCGCGCCCACCACGAGGACCGTGCGGCCTTTGAGGTCGCCGAAGACGCGCCGCGTGACGTCGTAGGCCGCCTGCCCGTGGGAGATCGCGCCGCGCGACACGGCCGTGTCGGTGCGCGCGCGCTTGCCCGCCTTCAGCGCGAGCGACGTGAGCCGATCGAGCACCGCGCCGGCGGCCTTGGCGTCGAGCGCCTTGCGATGGGCCTCGCGTACCTGGTGCGCGATCTCGGTCTCGCCGAGCACCGCGGAGTCGAGGCCCGCGCAGACGCGGAACAGGTGCATGGCGGCGTGCTCGCCCACCCGCCGGATCCACGCGCCGTCGTTCTCGGGCGGCGCGGTGGGCTGCACGCGCCGCAGGGCGGCGATCAGCAGCGACGCGGCGTCCGGGTCGGCCGATGCCGCGTAGGCCTCCGTGCGGTTGCAGGTGGAGACCACGAGGATCTCCGAGAGGAACGGTTCGGCGGCCAGCGTCGCGAGCACCTGACCGAGGTCGTCCCCCGGGATCGCCATGCGCTCGCGCAGGTCGATCGGGGCGCGATGGTGGTCCACGCCCACCTGGACGACGTCCATCGCTAGGTCGCCACCAGGGCCGTGACGTGCGGGTGGACGATCGCGAGGCTGGCGACGGCCACCGCCGTGGCGGCCACGTTCAGCCAGGAGGCCAGAGGGCCCAGGAGCGGCCGCCGCCACCACAGGAACCCGGCGGCGCCGGCCAGCAACACCTGCACGCCCGCGAGCCCGAGCTCGAGCGCCGTCCACACGTTCATCTCGCCCGCGCGGTCGAGCACGTTGCGCCCGAGCACGATGGACGGGACGAGGAGCGCCACGCCGATCAGGGACGCGTCGCGCGCGATGCGCTGGAGCCCCGACAGGGACGGGCCCGCCGTCGCGTCGGGGGAGAGCTCGCGGCGCTTCATACGCCGGTAGACGCCGAGGTAGGCCGCGGCCAGCAGCCCGCCCGCGACGATGGCCGCGGTGCCGAGCAACGCGAAGCCGACGTGCAGCGAGAACTCGACGTTGGGCACGCGCGCAGTCGCCGTGCCGGCCGACTCGCGCGCCAGGCCGGGGACCGACGCAGCGGCGAGAATCGCGGTGAGGAGGTGAAAGCGGCCGCCGTAGGTCGCGACGTGGCTCGTGGACTCGAGCACGACGTAGAGCCCCGCGATCGCGAAGGCGAGGAACGAGAGCGCCTGGCTCTCCGTCTGGAACGGGCTGCGGCCGGTGACGCGGCTCGTCGCGACGAGGGCCGCCAGGTGGAGCGCGGCCGTTGCCGGGCCCACGATCCGCGCCCAGCGCGGGGGCGCCTCGCCCCGCCGGCGCGCCTCGGCGTAGCCGACCGCGACGGCGGCGTAGGGCGCGCAGACGAGGAGGAGGATCGTGAGGGGCACCCGCCCATCCTCCCCGACGGGGAGCCCCCGTCGAGTCCTCGTCGCCGCCGCCCTGCCGCCGCCCTGCCGCCGCCCGGGCCGAGCGTCGGGGCGCGGGCCAGCGCGTGCGTGTTATCTTCGCGGGATGCCGCCTCCCGCGTCCGGCGACTCCAAGCCCGGCTCCTTCGAAGCCCACCTCCAGTCCTTGGAGCGGGTCGTCGCCGACCTCGAGGGCGACGCCCTGTCGCTCGAGGCCTCCATCGGCCGCTACCAGGAGGGCGTCGGGCACCTCGCCGCCTGCCGGAAGATCCTCGACGCGGCCGAGCAGCGCCTCGCCGAGTTGGTCGCCGCGCCGGACGGCTCGGTGACCGAACGGCCGCTCACGGTCTCCAGCGAAGGGCTCGTCGACGCGGGCCCGGCGACCCCCGGTCGCGCCTCGACCGACGCGGCGACGCGCCCCGGGGCCGAGTTTCCGCGCGCGGACGCGGCGTCGGGGGGCGTCCGCCCGCGCCGCAGCGCGAAGAAGCCCGCCCCGTCCGGCGACCCGGGCGACGATCTACCGTTCTAGGGCTGGCTACCGTTCTAGGGCTGGCTACCTTTCTAGGGCTGGGGCTCCCCTTGTAGGGCTGGGGCTCCCGTTGTAGGGCTGGGGCTCCCGTTGTAGGGCTGGGCCGCCGTGTTCGGTCGTCGGGCCGTTCCCGACGATCCTGATCCCGCCTGATCCCGCGACCCGTGAGGAGCGCTTCCGTATGACCTCGCCGACGCACCCCGAGGGCGCGGTGCGCCCCGCCGCCCCCTCGGTGCTCGTGACGATGGGCGTCGTGCTCGCCCTCGGGGCAGCCGGCGCGTGGTTCGCGTTCGGGCGGCCGGGCGAGCCCGCGGTCGGCGACGCAAGGCCCGCGCCGACGGGGACGCCCGGGGCGTCGTTCGTCCCCGCGACGCGCATGGACGCCGCGAAGGCGGCCCTCGTGCGCGAGCCCACCGGCATGCGCCTCGACCTCGTGCTCGCGGGCACGGCGCCCGGGGAGACGTTCCACGCGCGCCTGCGCGACACGCGCCAGGACCCGCGCCACCCGACGGTGTTCGTCGACCGCGGTCCGCCGAGGACGGAGGTCGGTCGCCTCGAGACCACCGTCGCCGAGACGGGCACGGCCGGCGAGGTGAAGCTCACGGTCCGGATCGCGACCGCGGTGGACGCCGTGACGGTGATCGACCTGCGCGCGTCCGGGCGGTGGGAGGGGTTCGAGGTCGAGGCGCCGGCGCTCCGGTGACGCGCGCGCGCATCGACGTCGCGATCCCGACGCGCGGGCGGCCCGCGTGGTGCGTCGAGGCCGTGCGCAGCGCGCTCGCGCAGGACGGCGTAGACGTGCGCGTCGTCGTCGCCCTCGACGGGCCCCAGCCCGACCTTGCCGCCGCGCTCGCGGCGGTGGACGACCCGCGGCTCACGGTCGTCGCGCGCCCGCCCGCAGGGCGCTCCGCGACCCGCAACGCCGCGGTCGCGGCGACGACCGCCCCGCTCGTCGCCCTCCTCGACGACGACGACCGCCTGTTGCCCGGCGCGCTCGCGGCGCGCGCGGCCGCGCTCGCACGGTTCCCGCAGGCCGTCCTCGTGCACGGTCCGGCCGCCGCCATGGACGCCGACGGCGGCGCGCGCCGGGCCGGGCCTCGCGTCCCGGAGGGGGCGGCCGACGCCGCCTGCGGCGACGGGCTCGAGCCGCAGCTCCGCGGTCGGTCGCCGGTGCCGAGCACGGTGCTCCTGCGGCGCGAGGTGTTCGCGCGGGTCGGTGGGTTCCCGGAGGACCTCGAGACGGGCGAGGACTGGCTCTTCTTCCTGCGCGCGGCGGCCGTGGGCCCGTTCGTGACGATGCGCGCGCCCACGGTGCTCTATCGCCGCCATCCGGGGCAGGTGCGCGGCGCGCCGGCGATGCAGGAGCGCGCCCTCGAGGCGTGGGCGTCGCGGTACTTCGACGACCCGCGCACGCCGCCCGCGGTGGCGGCCCGGCGCGACCGCGTGGTGGCGCGGCACCTCGCGTGGATCTCGCGCAACCACCGGCGGGCGGGCGACGAGGCCGCCTTCCGCCGCTGCTTCCTCGCCGCGGTGCGGCTCGACCCCCGACTGCTGCTCCACCCGCGCCGCCTGGCGCGCTACCTCGCGTTGCGGGCCGGGGGCGGGGCGTAGAATCACCCCGATGCGCCGCGTCGTCCCTCTCCGCGCCGTCGTTGCGGCCGTCGTTGCGGCCGTCGTCGTCGTCGTCGTCGTCGTCGTCGGCGGCGTCGGCGTCGGCGGCGGATTCGACCCCACCGCCGCGCGCGGTGCCGATGTGCCGACCGTGCCGGTGGCGCCCGTGCCGCCCGTCACGGACCCGTACGCGCCGCCGGTTCGGGTGCCCGCGATCGCGGAACCCCCGGTGCTCGTCCGGCACGACCTCGCCGGCGACCTCGTGTTGCGCACGACGGGTCGGGTGAGCCACCGTCGGGTCGTCACCGGCACGCTGCCGGCGGGTGCAACGGTGCCGGGGCGGTCGTTCGACGGGACGGTGGACCTCGTCCGCCGGGTGCGCCTCGTCGGCGCCAAGCGCATGTCCACGATCGAGGGCCCGTTCGCCGCGACGGGCCGCTCGGGCGACGACCCGCCGAAGTCCGCGACGGTGCCGCTGTCGCTGGCCTTCGAGGAGGGGCCGCGGGGGGCGGCGGTGATCGCGTCGATCCGGTTCACGGCGCCGGGGATCTCGGTCGACGACCTCGAGGCGCTGCAGCGCGCGTTCACCGACCGCTTCGGCCCGCCGGACCGCGCGGTGCGCGTCGGAGAACCCTTCTCGCCGTCCGAGGGGATGGCGGTCGAGGACACGTTCCTGCGCGTCGCGTTCCGGCTGTCCCAGCGCCAGTTCACGGGGCGCGCCCCGGTCCTGCCGGTCCCGGAGGGGGCGGTCTGGGCGGACGGCCTCGTCGGGCAGGGAGCCGACGCCGCGCTCGTCGTGCGCGCCGCGATCACGCACGCGCACGCCGCCGACACCGACGACCCGAAGGCCCCCGAGAACCTCCACGTCGATCTGCGGGCCGCCCTCGAGGCGCGGCGCGCGCTGGTGCTCGACGGGGGCTGGGCGTCGGCCCACGATCTGGCGCTCCGCCGCCGGCTCCGTTTCACCGGGAAGGGCTTCGACTACACGGTGGAGGACGAGCAGCGGGTGGACCTCGTGACCGTCCGCGAACCCGTGCGCGCGCCGACGAAGTAGGTTCCTCGACCGCGGGTACGATCCGCGGATGTCCACCGAGGCCGACGATGCCGTGGGCGTGCCGTCGGTGGCGCCCGCCGCCGGTTCGTGGTCGACGCGCACGTTCGCGTCGCTCGGGAACCGTGACTACCGCCTGTTCTTCGCCGGCATGGCGGTGTCGAGCGTCGGCACGTGGGGGCGCCACGCCGCGCAGGCCTGGCTCGTCAGCGACCTGACCTCGGACCGACGCTGGCTCGCGTGGTCGTCGGCGGCGAGCCTGCTCGGGATCGCGCTGTTCTCGTTTCCCGGCGGCGCGCTGGCCGACCGCGTGAACAAGCGCCGCCTCCTGTTCTGGGTGCAGGCGGCGTCGCTGGTCCTCTCCACGGTGCTGACGGTCCTCGTCGCGACGCGCACCGCGACGCCCGCCCTGATCGTGGCGCTCGCCTGCGGCTTCGGCGTCGTGGGCGGGCTCGAGATGCCGTGCCGGCAGGGGTTCCTCGTCGAGATGGTGGGGCGGGACACCCTGCGCAACGCGATCGCGCTCAACTCGCTGATGTTCAACCTGCCGCTCATCCTCGGCCCCGCGCTCGCCTCCGTGCTCACCGACACGCTGGGCCCGACGTCGGTCTTCGCGTTCGACGCGCTGTCGTACCTGGCGGCGCTCGTCGCGTTCGCGCAGATCCGGGCGGGCGCGTCGTGCCCGGTCCCCCCGCGCGCCCGCGTCGCGGGGGCGCTGACGGCCGGCGTCCGCTACGCCGTCGGCGACGCACGGACCCGGACGATCCTCCTGCTGCTCGCCGTGGCCATGGTCTGCGGCTGGTCGTACACCTCGCTGCTCGCGGCCTACGCGCGCGACACGCTGCACACCGACGCTCACGGCTACAACCTCCTGTACCTCTCGAGCGGCGTGGGCGCCTGCGTCGGCGCGCTGTGGACGGCGTCGCGGCGGCCCGGGCGGCCCCTGCGCACGATCGTCGTCGCGCTCGCCGTCTTCCTCGCCTCGTACGTCGGCGTCGCGCTCGCGCGCGACCTCGCCCTGGCCGTCGCGGCCCGCACCGTCGCGGGCGCCGCCATGATCACGTTCTTCGCGACGAGCAGCACGACGATCCAGCTCGCCGTGCCCGACGCGATCCGCTCGCGCGTGATGGCGCTCTGGACCTTCACGTTTGCGCTCGCCCTGCCCGTGGGGCAGGTCCTCCTCGGCGAACTGGCGCGGTCGCGCTCGGTGCCCGCGACGTACGGGTGGGGCGCCGTCGCCATGGCCGCGGGCGTCGTGCT
>Ga0163144_10022927_pt1 | contig 12353 bp, 6 predicted proteins | sample OliLak19BULKMAT1_FD_123175 | JGI IMG/M metagenome (GOLD analysis project Ga0163144, IMG submission 123175) | Freshwater microbial mat bacterial communities from Lake Vanda, McMurdo Dry Valleys, Antarctica - Oligotrophic Lake LV.19.BULKMAT1 | ecosystem: Environmental > Aquatic > Freshwater > Lake... | reverse complement strand
GCCGACGAGCCCCCACCTCCCTCTTCCGATCCCCATACCGATGTGAAGCCAGCCGCCCTTCCTCCTGGCCCCCCTTCGCGCGGCGGTACGGATGCCAAACCGATGCGTCCAATGGAAGAAAGCTCCACCCCGGCACCAGACAAAAAGACGGGCGATGAACCGAGCAAATAGCGCCAAGTGATCCCAGGAATAGCGCGCGACAAACCTGTCGCGCCGCCGCGTTCCTCGCCTGCTGGCGCCGAGCTTATTCCGCGCGCTGGAATCGAAATCTCGCGCTGCTGGCATGCCAGCAGCCCTTTCTCCCAAATGGCTTTCTTGCGACCATATACGGGCGAATTCGTCGCTTCTCGCACCACCGCCCCGCATCGCATCACCAGCCGCTCCTTGGCTTTAAGTGATCTCGTCTCCCCTGGCTGACCGCGCCAATTCCGGCCGCGCTCCTATCTTCGGACTTTTCAGCAAGCGCAGAAGAACCAGCACATTTTCTCAATTGCCTGCTGGGGGTGGTTCGATACGAAGTTACAGGTGGTATTGCGCCGATCGTATCGGCCGTGCGCTTGGTAGGGGTCATGAGGGACCGCTGCCGTGGTGAGACTCTCGGCCCCAGACCGGGCTCTCGCCCCCACGCGGAAAAGGAATTCCGAGATGAATCTGCTGTCCTACTACAAGTCGTGGTCGTCGCATGTTCGCTGGTGGATGCTCCTCGTCGGAGGTGTCAGCACCTGGGCCTACTCCGCAACGAGCGTCGAAGCGGGCCGCCCGACGATCGCTCCAGCCGTGCAAAGCGCACCGGTCGAAGCGCCGCAACTGATCGAAATTGAGCCGGATGCCGGCGCCACGCCCCTCTTGATTCCGGCCCATAAGCCCACTGACAAGAAAACGTCGCCGCGAACGGCTCCGGTGCCGATGGCGGTCGCGGCGGCGGTGCCGGTGCCGATGGGCCCGGTGAAACCGGCCGTGCCGGTGCCGGTGGGAGCGACGCGCAGCGACACGCCCGCGCCAGTCGCCGCGCCGATCAACTTGAACGCCGGCTCCTCGCGCCGCAATAGTCCCCCCGCCCCGACGACGAAACCGGCCGCGCCGGCGCCCGCCACGACGAATGGCGCGCCGGCCGGCCCAGCGACCGTGAAAAACGGGTTCGTCCCCAAGGCGCCGGTCGTCGCCAAGCCGGCCGCCGCACCGCAGATGCCCGTACCGCAGAAGCTCGAGCCGATCGCGGCTCAGCCAGGCGAAGCCAAGCCCGCACCGATCGCCGGCTTCACCACAGCGCCGGCTGACACCAATCCGTCAGATGTCAAGACCGAGCCGAAGGCCGAACTCGGCGGCTTCGCCAAAGTGGCGGTTAAGCCGGCAGCCGAAGCGCCGATCGAAATCCCCCGCGAATCGCAGGGCGGATCGACCGACCGCATCGAGGCCACCCCGTTCCCCGGCGAAGCTTCGCAGGCCGAGCGGATGGCGGGCGAGGATAGCCTGCCCCCGGTCTTTGATGCCGAAACGGCCCGTCGCATGCTCAGCGAGAAGCGGGCTGCGGACGCTGCCGAAGCGGCCCGGCGTCGTGTCGCCGAGCGGCAAGTGATGGAAGCGGCCGCGGCCCAGGAAGCGGCCAAGCTGCTTCGCCCCTTGGCCGGGCAGACCCCGCTCCAGCCGGTCGAACCGACCAGGCAAGCGGCTGCCAGTGAGCCACAAATCCGTCGCCCTTCGTTTGGACCTGAGCTGCCGCCGAAGTTTGCCGCCCCCAAGGCCGGGCCGCTGGTGGAAGTGGTGAAGCCGAGCCTGCCGGTTCATACGGCCAGCACCCCGGTTCGCCCGGTGCCGGCGATGCTGTCGCACGGCACGGCTGGCGCGACCAGCGCGAAGCCTGTCTCCACCGAGCAGAAAGCTTCCACCCAGCTGCCGCAGGCAAATAGCCCGCTGCCGCAAGCCAATCAGCCGGCTCGCATCGCGACCAAGCCGGTCGTGGAGCCTGGCTTCCGTGATCGGGGCGCGACTCCCGAAGCGGCCGAATTGAAGCGCGATGCCTTCCAGCCCGCCGGCCATGGGGCCAAGCCGATGAGGGCCGCCGCCGGGCTGCAGCTTGCACAGGTGCCGGGTGAACTTCAGCCTGTCGTGCCGGTCGTTCCGCCGCCGGCGGTGCCGATCCCTGGCGCCGAAGCGCCTCCAGAAATCCCCGCGGTGCCGCGTGTGGCGCCGGTTGGTCCGCTCGCGCCGATGGGACCGGCGGTGGAAGGGCCCGCCGTCGACGATCCGATCATCTCGATCGACGAGCATTTCGAAACCGTGCCGGTCACCGGCAAGCTCGATGTGCAAGTCCGCCGCAGCATCCTGCTTCGCACCAAGAGCGATATCTACCGCACCGCGGTGGTCGATCCGCAGATTTGCGATGTGGTGCAGTTCACACCGCGCGAAGTTTCGATCATCGGCAAAGGCCAAGGGGCGACGAACGTCACCTTCTGGTTCAACGACGGTCGCCATCGCCCGGTGAACTACGTGGTCCAAGTGAAGCCCGACCTCGAAGAGCGCCGCCGTCTCGAAGGGCAATACAAGCTCCTGCAAGACATCCTGCGCGAGCAGTTTCCCGATAGCAAGGTCTACCTGATCCCGGTCGCCGACAAGCTGATCGTGAAGGGGCAGGCTCGCGATATCGAAGAAGCGGCTCAGATCATGGCCGTGATTCGCGGTCAGACTTCAAGCATGGGCTCCCGCAATCAGAATACCTCCGGACTGTCGCAAGGCTCGGCCGCTCAGGTGCTCGCGCAGAGCGAGACGGGCCGCCAGCCCTGGCCGCGGATCCAGGTGATCAACCTGCTCCGAGTGCCTGGCATCCACCAGGTGGCGCTGCGGGTGAAGATCGCCGAGCTCAATCGCACCGCCGCTCGCGGCTTTGGCGTGGATGTTCGCGGCGTGATCGACATCGGGTCCAACGGCAGCAGCATCCTCTTGAGCTCGATCCTGAATGCAGCCACCGGCAACCAGCCCGCCTTGATCGCCAACTTCAGTGGCGACGACATCCAGATCGGCGTTCGCTACCTGCAGCAGCATGGTGTGATCCGGGTGCTGAGTGAGCCGACCTTGGTGACGATGAGCGGTCAGCCTGCCACGTTTGTTGCGGGTGGTGAGTTCGCCGTGCCCACCGTCGTCGGCTCGGCCGGAGTGAACGCGGTGACGACCGACTTCCGGGCCTTCGGTGCGATCGTCAGCTTCATGCCGACCGTGCTCGATAAGGACCGCATCCGGCTGCAAGTCGCCCCCGAGTTCAGCCAGATCAATGCCGGTAACTCGGTGAATGGCATCCCCGGCCTGAACGTGCGGGCGGTGACCACCACGGTGGAGATGCGGGAAGGCCAGACTCTGGCCATCGCCGGCTTGCTCGACGACAGCATGAAGGCCACGAATGTCGGCGACCTGCCGTTCCTGGCCAATATCTTCGGCCGCCGCGATGTCACTCGCAGCGAGACCGAGCTGATCATCCTGGTCACTCCGGAGCTGGTGCAGCCGATGGAGCCGGAAGAAGTTCCGCCGCTGCCTGGCTACGACGTGACCGAGCCGAACAACCGCCAGTTCTTTGTCAAAGGCGACCTGGAAGGGACACCGACCCGCGAATACCGCAGCACGATCTGGCATCGTCTCCGCAGCCGCTACACGGGCGGCGGCTCGGGCATGATCAGCGGCCCGTTTGGACACGGGAACTAAGGATTGATGCAATACTACATGACATGATCTTGAGACACTTCAAACGATTAGATCCACCGAACGCGTCCAGGGGGTTTACCCCCGTGGAGCGATCACTGAAGGCTACCCAGCAACGCCCGCGCGAAGCTCGTTCCGCCGCGAGCGGCCGAGCTTCGCTCTGCCGCTCGCGGCGGAACGACAAGGGGGCTGGGCGCGACGACGAGTAGCTGTCAGTGATGGCCCCACGGGGGTAAACCCCGTGGACGCCCCCGGAGGATGGAGCCGTCCCAATATCATGCGAAGTCATTGGTGTGGATAGGATCACGTTATAAGATTGTTCCATACGATGAACGATGAGCTAGGAACCTTAATACAATGAATGCCGCGCGATCCCGCTCGCGCGTCGTTCTTAGTACCTAGCTCATCGTTCCAAGTGATAAGACCCAGCCTTTAGCCTTTACATAGTTGGTCCCGCCATGACCCGCCTATTTCCTCTCTTCGGCTTGACTCTGATAGTCTTGTCATCCGGCTGTGCCCACTTCGACTGCTTCGACGAGCAGGATCAGTCCGGCTGCGGACACGCCCATCATGGGCATCACGGTGGTGGTGATGCGTGTGGCAATGGGCGCGGCAATGGCCGCAACAATCAGGTCGCCCCGTATGACCGGCCGTTTCCCCTGGGGGCGGTGAACGACACCTTCTGGGAGACGCAGCAGACCAACGCCGAAGCGGCCGACTTTATCTTTCACGACCATGAATTCCGCGGCGAAACGGCCCAATTGGCCCCCGCCGCCAAGCAGCACCTCGAGCAGGTGGCGATGCGCTGGGAGCACGTGCCGTTTCCAGTGTTGATCGAGATGAGCGAATACAACGCCAAGCCGCAGCTCGATCGGGCCCGGCGGCAAGCGATCATCGAGCAGCTGTCGCGGCTGGGGATTCATAATCCCGAGGGACGCGTCGTGATCGCCAATGCTTATACGCCCGGCTTGCCTGGCGTGCAGTCCGAACGGACGTATTATCGTTCGCTGGGCGGCCAGAATGGTGGCATGGGTGGTCGCTTCGGCGGCCGCGGCGGAACATTCCGCTAAACGTGGGATAGGCTTCCAGAGCGTCATATAAAGAAATAGCTGGCAACCCTGCTCGAAGCGAGTGGGGTTTCTGGCGTTCAAAGAAGTATATGAAAGACGCGCCAATACAAACCATTTGTTCCTAAATGATGTTGCATGATATGGGGACGGTTCGATTTTCCCGGGCGACCACGGGGTTTATCCCCGTGGGGCCATCACTGACAGCTACAGGTCGTCGCGCCCATCCCCACGGGGATAAACCCCATGGACGCGTTCGATGGATCGAATTCGTTCCGAGAGTCCCAAGATCACGAAATGTCATTTAATCTCCACTTCGCTCAGCTCCACTCTCCTCATCGCACCACCTCCTCGGAGCCTGCCCCATGACCTACTCCCTTCGCCACTTCCTCCTGGCCACGCTCGCCGCTCTGCTCCTCAGCGGCTGCACGAGCTCGGGCGGCGCGATGAACTGGGGTCCCTTCCAGCGCCGCTCCGACACGGCCGACACCATTCCGCTGAGCGGCGGCACGGCCGCCGCCCCTGCGCAGCAGACGTCCTCCAGTGGATCGTGGTTGCCGAGTTGGATGGGCGGTTCGTCGACTGACGCGACCTCGCCGAGCAAGACCGGCGCCAAGGGCCAAGGCGCGAAGAACGGCGCGCAGGCCAATACGGACGGCAGCCCGAATCTCGATTCGTATCAACCTTCGATCGGCAGTCGCCTGGCCAAGGGTCGCGAGTTGGAGCGTGCCGGGCAAAACGATCGGGCCCGCCTGCTCTACCAGGAATTGATCCGTCAGTATCCGAATTCGCCTGGCCCTTATCACCGGCTGGGTATTGTTTACGACAAGCAGAATCGCTTCCGCGACGCTCAAGAAAACCTGATCCACTCGCTGCAGCTCGACCCGCGCAATGCGGAAGTTCGCATCGACCTCGGCTACTGCTTCTACATGCAGGGGCAGATCGCTCAGGCCGAAGCCGAGACTCGCGCCGCCGTGGAACTGGCCCCGCGCGACGAACGGGCTCACAACAATCTCGCTTTGATTCTCGGCGCGCAGGACCGCGCCGCCGAAGCGCTCGAGCACTTCCGTCTCGGCGGCAGCGAGGCCGACGCGCAGTTCAACCTGGCGTTTGTGCATGCCTCGCGCAACAATCTTCCAGCCGCGAAGGAGTGCTTCAAGCAGGCTCTCGACGCCGACCCCACGCACGCGAAATCCCGCAAGGCCTTGGATTCGTTCGACACCTACGAAAACCAGCCGGAAGAGATGCGTCGCGTGATGGAGTCGGCCCTGGCCGGCGAGAGTCGCGGGACGATTCCGTTTGTTGAGCCCGGCACGGTGATGAAGGCTTCGGCGGAGGAAGGAAGTGACGCCTCCGCGTCATCTGCTTCTCCTCGCAGCAGCGTCGTTCCCGCCAGCGGGGTGACTCATCCCCGTCAGGCCTCGAAGGCGATTCACGGGCTCTACAACGAAGCCCGCAACCAGAAGCCCCTGACGAGCAGGGGAGAGTAGAGTAGTTCGGGGGCTCGGGGCGGCTTGACCGTCTCACGCCATGAGTGCGTAGCGCGCGATGAGCTGGCCGAGCATCGCGCCGGCGCCGGCCAGGAGAAGAATTCCGGCCAGGAGATCGAGCGTGGAGCGGCGCGCGAGGCCATTGCTTTCGACCAGGTCGAGATACTGGGGCGCGGTGCGAATCGCGCGATGCGCGAGGTGAAAGGGCTTATAGAAGTCGGGATCGTCGGGACTCTTCCCGGCGGCGATTTCCTCTTCCTCGAATTTCTGCATCAAGGCCCGGCGATCCAGGCATTGCTTCAGGTCGCGCTGAAAGGTTTCGCGGCGCGACTCGTCTTCGGCGAGTCGATCGGCTGCCGATTTGCCGGGCAATAGCGCCGCGAGAATCGCCGTCTGGCGCGTCTGGCAGTGTGCGATCAACTTCTCCTTCAACGCCGCCTCGGGCGAGAAGCGATCGGCGAGCATGGATGCCCTTTCGTAGGCCCGCCAAGCGGTAGCGAGCTGGCCGACTCGCTCGCAAATGCCGCCGAGCGCCAAGGCGAAATGGGGATTCGCGCCGCTGCCGAGGGTCCACATCCCGAGGATGCCGAGAGTCGGCTCGTCGAAGGGAACGGGCTTTTCGAGAATGGTGAGAAGCTCGCCTTTCCAGCTCCCTTCCGCGCCGGTTTCGGTAATGTCTTTGCGCAAAAGGCCGCGCAGCTCGAACATCTCATCGCTGTCGACCGATTGCGGCTTGCGCAACGCCTCGAGCACTTCCAGCGGGTCGTCGAGCCCCGAGTAGAGCGAGGGCCACTCGGGCTTCGAAACACGCGCGTCCTGCGGCGGCGGGCCTTGCAGCCAGCGATTGCCGAGCATGTCGTAAGTGGTCAGAAGCTCCGGCCGATCGATGGCGGCGAGGAAGAATTCAGCGGCGACAATCTGCCAAGTTTCGCGGCCGAAATGCGCATTCGGATTGATCGCCACCGAGAGCTTGAGGGAGGTGAGTCCTTCGGTCGCCAGGCGGCGCGCCGATCGGTCGCCGCGGATCGCAGCCGCGAAATGGGCATGGATCAAGTGGGTGCCGAGGTTGGCATACGCGCGGTAGAGTGGCAGGAGATTGTCGTGAATCTCCGGAATGCTCGGCGGCTCCTCCGATTCCGAGCGGACCAGCGCGCTCAGCGCCAGCTGTCGCTCGATCCAGGCCTTTTCGACGCCGCGCATCCGCTCTAGCTTCTCCTCTTGAATCGGCACCCCCTTCGCCGGCTCGCCGATCAGATCGAAGCCGGTGGAGAGGTCGTCGAGATTCGCGAGATACTCGGCGCTAGGAAGCTGGTCGCTCTGAAGCTTCGCCCGTTCCGCATCGAGGGCGGCCTGGCGAAGGCGATTGCGGGCGGCATACCAGGCGGGCCCCGGTCGATCGAATCGCTCGCAGAGGATGTCGTCGATCATCGCGAGGGCGAGAGGCGTTCCGCTGGCCGATTTCGGCACCACATGCGGCGCGGGGATCTGGTCGGGCAATTGAGAAAAAGCCAGCACCTGCCATTCGACGAGGCCCGCTCCGAGCGCTCCGCCGAGGATGGCGAGTGCCAGAGTGAGCACCTGTCCCAGCCGCACCATCAAGGCGGCCGGACGCTTGGTGTAGGGGGCGTCGAAGGGAGTGGAATCCATGCGCCCAGGTGCCGCGGCGAGTGGCCGAAAGAGGAAAGTGAAAGGTCGTTACGTTACCGCGATCATGTTTCGCCACATCGACCAGGCCAGGCTGCCGAGCAAAAGCACGCCGCCGGCTCCCATGCCTGCGAGCACATAACTGGAGGCCGCCGATTCGGAAGGCATCGGCTTGGTGGGGCGATAGTCGTCCTGCATTTGCCGCTCTGCTTCTGGCGAGCGGCGATCATTGATACAGGCTTGCGAAGTGGGAACGATCGCAAGGCAAGCCGCGGTCAGGATGACGCCGCCCAGGATGGTTCGCAGATTCGACATGGCTGACCTCGCAGCGAGTTGGCTGACAATCCCCACACGCCCCCCTTCATCTTATCGAGCGCGAAATGAGGGGACAACCTCTTGGAGCGTTCGGAGTTCCGCCTTTAGGCGGCTTTGGCGCATTCTCGACATTGATCTGCGAGTGGAATCCTAACCCGCCGCGTCAGCAAGGGAATATGTCTCACGACATTGATACGTTACTAGGATCAGTTCCTTGCTCACGCTGCGGGTTAAGATGCTGCAGGGAGATCGGGCTTGGTTGGCGGGCCAAAAGCCGCCTAAAGGCGGAACTCCGAGCGCAGGAACTCCGAACTTACGGAGCTTTCGCCTGCTGGCTCAGCAAATAGGCGACGAGCGCCGCGAAATCGGCCTCAGGCAATTGCTGAGCGATATTCTGCGGCATGGCCGACAGGGGCGAGACGATACGCTCTTCGATCTGACCGAGCATGATGCGGACTTCCTTGCCATCCTTATCGGCGAGGATCAGCACCTGCCCTTCCTCGCGAATCTGCAGGCCAGTGACCACGCGACCATCGGCGGTCTGCACGATCGTCGATCGGAAAGCGGGGTCGACATTCCGATTCGGATCGAGAATGTCTTCGAGCACACGATCAAGCCCGCGGGTTCCGATGCCATTCAGCTCCGGCCCGATCTTATTGCCTTCGGTGCCGATGCGATGGCAATTGGCGCAGTTCTTGGCGAAGATCGCTTTTCCCGCGGCGGCGTCCGGCTTTGCGGAGGCAAAGGTAGTGCGCCGCTTGCCGATCAGCTCGCGAATCGCGGCGTCGGCCGGCGGGAGACCTTCGGAGAGCTTGGCGAGCCGTGCGTCGAGCTTTTCCGGCTGGGAATTGCGCAGGCCATCGACGACCGTTTTCTCCAGCATCAATTGACGCGAGACCTTGCCACTTTCCATCGCCGCGAGCAAGGCTTCCGCCGCCGGTTTCGTGCGGGCGAGCGACGAAGCGATGTCAGTCGCCAGCGAGAAGTGGACTTGCGCGAGCCGGGCGATCAGGATCTTGCGGGCGTCGTCGCGATTCGAATCGGCGAGGAGCTGTGCCGCTTTCTGGCGGACCTTCATGACCTCGGCCGGATCGGCGAGGAGCCGATCGAGCAAAGGCATCGTTGCTTCGAAGCGCTCGGCCGAGCAGGTTTCTAGACACGTTTGACGGGTCGATTCGTCGGCCGTTCGCTTCTCGGCCAGCGCGGCGAGCGGGGTGTAGACTTCGCCGAGCTTCAGGTCTTTCGCCAACAAAGCACCTTGGGTTTGATGCCCTGGCTCTTGGCTGAGGAGCGAAGTCGCCAGCTTCACGGCCGCTTCGCGAACGACGGCCGGAAGCGCCGTGCCGCGCTCCTGGAATGCCTTTTGCACTTCGCGCAGCCGCGCGGCGGAGGAGGTGACTTGATCTCCCTCGCGCGGCAGCATCCATGCGGTGATGCCGGCGAGCTGATCGGGTGCGGCATAGCGAATGGCGTGCGCCGCCCGATCGAGGCTCCAGCGATCCGAGGCTCGCTTCGCTCCCAGATGATCGGCGACAAACTTCGCCGAGTCGGCGGTCTTCGCGCCAATGCTCACATCGAGCAGCTTTTCCACCATCTTCGGATCGCTGGCGTGAACAGCGATCGACCGAGCCTCTTCGAAGCCTTGCGGACCAAAAAGCTGATCGCGGAGCGACATGCGGATGACATGGATCAGCGACTGATCTTCTTTATCGGCGGAGGTCCAGGCATGGAGTAGCGGCGCGAGGTTGTCTTTGGAGGCGTGTCGACCGAGCGCATCGGCGGCGGAGCGGCGGACGAAGGCGTCGTCGTCTTGCAGCTTCTCGCGGACGAGCTCGGCGAGATAGGCCGTGTCGCCCGTCCATTCCTTCCGCTCGGCGAGCGCTTGCGTCAGGTGGAGTCGCACGAGCGGATCTTTATCGGCGGCGAGTTGGTTGATCTGATTTTTGGAGAGACCGCCGGTGCGCTCGAGAATCCAAATGGCGTGGGCTCGTTGCGTCGCGACGTTTTCGTCTTCGAACGCCTTGTTCGCGAGGATACCGCGCGGCGCGGGGCCGAAGCGGTCGACGATCTCATGCGTGGCGAAAACTCGCACGGTGAGATTCTCGCTCGCCAGGTGCTTCCACAATTCGTCGAGGCTCGCCTTCGTGAAATCGGGCCGCTGCGGATTGGCGACCGGCTTGTCCTTCGTTCCGCGATAGACGACGCGCCAAATCCGCCCGCGCGAGCGATCGCGCTCGGGATGGGTGAGGGAGACTTCGTAATGCCCAATGATTTTGTTGTAGAAATCGGCGATGTAGAGAGCGCCGTCCGGGCCGAGCTGGATATCCACAGGGCGAAACCACGGGTCATCGCAGGTGAGAAAGTCGGGCAGTTGCTCGCCGCGCATATACGAGCCCTTGGCCACGATGCGATTGTGGTTGAGCCGACAGGTCCACACATTGCCGATGAAGAGCGTGTCGCGATATTCGGGCGGGAAGTTGTGGGCCGCGTAATAAACGATGCCGCAGAGCGCGGTCGAATTGTGATTGTGGTCGATCAGCCGCGGACCTTCGCCGAGTCCATCGGTGGGCTTGCCGAAGCTGGGGTAGTAAGCGTTTCGCAGCACCTGATAGGCCGGCATGCTGTGGCAATCGGCCGTGTAGAGATTGCCGCGCGGATCGAAGCAGAGGCCGAAGGGATTCACTTGGCCCCAAGTGTAGCGCTCGATCGTCGAGCCGTCCGCTTTGAAGCGGTAAGTGCTGCCGGAATTGAGGTGCATCTCCTTGCCATCCTTGCCGTGGACCTTCGAATCATTGCGGAAGCCATGGCAAGCGTAATACCAATCGTCGAGCCAGCGAGTGAAGCTGTTGTTCATGCCGTGGGTGTCGTCGGTGCCGAAGGGGCCGAAGAGGACCTCGCGGGCGTCGATCTTGCCATCGCCATCGGTGTCGCGCGTGCGATAGAGATTGGGAATCGAATAGACCAGCGCGCCATCGCGGAGCGGATGATGGCCGATCGGGATATTGAGGCCATCGACATACCGCGAAGCCGTTTCGAAGTGGCCGTCGCCATCTTTGTCTTCGAGCAGGCTCATCGCGTCGCGCGGGTTTTCCTTCGCGGCGAATGGGTATTCGATGCTATGGGTGACGAAAAGCCGCCCCCGCGCATCGAACTTCAAGTTCATCGGCTTCTGAATCGCTGGCTCCGAGGCGACGAGCTGAATCTCGAAGCCTGGGGGGAGATGAAACTTCTTCTGCTCTTCTTCCGGAGTGAGAGGTCCGGTCGGGGCGACATGCTGCTGAGCGGAAATAAAAGTCGCGCTGGCCGCAAAGATGGCGGCAGCGACGAGAGTGGTACGAAAACAAGCAAGCATCGGCGGGACCTTTGCAGGCGGGGCAGTTGGATCAGGCCGGCGGAGAAGAGGCGCGCCGAATAGGCCAGAATAATCGGGGGAAGGGAGGACTGCCAGATGTTGGGCGAGGCTCGCCTGTCTTGAGTGCGATTAAATCCTCGAAAAAAGGGAAACGCAGAGGTCGCGGAGGACGCGGAGATCGGTGAGGAGTAGGACGTTTTACCGTTGGATTGTTTAACCGCGAATGAAACGAATTGTGCGAATGGCGATTTGGATGCCTGGAACTGATTCGAGTTGGAGACTGTGGATGCGGCCGGCGGGGTCGGTCCTGCCGCGAGACCATTCGCTTTATTCGTATGATTCGCGGTTATTTGATAACGGTCGCAGGCCTCACCGATCTCCGCGTTCTCTGCGACCTCTGCGTTTCAATTGCGTCATGCCGGACGACGACGCGGCGCTTCATTCGCCCTTCGGGCGAGGCGACGGCAAGATGCCGTCACTACATCCAACGAAAAAAACCGACGACGGAGCGGCAGGCTACTTTACGCCCTCCGGGCGGTAGTCGAATTCCCGTCTCACGCTTACCATGATGTATCTCCTCGTTCGCCATTCGGCTGAGGCGGTATCGGAATGTGATAGCGATGGGTGACTCCACGACCAAATCGGTTTGCTTCTTCGCGCGGCTGTGTTGCCTCACTTTCGTGGCCTCCCTCCTCGGCTGCTCCGCCCCTCCCTCCGAACTGCTCCATCCTGTCTCCGGCCACGTGACCCACGCAGGCAAGCCGCTGGCGACCGGCACGGTCTCCTTCCGCCCGGACG
>Ga0163144_10022926_pt1 | contig 12354 bp, 10 predicted proteins | sample OliLak19BULKMAT1_FD_123175 | JGI IMG/M metagenome (GOLD analysis project Ga0163144, IMG submission 123175) | Freshwater microbial mat bacterial communities from Lake Vanda, McMurdo Dry Valleys, Antarctica - Oligotrophic Lake LV.19.BULKMAT1 | ecosystem: Environmental > Aquatic > Freshwater >... | reverse complement strand
TTAGTGGCATTAATGCATTAAATCTAAACAATCTAGTGCACGCAGATGATATGATAATCATTCAAAAAAATCTGTTGCAAAAAACTCATCAAAATAAAAACTATCAAATTCAATATCGCATTCATCACAAAGACGGAGGTTTAAGGGTGGTACAAGATTCAGGACAAATCATATATAACGATTTAGGTAAACAAGCCGTATATACTGGCTACATTACAGACATTACCCCACTAGCAGAAAAGGAAAGACAATTAACTTTGCAGAACCAAGAATTACAAAAAGTAAATGCTGAGCTAGACAGATTTGTTTACAGTGCCAGTCACGAGATACGAGGCCCACTAATGAGTATATTGGGGCTAATGAATCTGGCAACAGATGAAGATGTAAGCTTACACGAAATAAAAGATTACTGCAGTATGGTGAAAAGTCGTGTAAATATGATAGATAACTATGTGCGAGACATAATACACTATGCGCAAAACGTAAGATTAGAGCAAGAAAACCAAATTATAGACCTAAAGCAGATATTTCAAGACGCCATTATTAAGCAAGCACACATTACGGGTGAATCAAAAATAATGACGCAATATTTAGAGACAGAGCTAAACCTAACTCTGTACAGCGATTATAGATCCATCAGTTTAATTATAAATAATCTAGTTAATAATGCCTATAAGTTTTATAGGGCTGATGTAGAGGAGCCTTATGTAATTATGCAAGTACAAAGAATGGCCTATGGTTTGTGCATTATCATATACGATAACGGTCAAGGTATAGAGTGTAAACAGCAAAAAAAAGTCTGGGATATGTTTTATCGCGGGCAAAATACTGCCAGCGGTAGCGGTTTAGGGCTATATCTGGTGAAAGAAGTGGTACAAAGACTAAATGGAGAAGTGATGCTGTATAGCCGACCTAAAGAAGGTACCCAAATAGGGGTGTATATACCCGATGCACGCAGAGAAAGTAAAGAAATATTCTAATTCAGGTGCAAGAGATAAATTTTAAGTAATTCCAAAAATAATTGCTTTAATTTGGAAAATTATTATCTGATGACTTCCTAAATTGCATTATATTACTTTACTAATCCTCATTATATATAAGTAATACGATTATTATTAGAATTAATATTATTTTAATGTCTATTATTCTAAATTATTCTAAACAATTTTCCTTTTAATTGATTTACTATAAGTTGCCGGAACGAGTAAAGGGGACTAACTGTAAGAATATGAAAGCAAGACTGTATATAACATTTGGAGTGATTAGTTTATTAATGTCGATATTTATATCAGCTAGCCAAATATTTCAAGTCTTAAATGCCCATATTCATACTGGTGTTGCATTGTTTCTAATGTTATTGTCGCCAATCTTGGGCTTTGTTATTACACCCATTATAGCATTAAAGTATGGTAATTTTACCCCATTTTTAGTCTATTACTTGGGGATTTCTGTTTACATCTTGTTGAGGGCCAAGGGCAGAGCATTACAAAGTCTGTAGTTAGCCATATATTGAAATTAGGTATTATCAAATAGACCTTACAAAAATTAACTTCTTTGTAGCGGCAGTTGCCCAGCACACATCACATTAGAAGTTTGCTTCATTTACTTTTTTAAGGTTTTTTAGGTTTGTATATTTGGAATACAGTTTGCTAACTTGTGTAAACAAATATTGCTTATGAATCATAAATACAAAATGCATCCGCTAATTAAACTTAGACAATTTACTATTTCAGTACTTTGTTTAATTGCTGTAGCGTTGACTACTACAATAGTGTCGGCACAAGATGACCCTGAAATGGCAGAATTTGTAGAGGCTATGCCTGACGATTCACTTATTATAGCTGAGCACTATATAGACTCTTTGCCAGAAAAATATGAAAATAAAAAGGTTCACGAGATAGTAGAGCAATACCTTAAGGATTATGAATTTCTATTTGATGAATTGAATAATGCTGAGGTCGGTAAAGTGTATTATACTAAAAGTAAAGACTTTGCCAAAATTTTGAAATTTAGCGATAGGAAAGTTGAAGCCCTTTATGCAATATTTATTAACGAGGATAGAAAAATTACAGTAAGGCTGTACGGTAGGGAAAAGATAAACAGCAAAGGGAAAACTTGGCAGATAATGGGGCGTAGAAGCAAAACCGCTATGCTGAATTGGAATTCTGCATTTAGAAAAAATTTGAAGAAAAAATTCAGAATAACTTCTAAACTGAAAGCTCTTGACGAGTAATTTTAATTTAAACAATAGACAATAGATTCTTGTAAATAATCAACAACTAAAAACTTATAATAATGACACATAACAATAGTATAAATAGACTACTACTTCCTATATCACTATCTATCATTGGTTTGGGTTGTCTGGTTGTCACTGGCATATTAGCATACCGCGAATTAATTAGTAATGAGGACGACCTGACGGAAGAAATTTATAATGAAGGTATAGAAAACTATGATGTCGTAAAAGGCAAGCCTGTCATATTTGGAATGGCAGAGTAGTTTTTTTTAAGGCTAAATAATAGCTGTATTTAGGCTGTAGCTTCATCTGTGCTGCTTGGTTTCTCTCGCAATTTAATTAAGCCTGTTTGGGCAAAGTATTGCACTATTTGTCCTTTTATTAAACGTTCCTGCTCTACAGGTGTCATATTAGGTAATGGCTTAATTTGCTTAAAGTGATGCCAACCATTAGCATCGATATACTCTACCTCAAAATATCCCGCTAAAGCCATAATACTGCTAAAGGCAAGATTCATAACATCTTGTTTTTCCTCTTTAGTGTACTTTTCTTGTCTGGTTCCTAATTCCCTCAATCCTATTACAAATAAAATACTTTTTAAGTCAGCTATTTTATCAAATCGTCTCATCATAAATCCAACGACTGCGGGCCAACCCGGTATAGGGGCATTAGGGTTATCAGCTTTATGTTCTCTTAATTCTTCCAGATTCCAGGGTTCCATATTGTAGTGTCGTTAGGACTATTATATTCAAAGTTATTAAAATGTCTATCTACTTGTTTGCGATGTCGATAGGCTAAAAAGTTGACAAACTCAGCTAAAAATAGCTTTGGCTTTACTCCAATTAGTAATCCACTGGCATCATTATATACCAATTGAGTTTGATTATTAAACGCAAATCTATAACCTCCACTAATGCCAATACCCAACCAATCATATATTTTATAATAACCTATTAAGTCAACTTCAAACATTGTCATAGGCTTAAAGGCATATGAACCAGTTTTTTCTTTAATCCCTACCCTACCTACTCCGTATGACAATGGTGTACTAATCAGCCACTTATCGTTCTTCACCCAAAGTGGCTCAAAGAAAATGGTATTATAACGCAAGCTTCTTTTCCCTCTAAATAAAGAATCACCGTATTTAAATAAATTTGGAGGAGGGGTAAATATGCTGTAAGTGCCAAAGCCGATTCTATACCTGCCACCCCATATTAGACCTGCTTTTATTCCTATTCTATTTAGCAATTCATAGTCATAGGCTATAGAACTAGCATTGTCAAACCCAAAATAAAGTTTCGGTTTAGCACGCCAAGCATTTGCCAAACTGCTGTCTTGTTTTATAAGGCTAAGTTGCGCAAGTGCCTGTTTCCCAAAGAACATAATACATATTGTCAGTACAAAAAAGCCTTTGCGTATAAGTACCATTTTGTTACTCAGTATTATTAATTTTAGTTATAGTTGCTATATGTTGTCAAAAAATAAACCATATTTCCTATTTAAAGTTGGGTAGTATTTCTGCTTTAACTATATGCAGGTACATATATGGCTTTTTTGCATTCTGCTTACGCCATACTATATCGCTATTAATCAAGGTAATAGTTTTAACATTGGTTGCAATAGTCTGAGCTTTTGCTCCCTCATTCATTAGTCCAGTTTTTATTTTTAGTTGCTCTTGCACTTCATCATACTTTGCTCCCTGCCTAATTGCGTTTTTTTCTATATGCTGCAACGATAAATCTACTATTGGGAATATTATTGCTGTATTGCTGTCTATAGGCTTAAACATATTCTTAGCACTCAATTCAGCCTCCATTCTAAACATTAGCTCCCAATTAGGGGTAGACGATTTAGGTTTAGGATAGCTAAAATAAATTAACTCCTGACCTAACTTGGGAAACTTAACCTTAAATATTATGGAGCCATCAGCAGCCTTAGCTAGGCTAGCATTTGAATCATTTATTGACTTATAGTATGGATAATAAACGAGTGCGGCCTTGCGCTGAGAATCTGCATAAATTATCGGTGTAGATGATATTCTATAGGCCGCAGGAAATTTAAAGTTATTGAACAGAAAACAATAGTACAATTTACTTCCATCCACTCCTAAGTTTAACGGGGGGTGATTTCCAAACCAAATGCTGACCTGTTCTGATAGTTTTTCTTGTAGTGCTGGGTTCACTACGGCGGTTGAGAATATTAAATTTTTGTAAATACCAGTTGTGTCTTTATTGGCTATTAGCTCATTCACATACAGTTTAACTTGGTCACTTTTTTGCCCATCTGTGGTAGAATCTGTTATGAAGCTGGTACGTTTTAAGTCATTAGTGCTCATTACCACACTATTTTGAATTTTACCTACTTTATTATAATAATACACTGTGTAAATGGCCATAAACGATACACAAAATGCCCCAACAAATACCAGAATCTTTTGACTTAATGTATATTTTCCCTTGCCTTTGCCTAACTCATCTCTCATATTTATTGTTGTATATACTTATACTATTGCAAATGTAGGTCTGATGTTGAGACTATTTTTGCCAGAAATTTATGAGTATGCGCAAATTTTTAGTCTATTTGATTCGAGCTTTACCTTGGTTAGTCATCCTTATTGCCTTTATCATTTTATTTTTTGCATACTTTAAAACCAAAAACTGGTTTAAGTGGGGCACAACTGCAAAAACTGAAGTAAGTACCCACCAAATGGTGGTGCAACAAATAGAAGAACTTGGAAAACTGGAACTAGTTAAGTTCAGAATAAAAGATGTGGTAGAACATACATTACATAGAGCTTGGTATAGAGGCGGAGATACAAGAGTATTGCTGGTAGTAGGGGGAGAGGCAGTGGGATGTATAGACTTAAGAAAGATAGCCAGTAGTGACGTAACTACTTTAGATAGTGGCTCCATCATTATATTGTTACCTCAACCAGAAATATGCTATAGTAAAATTAATCATAACGAAAGCCACGTGTACGATACTAAAGCTAACATATTTTATGGCAGTGCAGAGGCACTTGATTCTGCGTATAGGCGTGCTGAGGGGCAAATAGAAAAGGCTGCATTACAACAAGGAATACTGAAACAAACACAAGAAAATGCATTAAAATTACTAACACCGTTACTTACTAGAATGTCTGGCAAACGGGTTGTATTGGTGTTTAAAGCTAAGAAAGAAGCCAACTAATTCAAATAAAACTACCTATCTCAGTAAATTAATAGTACCATTTTTAAAGATATTGCTTCTACCTCCGCCTAGACTTACTTGATACACGTATACATCCATTGGGCACTGTTTACCTTTATAGGTTCCGTCCCATTGTTTCATTAAATCGTTACTGGTAAATAATTTTTCACCCCATCGATTAAATATCGTGATGCTAAAGCTTTTATAGTTAGATGCAATTACCTTAAAGTAGTCATTTAATCCAGCTTCACCGTTGCCTGGCGTAAAGCTATTGGGTATCCAAAGTATTGGCTCAAAGTCAAAGCAAATTTTATTACTATAACTTCGGCTGGTATCGCCCCCGTTATTTTCTATAGCTATTACTCGGAAACATTGTTTATAACCCTCTAGACTTGCTACAAGGCTTTGTCTCAAATCAAGACTTTCACTAAACAGATTTAGGGTAGTATCTTCATTATATAACCTATTAAATCTATAGGCTGCTACACCACGTAACCAACCTTCATACTCGTTCCAAGTTGTAAAAATAGAAGTGTCTTTTATGTTTCCTTTTAGCAATATTGAACGATGAATATTGGTACTCATCTCAAACCTACAACTGTTTCTGCCTACTACTCTGTAATAGTAACTATGTAAACCAGTTTCTACATTTCTATCTATATATTCAGTCTTTTCATAACTAACACTGTCTATTAGGTACTCAATATCGCTCTTGTCAGCTCTACGATATATTAACCATCTAGAGGTGTGAAATTGACTATTAATTGGCTTGAATTTCACTTTAATAACCTTGTCATTCTCTGGCAAAGTGCTTACATACACCAATCTTACGTCAAGTGAATCTACTATTATATCAAATGTTCGTTTTGGACCTGGACAGCCAAAATCATTTACTTCTTGCACATTTACTTTCCTTATGCCAGCTCTATTAAAATCAATACTTATAGTGTCAGTCCCCTGACCACTGGTTATAATGCCTCCATCAGTTGACCATAAATAGGTACTTGTCTTAAACCCTTTCACATAATATTGAATATTAGTTAAATTAGGGAAGCACACGGATTTAGGTCCGATGATGTTACCCGTAATTGGTAATCTAAATACCCTTACCCCATATGTTCTAACTGTACCTGGACAAGAATCTTTACTTAATTCTACCACTTGAAATATTAAAGTGTCTTTATTTGAACTGCTTAATCTAAAGACATACTTTATGGTCGGCGTAGTGTCTGGCAACAATTTACCATTTACTACCCAAGTAAATCTACTACCAGCAAAGCCAGTTACACTGTAAATACCAGTGTCGTTCTCGCAAATTTTATCGGGACCAGTTATTCCCGTTGTCCTAGGTATTGGATGAATATTTATTGGTTTACCTATCGGTCTACCTATACATTGGGTGCCGTTTACACTGTCAAATGCAAACTCTTGTACACCTATATAGCCTATTTGTTCTGAGTCCCAATCAACAATAATGCTATTAGAGTTTTGACCGCTGATTATAGTTCCGCCACTTATTGCCCATTTATAATTACTGTTATTAGTAGAAGGTACAGAGTAGATTACACCTTTTGTAAATTCACATAGGCTGGTGTCACCAATAACAGGTGGGGTATATAATACATAGTCTATAATGATGGGCATTAATAAAGTATCACCTAAACATCCAAACTCTGTCACCTCATATACTTTTACCAACCCTGATCCTTTATTACCCCAATTTACCTTGATGGAAGCAGTATTCCCTCCACTTACTTGGGTACCTCCATTTATGGTCCAAATGTATTTTGAGTTTAATTGACCAGTTACGAAATAACTAATATTACTTGCATTTGGACAAACTGAATTAGATCCAAATATTTTCTTAGCTAACGGTTCACTAATTCTTATATTCAAATATTGAGTATCACTAGGACAACCGGTAGAGGCTACACCTACTACCTTAACTATGTCTGTACCTCTGTTATTCCATTGTACAGTTATAATATTAGAATTGGCATTACCTATTATCTGCGCTTTATTTACAAACCACAAATAGTTTGCAACATCTGGGTTTTGATTTATGCTATAAGTTGACTGTTTACCAAAGCATACATTTATTGGTCCTACTATTTTGCTAATAGTTGGTCTTGAAAATATAGGTATAATTAAGAAAGTTGTGTCACTGACACACCCCTCTGTTGTGGTCTCATATGCTGATATTCTACCTGAACCCTTGGCAATCCAGATTACGTCAATGCTGGTGTCTGTATTACTAAAGCTGTTATTAAAATTTCCACCACTCACTGTCCATATAATCTTATTAGTCTTAGATGTAGTATTCACATAGTAGCGTTGCGATGAACCTAAACAGGCTGGCTGTGGCCCAAATATCTTAGTAGGTCCTTTTAATGGGCGTACAAATACTGTTATAGCGTCGTTTGTAATTTTAGGTGGGCAGCCGTCATCTGATACTCTTAAATAAAATATGTAAGGCTGAGTTTTTGTATTTTTACAGGTTGTCTGCCAAATAAACTTAGACCTTAATCGTGTGAATCCAGATGCATTAGACATAGTAGCTGGTGGATTAGTCTTGCTTGCATCAAATATATCGCCTGTTACTACCAGATTAATGTTGTCGTTAGGATCTGCATATTCAACATCAAATTCAAGTTTTTGCCCTGCTGTTATTACGTAAGTGTTAGATTTACTCCCATTTACAAACTGGCGCTGGGGAACTGGATTGGGGTTACAAGAAGTTACAATTATTTGTATATCCCTTCTGGTTACTGCCAAAAGTTTTCCGTTTCTATACTCAAATACGTCAACTGCGATAGCAAAATTTCCAACAATTGTACTGTATAATTTTAACAATCCTGTTATTGGCTCTATTGTGGCCAAACCTGAGGTTCCAAATGGATTTGCAGTGGAGAATCCCCCTTTGTAGGGTACATTTCTAGGATAAATAAAGTCTAAACTAGGTGATGGTTTTGGATTTGATTTATCAGCGCCATCCCAAGGGGTCGCTAACTTATAGGCAAGAGAATCACCGTCATCATCAATGGCGGTGTATATTAACTTGACGCTATCATTTAGGCAAATATAGGGTGCTGGTATATCTGTAAACCGTGGTGAACTATTTACAATACCTGTCGGGGAAATAAATCCATAATAAGTCTGACCTATTTCATCTGGAACATTCACCATTGTATTTCTGCAACAGCGTTCGAATACATAATCGTAGCCAAAAGGTGATGCATCTAAAGATACGAAACCGGTATAGATACCCTCCTCTAAACAGAAATTTGGTATGTTAGCGCAAGAGCTACCGCCTGTTGGTGGATTTACCCTTCTAATGCTGGGTTTTATAAGTTTTATTGTTTTATAAAGATTACCTATACCGTCATTTTCATAGAAACCTACTTGTATATCATCATCGTAATCAGCTTGTCCAAATAAACAATCCCTATAAATGGTAAATGTAATTCTATAATTAAATTTTCCACTGTTGTCTTTACCCAAATAGACAAAGGCTGTGCTACCGCCTACTAAGTGCGTTGCGCGCAACTGGGTTGGTAATAATAAACCTATTATTCCTAAAAGGAAAATGAATGAAATAATAAGTTTGTTCCTTGGTAACATATTCCTTTTTTTAAATATACTAACTCAACTAGTGGCACAAAAAATTAATTTAGACGAAACATATCGGCTACACGTAAGCAATATATGCAAATATTTAACCACACTTTTAGCAAAAGGTTGAAACTGTATAATTCTTTTGCATATTAATACGTCAATGTCTTCAATTATCGCTTAACAAAGCAGTATTAATATTAGACGCATAATTCAATATTTTGGTTGCTAAAGTAATCTGGTTTTAGCCTATTAAAGTAATTCCTTTAATTGTTCTTGAAATCCAGTTAATCCAATAGCATTTCCACTATTTATCATTAATATATTACCCTTAAGTTGTCGCTTATTTATCTCATTTACAGTAGCCATAGCGTGCTTTATTCCATATATTGGGTCTAATAAAATGCCTTCCGTGGTTGCCATTTTTCTAACTTGGTTCAATATCGTTTTATTTACTTGCCCAAAACTGACTGCAGTAGGTGGATATATAAAAGTAATGTGATTTTGCATTGGGTTAATCTTGTGGTGGTATTTCTCGTCAAATGCATTGGCTAGTATTTCTGCCTTATGGCGAAATTCTGCTTCAGTACCTGCTATTAGTGTTACATATACCTTTGGCAACACTATATATGGCCATAATTCCGCTAAACCACTTAAAAATGATATAGCTTGTAGTCCTGTGCCACTGTCTATGAATATATGTTCGAATTCAGTATCATTCTCCATACAGTTACGCACCACATCTAGACACAGCGTCATAGCGCCTGGTATGGCTTCTATCATTGCGCAGCCTTCCGGTAAATATACTGGGTTAAGTCCTTGTGCCTCTATGGTATTTAGCAAAGTAAAAACATAATCTGAGCTGGGTGGATATTCTGACCTGGGTAGAGTGTGCAATCGATCCTGACTAGGCACCATACATAATTGTCGCCAAAGCATATTGCCTTTCAGTTGGCTTTGGTGTGACTCTGGCACCACAAAGTGAATACCCATATTCATTTCCCTAGCCAATAGGGTTAATCCCATTAAATTGTTACTATGTTCACCACCAGCCGCAACTAAGGTGTCAAAACCATTTCTACGAAAGTAGGGTTGCAGGCTAGCGTATTTCCTAGTTTTGCTGCCACTTATCATACCCATCTCGTCTTCACGCTTCATCTGCAACAAGGCGCCGCTTGGCAAATCAGCATACCTTGTTATGGGCTGAATACGGCTCTGCCAAACCAGTCCTGCGGGTATCTGGCTATATATAAATTGTTCTAGTTGGCTGTAGGCATACATAGAATGGGCAATAGTATAGATTATACTATGTTTGTAAAGTGACAAATAAAAACAAAAAACGTTTGGATCAAGAAAAAATAATAGTAGGTGACATTATAAAGAAGTTTACTATGCAGCCACACCCAGAGGGTGGTTGGTACACTGAGACTTATCGCAGTCAGGGCATTCACCCTAATGACTTTATGCAACAGTTCCCGGCTGGTATGAACTATTCTACGGCTATTTATTACTTGTTAGAAAGGGGGCAATATAGCACTTTTCATAAAATAAAGAGTGACGAAATGTGGCATCATTACAGTGGAGAAGATTTGCATATACATTGCCTTGACCCACAATCTGGTAACTATGAATTAAAAGTATTGGGTAGCCTATACAGTGCCAATAATAATGCACAACCACAACACTGGGTGCCAGCAAACGTGTGGTTTGCATCTGAACCAGCACCAACTGCAGAATATGTGCTGACAGGTTGTACTGTATCTCCCGGGTTTAACTTTAGTTGCTTTGAAATTGCGAAAAGACAAGATTTAATTCGAACATTTGCAGAACATACGGCATTAATCACTAGACTAACCCAAACGTAGAATTACATTGATTTTAACTATATTTTTACTAAAGCACATAGCTTTAAACAAAGCCGTGCCTGTTGAGTACGTATTTGCATTAGTTATGTTGTTATTGTCTGGCATTACTTTATTCAGGTTATATAGGCTTAGAGTTAAAAGTAGATTTCAGGCTTTTATGTTTCTTGGTGCATCTATACCAGCAGCATTTTTCCTATACGCAGTAGCACCGTGGTCATATCTTAGCTATTATTTAAAGTACGTCTTAGCTGGGCTATACATCATTGGTTTGCTACTGGTAATACCTAGAATAATTAGGGCACAAGCATTTAGCGAAACCATTAAGACTCCTTGGCTTGTAGGCAGAATATTATTAATGTTGATAGCCATAACATTGGTACTATATTGGGTAGCTGGCTATACTTACATTGCATCTGATGCTGTTAACCTTAAGTTCCCATTTCATACCGATAAGAAATACTATGTAATGCAAGGCGGCGCCAGCAGATTAACCAATCCTGCACATAGAAACTTCAGCAAACAATTGTATGGTTATGCTATGGACGTGGCAGCTTTATATCCACTGGGTAATAGAGCGAACGGCATTCACCCAAAAGACTTAAATAACTATGCCATATACGGTGACACTCTGTTCAGCCCCTGTGATGGTGTCGTAATACAAATGGTTGATAGCATTGTTGAAAATACACCTGGAACCTACTTTATTAAACTAGTCCACGGTAATCACGTCATCATACAAAATAAAGATTATAGGTTATTTATGGCCCACTTTATTCGGAAATCGGTTACGGTAAAAATAGGAGATACCGTATCACTAGGGCAACCTATTGCTAGAGTGGGAAATGCCGGCTTTAGTGCCGAACCACACCTACATATAAACGTACTAAAAGGGTACAAAAAAAGCAATCTGTTAGAGAAACTTAGTAAACTGCCTATTGGTAAACGCTTTACAGATTTGCCTGAATGGCAATTTGAGTATCCGTACGATGGCAATTCAGTTCCTTTCTTATTCGATGGTGAATTTTACAGTATTAATGACATAATGCAGCGGAAGAACTAGGTAAGATTCTACTAACTGTTTTGTATTCTTAATCTATCAAAATGGCTAAAATTGGCTTTATTTGTTGGTAAAATGAGTGGTAAACACAATACTATTTCCAAACTTATATTTGACCTACTATATGGACTTAAACTCAAAACTACCTAACAAATTAATCATAAACATTGATTGGAGCGATGTAGACGTATTTGCCCACGTGAACAATGTAATGATCTTTAAATACATTCAGGCGGCACGTGTTAGTTATTGGCAACGTGTAGGGATAGCGGTACTTCCATTAGAAGATAAACCTGCTGTAATATTAGCTAGTTGTAACTGTGACTTTAAGAAACCACTATTCTTCCCAGGTCTAGTTTACATATCTAGTGGATGCTGCTATTTGGGTAACA
>Ga0163144_10022924_pt1 | contig 12355 bp, 7 predicted proteins | sample OliLak19BULKMAT1_FD_123175 | JGI IMG/M metagenome (GOLD analysis project Ga0163144, IMG submission 123175) | Freshwater microbial mat bacterial communities from Lake Vanda, McMurdo Dry Valleys, Antarctica - Oligotrophic Lake LV.19.BULKMAT1 | ecosystem: Environmental > Aquatic > Freshwater > Lake... | reverse complement strand
GTGTCCTCTGTGTCCTCTGTGTCCTCTGTGGTAGATTCTTCAGTTGCCCGGCCCGAACACTTCGATCTCCCGCAGCATTAATTTCATCGGCATCAATTTGTTATCCCACAGCTTGCCGAATTCGTCGGGAATGAATCCGCGCGTCGTGCGGTGAACGGTGAGGCGCAATTTCGCCGCGTTCACGGCTTTGAATTGGTGGACGAACGTGTTGTTGTCGAGATACCACGTGTGCGTCGAACTACCCGACGACTCGCACACGTCGCTTTTCGGGCACGGCGTGCGGACCTTTTCGAGCTCGACCCCGTTCGCGCCGTCGAATGCGTGCAGGTCGTAATCGAGCAGCGCGCAGAACGCGTTGTCGGCGCGAACGCTCGTGATGATCGCGCGGCCGATGCTCTTCGGTTCCTTCAACGTGAGCTCCAACGTCTGCGGCCCGCTGTTGAGCTCGCCCGTCCAAATCGGCGAATTTCCAGTGCCCCCGTTCGGGTGCCCGGCGTGGAACGTTTCGATGATGCCGTTGGTCAGGATGCCATTGTCTTTTTCGATTTTCGCGGAGTAGCTCACGGCCGCGTCCGTCGCGAGATTGGGACCGAAGTCAAATTTCGGCGCGGTGATCTCCTGTCCGGGCGCGAGTCGAATAAACGTTCCGAGCTGAATCGCGCTGATGTTCAGCGTGCCGTTTTTCAGGGCCTCTTTTCTCGAATTGCCAAAGGCGTCAACGATCTCGACATCGGTGCCGCCAGCGACACTGAACTCCAGCGGAAAATCGAGCGTGCCGAGATTGCGCAGAATCAGCGTGCTGCCGTCGTTGCCTTTGTAGTTCAGAGCCATCAGGAAGCGGTTGCCGTGAGCGCCGAAATCCAGCGTGCCAGCGTACGCGCGGTTCTGCGTCATCGCGTAGCGCGTGCGCAGCGAAAGCCCGCCGGGATGCGGGCCGTGTGCGACCAAAGGTACGACGGCACGGTGTTGTAGCCGCCCTCGTTCAAGTAATAGTGGCTGTTGTGATCGGGCGAAATGCCGAGCGTTTCCAGCAGATCGCGGTGCATCATCACGCGCACGGCCTGAGCGCTTCCGAGGAAGGATTTGCCGCGCACGCCGGCGATGGCGCGCTCCGTCTGCCAGATCTCTTTCTTCTCGTCACCGTACTTCGCCATGAGCTGTTTCAGCGCGCCGATTTTCCAGATCCAGTGCACCGGATCGACGCTCTCGTGGCCTTCGGAATCATGGATCGAGAGGATGTCGATGAAGTCCTTGCCGCCCTGTTTATAAAACTTTTCGTACCAGCCCAGGTCCACGCCGCAGACGTCGGGCCCCATGACTTTTGCCGCCGGATCGATGCTCCTGATGAGCGGGTAGAGTAGCTTCACGAGCTCCGCGTACTGTTCGGGACTCATCGAGAAATTGGGCTCATTCATGATCTCCCAGAATTTCACGCGGCCTTTGTAGCGCGTCACCGTCGCCTTCACGTTTTCGACTGTGCAATCTTTCTTGTCGGAGAACTGGCACAGCAGCACGGCGCCCATTTTTTCGCAGTCGGAAACCGCGTGTTCAAATTTTTCAGGCGCCAAAGCGGGGTGCAGCCGCACAGTAGGCAGGCCGACGAACATCTGCCGGGAGATATCGTCCCAGCCCATCTTGGATTGGCCTTCGACGAGCGCGACCAAGCTGGGGAATTTCGGCGTCACACCGAAATGCTCGACTACGCCCGCGAGCCGCTGCCCTTTATGGATGACTTCGCTGACGACCGTGTACCAGCCAAAGCGTGGCGGCGTGACGGAGAAGGCGTGGCGCGCTTCGGCGCTGTTCTGCAATTTCAGATCGAATGTGTCTTTCGCGATTTCGGTTTTGTACATGTCGTAGACGAAGTAATTGACCGTGATGTCGCTGATCAAGCGGTTGGCGGGGGCGACGATGAACTCCACGGGTACCGGCGCGAAATCGTAGGCGATGTTATACGGCAATTTGATCGCAAGCGACGTCTTGAAGCCGAGCAGCAGCGCGTTGCTCTGGATGGAATTGGTCTTCTCCAGATCCAGGTAATCCGCGCGCGTTTTGACGATGCGCTGTCAATGGCGAGGCGCTGTGGGTTATTCTTCTCGCCGAGCGCCTCGTCTTTCACTGAAAATTCGAGCAGGAACTTTGCCGCTCTGATCGAACTTTTGCACGCGCAGGTTGCCGAATACCGGCTTGTTCTTGTCATACCGCGCGCCGTCGAGCACATACGGATTGTTCTGCGCATCGAACGCCAGATCGCGAATCTCCAAAAATTGCCCTGGCCCGCTGCCCGGCCCGCCAAAGTCGAGCTCGTTGCCCTCGCCAAACTGCCCCGCCAGCGCGGAGGCGCTCACAACAGCCGCCAGAACAAGTGCCAGAACCCCGATTTTTTTCATCCTAGTTCCCCCCGGAGCTAATGGCGGTTTCAGAAAAATTCATTTCTGTTGATGGAATGGTCGCCACAATGGAAGATTTGACCGCGCGAGATTACACAGAAAGCGATTCGTTAGACCTGGATTTTCTGTCGTTAGCCTCACCGAAGTGAGTAAAACACCAAAATCTTTGTTGAATCGAGTGCTGCGGGGTAGTACAAATAGGGCTTCTGGCTGATTGACGTTCGGGAAGGGGGTTTCCCCCCGTGCGCCGCAGGCCTGAACCCTCAGGGAAACCCTCGCTGGACGGCTTTTTTGATCCTTGCCTTCAGGCTGAAGATCAGAGAAGACGATAAAAAGAGAAAGACGAGGCCATTGACCACAAGGTCGATGACGTTAGAGAAACGATAGACGTATCGGACCGGCAGATATTTTCTCCTTCAAGAGGGAGGGTCTGCGCGTGTCCGTTTTTGTCGTTTAAAGTGGTTTTTCGCCATTCATGAGTGGAGTTTAGATTTTAGCACTTTTTTCACCGCAGAGACGCTGAGGCGCAGAGAACAACGGGTGGCTAAAATCCCGGTGAGCACCTTTTTGTCATTGCTTGTCGGGCGGTGAAATTGATTTTTGAATTTACGATCGTTTTTTGGACTGTTACAAGAGGAGCCTCAAACACATGCCAGCACTCCCGATCCGCTTTTTTGGCCGGGCCAAACACATGCAGGATATTCCCAATCTGTGTGAAACGCAGCGCAAGTTCTACGCGGATTTCCTCCAGGCCGATGTCCTGCCCAACGAGCGCAAGCGCGACGGGCTGCAGGCCATCTTCCAGGAAGTGTTCCCGATATACTCCTACGATGAGCAGATTTCGCTCGACTTCATGGAGTACGATCTGGGCGAGCCGCGCCACACGCCGGACGAATGCCGCGCGCTGGGTCTGACTTACGGTGCTCCGTTGAAAATCCGCTGCCGCCTCAAGCGCGAAGAAGTCGTTGAAGAAGAAGTCTATCTCGGATCGGTGCCCCTGATGATCGGCGGCGGCGAATTCATCATCAACGGCGCCGAGCGCGTGATCGTGACGCAGATTCAGCGTTCGCCTGGCGCTGATTTCTCCGAAGAAATGCATCCGTCCGGCAAACGCCTGCACTCCTGCCGCATCATTCCGGAACGCGGCAGCTGGATCCAGGTCGAAGTCAGCAGCAAGGACCTCCTCTATCTGCGTATCGACCGCAGCGGCAAGATCATCGGCACAACGTTCTTGCGCGCGCTGAGCGACAAGTTCGGCAGCACGAAGGATATTCTGAAAGCGTTCTATCCGGTCGAAACCATTTCGCTCTCGAGCAAGACCGAGAAGCTGAAGGGCACGGTGCTGACGCATGACATCGCCGATCCGAACAGCGGCGAAGTGATCGTCCCGGCGCTGACCAAACTGACCGAAGAAATTCTCGACACCATCCGCAGCTTGAAGGTGAAGGAAGTGGACGTGGTCACCGAGGTCAAGGACGAACTGATCCTGAACTCGATCAAGGAAGACGACGTCGAGAGCAACGAAGATGCGATGCTGCGCATTTATCAGCGCATGCGCCCGGGCAATCCGCCTCAGAAAGAAAAGGCGATCGAGCTCTTCAATGAATTGTTCTTTGACGACAAGCGCTACAATTTCGGGCGCATCGGGCGCTTCCGCCTGAACCGCAAATTCGGCCAGCAGGTGCCGGAGGATGTTCTGACGCTGGCGGCGGAAGACTATTACAACGTCATCCGCTACATTTTGAACCTGCGCGCCGGCAAGGGCCAGCCGGACGACATCGATCATTTGGAAAATCGGCGCGTGCGCACGATCAAGGACCTCGTCATGGACGAGTTCCGCAAGGGCATGATCAAGCTGCGCCGCAGCGTCCGCGAACGCATGAGTTTGAAAGACGCGGGAGAAATGACGCCGCGCACGCTGATCAACAGCCAGACGGTGGCGAGCAGCATCGAATACTTCTTTGCCCGCGGCGAATTGTCGCAGGTCGTTGACCAAAGCAATCCGCTTAGTCAGCTCACGCACGAACGGCGCCTGAGCGCCCTCGGACCGGGCGGGTTGAATCGAAAACGCGCCGGCTTCGAAGTCCGCGACGTGCATCCTTCGCATTACGGCCGCATCTGCCCCATCGAGACGCCGGAAGGAACGAACATCGGACTGATCGTGTCGCTCTCGATCTATGCCAGCATCAACGATTACGGTTTCATCGTCACGCCCTTCGCGCCGGTTAAGAAGGGGCACATCCAGGACGAGATCGTGTATCTGCGCGCTGACGAAGAGCACGAGCACACCATCGCCAACGCCGAAGTGAAGTACGATCACAAGAGTGGCAAGATCATGGTCGACCGCGTCATGGCGCGGCGCCGTTCGGAATTCGTGAACGTGCCGACCGAGGAAGTGACCTTGCTGGACGTCTCGCCGAAGCAGCTGGTCGGCGTGGCGGCTGGATTGATTCCGTTCCTTGAGCACGACGACGCCAATCGCGCGCTGATGGGATCGAATATGCAGCGCCAGGCCGTGCCGCTGATCCGCCCGCAGGTTCCGCGCGTGGGCACCGGCATGGAATCCTACGTGGCTCAGAATTCCGGCATGATGCTGGTGGCCGAAGAAGACGGCGTGATCGACTACGCCGACGGCACGCGCATCGCGGTGCGCTACGGGGCGGGTGCCAGTGCCCGCGTCGTGGACACGCCGCTGCGCAAATACTTCGGACTGAATGAACGCACCTGCTTGAATCAGACGCCGATCATTCGCGGCGGCGATAAGGTCACCAAGGGCCAGGTTCTTACCGAAGGCGCGGCGACGCACGGTGGAGATCTGGCGCTGGGCAGCAACACGCTGGTCGCGTTCCTGAGCTGGGAAGGATACAACTTCGAAGACGCCATCCTGGTCAACGAACGCTCGGTGCGCGAAGACAAGTTCACCTCGATTCACATCGAAGAGTTCTCGGTCGAAATTCGCGAAACGAAATTGGGCCGTGAAGAAATCACGCGCGACATTCCGAATGTGTCGGAAGCCGCGCTGCGCAATCTGGATGAGAGCGGACTGGTGCGCATCGGCACGCGCGTCAAGCCGGGCGACATCCTGGTGGGCAAGATCGCTCCGAAGTCCAAGAGCGAATTGTCTTCGGAAGAAAAATTGCTGCACGCGATTTTCGGACGCGCCGGCGAAGACGTGAAGAACGATTCGCTTGAAGTCAAGCCGGGCTGCGAAGGTTACGTGATCAACGTCGAGCGCTTCACGCGGGCCTCACCGACGGGCGAAGAAGAACGCGGCGAAAACCGCAAGCTGATCAAGAAGATCGAAGGCGACTACAAGCTGCGCATCGCCGAAGTGATCAAGGCCAAGTTCGACGCGTTGCGCGACGTGGTGGATGGCAAATTGGTGAACGCCGAGACGGGACAGAAATACGAGATCCCGAAGACGGCCACCGACGATGAAGTCATCGCGCTGGACCTGGGTCTGGACCTGAACAAGGTCGAGATGCACCCGGCGACTAAGCGCAAGGCGAAGATGGAAGCCTACAAGCACGACAAGCGCAAGCGCGTGCTGGAAGTCGAACTGGAACGCAAAGTCGGCAAGCTCAAACGCGGCGACGAACTGCAGCCGGGCGTGCTGGAACTGGTCAAGGTGTACGTGTCGGTCAAGCGCCGCCTGAGCGTGGGCGACAAGATGGCCGGACGCCACGGCAACAAGGGTGTGGTGTCCTGCATCCTGCCGGAAGAAGACGTGCCGTTCCTGGAAGACGGCACACCGGTGGACATGATTTTGAATCCGCTGGGTGTTCCGTCGCGCATGAACTTCGGGCAGATCCTGGAAACACACTTGGGATACGCCGCGACGAAGCTGGGCTTCAAAGCCGTCACGCCGGTGTTTGACGGCGCGAAGGAATCGGAAATTGTCGAGTGCATGAAAGAAGCGGGAATGAATCCGGACGGCAAGAGTCAGCTCTATGACGGCCGCACGGGCGACCCGCTCGACCAGAAGACCTGCGTGGGCGTGATGTACATGCTCAAGCTGCATCATCTGGTGGCCGACAAGATCCACGCGCGCGCAACTGGGCCTTACTCCTTGATCACGCAGCAGCCTTTGGGCGGTAAAGCGCGGTCGGGTGGACAGCGTTTCGGCGAAATGGAAGTGTGGGCGCTCCAGGCGTATGGCGCGGCCAACATTCTCCAGGAATTGCTAACGGTGAAGTCCGACGACGTGGAAGGCCGCACCAAAATCTATGAAAGCATGGTCAAGGGCGAGAACATCCTCGAGCCGGGCACGCCGGTCAGCTTCGACGTGCTGTGCAACGAAATCAAGGGCCTGGGTCTGAACATCAAGCTGGAGAAGAAGTCGCGGGCACCGGGTCAATAAGACCGGGTCTCGGGGTTCGGGTTTGGGGTTTCGGGTAGGGCAACGACAGGATGTGCAATTTTTTGCAGATAAAATGGGGGCGAGTAGTCGGTCGCCTCCTTTAATAATACGAGATTCGATGGAACCACGCGCACATGTGCGTTCGTGGACAAAAGATTAAGCTGAAGACGACCCTGACGCAGGCATACACCTGCTCTCATAAGAGGGAACTGAACAATGATTGAACACACTGGAAATCCGTTTGGCGGACCGGGTCCTGGCGGTCCGAGTGGTCCCGACGCAAGCGGGCCGCGCGAACAACGCAGCGAACGCGGCATGATGTCGGCGGCGGCTGAGAAGTCGTACGAGAAGATCAATGACTTCTCGGCGGTCTCGATCACGCTGGCCAGCCCCAACGACATTCGCTCGTGGTCTTACGGCGAAGTCAAGAAGCCTGAAACGATCAACTACCGCAGCTACCGCGCGGAAAAAGACGGCCTGTTCTGCGAACGTATTTTCGGACCGGAACGCGACTGGGAATGTTCCTGCGGCAAGTACAAGGGCATCAAGTACAAGGACATCATCTGCGACCGCTGCGGCGTTAAAGTCACGCACAGCAAAGTCCGCCGCAGCCGCTTCGGCCACATCAATCTGGCCGCGCCGATCGTGCACATCTGGTTCTTCCGCTCGATGCCATCGAAGCTGGGCAATTTGCTGGGAATCAAGACGACCGCTTTGCAACAGGTGATCTACTTCCAGCGCTACATCGTCACCGATCCGGGCGATAGCGGCCTGGGCAAGGGCAAGCTGCTGACCGAAGAAGAGTACCGCAAGGCGCGCGAACAGTACGGCAACACCTTCAAGGCTGAAATGGGCGCCGAGGCCGTGCGCGAACTGCTGCGCGGCATCAACCTGAAAGAAATGGCCGAAACACTGCGCCAGAACCTCAAGGATTCCAAGAGCAAGCAGAAGACCGAAACGTACATCAAGCGCCTGCGCATCATCGACGCGCTGCTCTCTTCGGGCAACAACCCGGAGTGGATGGTGATGGACGTGATTCCGGTAATTCCGCCGGATCTGCGCCCGCTCGTTCCGCTGGAAAGCGGCAACTTCGCGACGTCGGATTTGAACGATCTCTACCGCCGCGTGATCAACCGAAACAACCGTCTGCGCAAACTGCTGGATCTGAACGCGCCGGGCGTGATCATCCGCAATGAAAAGCGCATGCTGCAGCAGGCCGTGGACGCGCTGTTCGACAACGGCCGCTGCAAACGCGCGGTGCTCGGAACGGGCAACCGCCCGCTGAAGTCCCTGACGGACATGATCAAGGGCAAGCAGGGCCGCTTCCGCGAAAATTTGCTCGGTAAGCGCGTGGATTATTCGGCCCGCTCGGTCATCGTGATCGGACCGGACTTGCGCCTGAATCAGTGCGGATTGCCGAAGAAGATCGCGCTGGAACTTTTCCAGCCGTTCATCATCCGCAAGCTGAAGGAACAGGGCTACGCGGACACGATCAAGAGCGCCAAGAAAATCCTGGAACGAAAAGACGACGAAGTCTGGGACGTGCTCGAAGAAGTAATTAAGGGGCATCCGGTGCTGCTGAACCGCGCGCCGACGCTGCATCGCATGGGCATCCAGGCGTTTTATCCCGTGCTGGTGGAAGGCGACGCGATCAAGCTGCATCCGCTGGTCTGCGCTGGATTCAATGCCGACTTCGACGGCGATCAGATGGCGGTGCATTTGCCGCTCTCGCTGGAAGCGCAGATCGAAGCGGGCATGTTGATGATTTCGACCAACAACATCTTCTCGCCCGCGCACGGCAATCCGGTCATCACGCCTGATTTGGACATCGTGATGGGAACGTACTTCCTGACCAGCGAAGGCAAGGGCATCAAGGGCCAGGGCATGGCGTTCGGCACCAAGGAAGAGGTCTTCCTGGCGCTGGACGAAGGCCGCATCGGCAAGCGCGCCAAGATCAAGGTCCGCATCCACAACCGCAAGGTGCTGGGACCCGAAGGCGTTCAGACCAGCAAGAACAACCTGTTTGAATCCACGGTCGGCCGCGTGATTTTCAACGACATTCTGCCGGAAGGAATGCCGTACTACAACATGACGCTGGACAAGGGCAAGCTGAAGAAGGTGGTGTCGGACTGCTACCAGATCCTGAGCCGCTCCGAAACGGTGTCGTTGCTGGACCGCTTGAAGAAGAACGGTTTCCATGAAGCCACGCTCTCCGGCATCAGCTTCGCCGCATCCGACCTGAAGATTCCCAAAGGCAAGGAAATGGTGGTTGCCGAAGCCGACAAGCAGGTCGAGAAGATCCAGAAGTCGTACGAACGCGGCATCATCACTGACGGTGAACGCTACCGCCTGACGATCGACGTGTGGACTCACGTCCGCGAAAAAATCTGGAAGGACGTGATGGATGAGCTCAAGTACGACGAGCGTCCGGAAGACCCGCACTACATCAACCCGATCTATTACATCGTTCATTCGGGATCGCGCGGTAATTTGCAGCAGATCGGACAGCTGGCCGGCATTCGCGGATTGATGGCCAAGCCCAGCGGCGTGATCATCGAAACGCCGATCAAGGCTAATTTCCGCGAAGGCCTGAAGGGTTTGGAGTATTTCTCTTCAACGCACGGCGCCCGCAAGGGACTGGCCGATACCGCGCTGAAGACGGCGAATTCCGGATACCTCACGCGCAAGCTGGTGGAAGTCGCGCAGGACGTGGTGATCACCAGCCACGACTGCGGAACACAGAACGGCCTGACCAAGGGCGCGGTGTACCGCGGCGAACAGATTGAACTCAATCTGGCCGATGCGATCCGCGGGCGCACGGCGTGCGACCGCATCACGCACTTGATCACGGGCGAAGCCATCGTCGTGGAAGGACAGTTGGTCACGCCGGCCGTCGGACAGAAGATCGAAGATTTCCTCGGCCGCGACGGCAAGATCCGGGTGCGCAGTCCGCTGCTGTGCGAAGCGACGCAGGGCATCTGCGCGCTGTGCTACGGCATGGATTTGTCCACTGGCGCGCTGGTTGAAATCGGCACGGCGACGGGCGTGATCGCGGCGCAGTCGGTGGGTGAACCGGGCACGCAGTTGACGATGCGTACGTTCCACGTCGGTGGATTGGGACAGCGCACCGTTGAAGAATCCGAAGTCCGCACGCGCTCGGCCGGCACGGTGAAGTTCGCCAACCTGCAGGCGGTGGTGGACAACAAGGGTGAAACGGTCGTCCTGAATCGAAACGCCGAAATCAATATCGTTGACGAGCGCGGCCGCGAACTGGAAAAATACATCGTCCAGACCGGCTCGGTGCTTCTCGTGAAGCAGGACGAAAAAGTCGCTGCCCGCAAGCCGGTGGCGAAGTGGGATCCGCACACGATTCCGATCCTGACCGAAGTCGGCGGCAAGGTGGCGTTCGAAGAATTCATCCCCGACGTCACGTTCCGCGAAGAGACGGACACGACGACGGGCTTCAAACGCAAGGTCATCGTCGAACACAAGGGCGATCACCATCCGCAGGTCGTGGTGAAAAACGCGGACGGCCAGATCCTCGGCGTGTACTCCATACCTGAAAAAGCCTTCGTCGAAGTCGAAGAAGGCCAGATGGTGGTGCCCGGCCAGCTGGTCGCCAAGACGCCGCGCGAAATGTCCGGAACGCAGGACATCACCGGCGGTCTGCCGCGCGTGACGGAACTGTTCGAAGCACGCCGCCCGAAGGATCCGGCCATCATGGCGGAAATCGACGGCGTGGTGGAATTCGGCGAACGCAAACGCGGCAAGCGCACGCTGATCGTGAAGTCGGACTCGGGGCTGGAAATGGAACATCTGGTGCCGCAGGGCAAGCACATTCTCGTCCGCAAAGGCGACAAAGTGCGAGCCGGCGACCGCCTGGTGGACGGCCCGCTGATTCCGCACGACATTCTGCGCATCAACGGTGAAGACAAACTGCAGAGCTACATCCTCAATGAAGTGCAGGCCGTGTACCGCAGCCAGAGCGTGCGAATCGACGACAAGCACATCGAAATTCTGATCCGCCAGATGATGCGGAAAGTGCAGATCGAAGATCCGGGCGATACCGACTTCCTGCCGACCGACGTGGTCAGCCGCATGGAGTTCCAGAGGCGCAACAAGGAAGTGGTGGCACGCGGCGGACGGCCTGGAACGGCCAGTCCGATGCTGCTGGGAATCGCGCGCGCATCACTGCAGGCCGAGAGCTGGATCGCGGCGGCATCCTTCCAGGAGACGACGAAGGTGCTGACCGAGGCGGCGATCGGCGGGCGGCGCGACGAGCTGCGCGGCCTGAAAGAAAACGTGATCCTCGGGCACATCATTCCGGCCGGAACGGGCTTCAAAGACTTCATGCTGAGCATGGTGAAGCGCGAAGAACCGCCGGCGCTGGAAGAAGCGGCGCAGGAAGAAATGAAGGAGCTGGGCGCGGGAGTGGGAGCGGCCAGCTTCGGCGGCAAGCCGGACTAATAGTTCAACCGCGCTTAGTCGAACGGTGTTAAACATCCCAGAAGCTGGCTGTTTAACACCGTTCACCCCTTTTTGCCCGGGAAGTTGCTAAATATTATGGCTTGGATGAAGAAAGAATACGACCTGTCTAAAAGTGAGCGCGGAAAGTTTTACAGGCCCGATGCGAAACTCAATCTACCCGTCTATCTCGATTCGGATGTTCAGGAGTTTGTGGCAGCCATTGCAAAACGCAAGAAGGAAGTCGGATATTTCAACGGTCGTAAACAAACTGCTGAAATCGGATATGCGGTTAGTCAAAGACACGATATAAACTGCGTGGAAAATAGATGACTTAAAGTACAAACAGATTGCAGGCAAAAGCGGGAAGCGTAGCTTCCCGCTTTTTTATAGAGGATCGCGGAGATATCTCTGTGGAATTTCCAAAAGTCATCGGTGAGACGGAAGGTATTTTTCTAATCCAGATCGATGAGGAAAACGCGAGAATCAAGGATATTGGCGACGATGAATCGCCTCCGAGCCTCATGTCGCCGGGGCCCGTGCTGAGTCTTCTGTCGAGGTTGCCGTACGAGACGTTTACGAATGACGAAAGCTACGTTCTTGACCTGTATGAAAACGATCCGCCGCAAAGAAGCTTGAAGAAAGGTTATATGGAAAAGCTCAACCCGGAATTACTTGAGGCGCACCATGTTTTCGTGAGCCAAGGGATAGCTGGACCTGCGATGGAATGGCGGGTGTCAGGCGGAGAGCATCGAAGAGGCTTTTGAGAACGCCTATGACGCTTTAAAGGCGGCTCTAAAAAGCTCGCGCGCGAAACTATTCAAAAAATTGGCGGCGGCGAGCTGAATATTGAACCGCCGCGAACTGGAACGGCATCTCCGCACTCACGGCTGTATTTTATACGCCATGGCGGAAATCATGACGTCTGGATCAATCCAGCGAGTCAGACTCAGACGTCAATGCCACACGGCACAATTTCATTAATCCCGGCTTGGCCCGCGGTATCTGCAAGCAGCTTAGTACAGCGCCGCAGAACTGATTGACCCTTTGGGCTGAAGAACATGAGTGAACTTGACGAAACTATTCCTTGGGAACCAAGGATACGCCAATGCGCCGCTCGCCCCTTCACATCGATCTGTCG
>Ga0163144_10022922_pt1 | contig 12356 bp, 12 predicted proteins | sample OliLak19BULKMAT1_FD_123175 | JGI IMG/M metagenome (GOLD analysis project Ga0163144, IMG submission 123175) | Freshwater microbial mat bacterial communities from Lake Vanda, McMurdo Dry Valleys, Antarctica - Oligotrophic Lake LV.19.BULKMAT1 | ecosystem: Environmental > Aquatic > Freshwater >... | reverse complement strand
GCCACGCCGAGCAGGTCGAGGATGGTGTCCCCGAGTTTTAGGCCTTGGCTGCCCGGCAGGTCAGAGGCGCGCCCGAACAGCGAGATCACCATCTCGCGCATTATCGCCGGTACTGTCTGGTTGCCAGCCAGCAGGCGGGCGGTCGGAAGATCGCGGCCCAGCCGCCCAGTCACCGCGCGATGCGGCAATTGCATTGCCAATTGCCGATAGGGGCGATCATAAACGAAGCGCGCCGGCTGGGTGCCGTCTATCAGCGTAAGGTCGCCCGGTAGCAGGGTCGCGTCGCGACCGGCTTGGCTCATTCGCGCGCGGCCTTCGATCTGCACCACAAGGCAACAGCCTGGCCGCGCGGCCGCTCGAACATCCATCCGGTCGTGCGCCATGACGAAGCGGTTGGCGCCCATTTCGGTCAGGCCTAATTCGCCCACTGCGCGTCGGGCGAATTCGCCCTGAAAGCGATCGCCATCGCAGGCCTGTGGATCGAAGCCCGGGAAGAGACCTTGGATCGCATCGCGCCACGCCGGGAAGGAACGTACCAGAGTGCGACTGTCCGCCGTTTTACCGCTGCAGATCACGTCGCCGTCTCCGATTCTCTTTGATACATCGCAAAACTCTAGGTCCGGTAGGGCGCTTGGGCAAGCCGCGATGGCACCTTGGTGCAAATCGCTGGCACGGCCGGGCAAGACAATCTGTGGCGTCGGGGCCTAGACTTGCCTTCGGATTTGCCGCTACAGCCACTTAAGGGGGTCGGGTTTTGGTCGCATTGCATGACGGGACTCTGCACGAAGCGGCCATCGCCGCTGCGCCCCGCCCGTTCGACCTGACCGGCCGGGTGGCGCTGGTGACAGGGAGCAGCCGGGGCATTGGCAATGCCATTGCCGGGGCGCTGGCCCGGGCCGGCGCCCATGTAGTGCTCCATGGCCGCGACGCTGCCGTGCTGCGCGACGCCGAGGATACGCTGTTGAGCCAAGGGCTGTCGGTATCGACGGCGCGCTTCGACATCACCGACGAGGCGGCGACGAGCGAGGGCATCGCCACGGTCGCCGCCGAGCACCGCCGCTTCGACATTCTGGTGAACAATGCCGGCGTTACCGCGCGCGCAGCGCTGCTCGATGCCGATACCGACGGTTGGCGCAAGGTGATCGAGGCCGACTTGACGGCCTGCTTCGTCGCTGCGCGCGAGGCCGGCCGGCTGATGGCGGCGGCGGGCTGGGGCCGCATCATCAACATCGCCTCGGTGGCCGGCCTTCTAGCGGCGCCTGGCCGCGTCAGCTACATCGCTGCCAAGCACGGCCTCATCGGCCTGACCCGTTCGCTGGCGCTGGAGCTCGGCCCTAAGGGCGTCACCAGCAACGCGATTGCGCCAGGCTTCGTCGCCACGGAACTCAATGCTGACATGCGCGAGAACGCCAGCCTCGACCAGTGGGTGAAGGGGCGCAATCCGCTGGGCCGCTGGGGCGCACCGGCCGATGTCGCCGGCGCGGTGGTCTACCTTGCTTCGCCGGCGGCGGGGTTCGTCAACGGCGCGGTGCTAGCCATCGACGGTGGCATGTCCGCCGTAGTGTGACGCACGGATTCAATTTCACGCAATCGGATACGGGAGACATGACCATGAAAAACCTTGCAGGACTTGCCGCCTCCGCCACCATGCTGGCCGTGCTGTTCGCGATGCCGGCCACGGCCCAAATCACGGTCGGCTATGCCGGCTTCGGTGGCACGACGCAGGAAGCCATGATGAAGGGCCTCTTCGCCGACGCCGAAAAGCTAGGCCTCAAGATCAAGGAAGACCGCGCCGGCGGCTGGCCGGGGGTCAAGGCCTATCTGCAGTCCGGGGCCACCGGCTGGGACCTGACCGATACCGGCTTCGCCCGTTGCGAGCAGGCGGCCCAGGCCGATTTAGTGCAGCCGATCGACTATTCCATCGTCGACAAGTCGAAGATTCCGGCCAATTTGGCGCACCCGAAATACATCGGTTTTGGCAGCTTCTCCTACGGCATCGCCTACCAGAAGAAGAAATACGGCGCCAATCCGCCCAAAGACTGGACCGACTTCTTCGACACCGTGAAATTCCCCGGCCGCCGTTCGATGCTGGGCGACGGCCTGTTCGTGCTTGAGGCGGCGCTGCTGGCCGACGGCGTGGCCCCGGCCGGCGTCTACACGGTGCTGAAGACCCCGGCCGGCCAGGAGCGCGCCTTCGCCAAGCTCGAGAAGCTGAAGCCGAGCGTCGCTGTCTGGTGGCGCTCTCCCGGCCAGGCGGTGCAGCTGGTACGCGACGGCGAGGCCGACATGGTGGTGATCGGCAATGGCCGCGCCTCGCAACTCGTCGCCGACGGCGCCGACATCGGCTATGTCTGGAACCAGGCGTTCCTTGACGTTGCCTGTTTCATCGTGCCGAAGAACGTCGCCGATCCGAAGCCGGCGATGCGGCTGATCAACTCGGCGCTCGACGCCGAGAACCAGGGCCGCTTCACCGCGATGACCGGTTACGGCTCGGTCAATCCCAAGGCGTTCGAGAGCACCTCTCTGAAGGGCAAGGACCTCTCGTGGTTCCCGACCGCGCCGCAGAACGTCGATAAGCAGATCTGGGCCGACCCGACGTGGTATGCCTCGCCCGAGGCGGACGCCGCATATCTCCGCTTCTCGAAGTTCCTGCAATAGACATGGCCAGTCAAGAGCCCCACGCGGCGGAAAAGTCGTCCTACGACCTCGCCGTCGGGGCGATCCGCGAGCCGTTCCGCAGGCAGGGCATCGATGGGTACGACCAGAGTTGGTACCCGCTGGCCAAGTCGGACGACATTAAGCCCGGCGGGATACAAGGCATGCCGTTCCTGTCCGGTCGCGTGATCGTCTATCGTGGCCAGAACGGCGTGGCCCAGGTGATGAGCGCCTATTGCGCCCATCTCGGCGCCGACCTTACAGCCGGCGCGGTGGTCGGCGACAGCGTCCAGTGCCCGTTCCATCGCTGGGAATACGGCGCCGACGGTCGCTGCAGCCGGATTCCGGCGGGCGATGCGATCCCGCCGGAAGCCAGAGTCTTCGTCTATCCGACGGCAGAGGCGCTGGGCCTGATCTGGGCGTTCAACGGCGTCGCGCCGCTCTACCCGGTGCCCAGCCTCGATGTCGATCCGGCGCAGTGGCTGATCTATTCGCAGCGGGTGCGCGACCAGCCGGTCGATCCGCCGGTCGCCATGTGCAACACGTTCGACTTCCAGCATTTCCGCGTCGTGCATAATTTTCGCTTCGAGGACGATCCACACCCGGAGTGGGAGCCGTTTCGCGTTTCCTACAAGTTTCGCGGCACGCGCGACGGCACGATCCCGTTCGAGCAGCGCTTCGGCGTGATCGGCAGCAACGTGTTCTTCCAGGATGGCTTCACTATGAGCCGGCCGGTGCGCGCCGTGGCCGCGTTGACACCAACGCCGAACGGCCAGTCGATGCTGTTCAATGTCACCTGCACGCGCCGTCCGCCCCAAGGCGAGGATACGGGCGACGGCGCGGCGTTGGCCGAGGCCGAGGCGTTTCTGAAAAAGATCGTGCAACTCCGTCTCGATGTGCTGGATGAGGACTGGCCGATCATCCGCCTGCTCGGCCATCCCAGGCGCAGCCTGCTGGTGAAGTCGGACACCACGCTCGGCCGCTTCGTCGGCCACCTCCGCCGCTACCCGCGCGCCCATCCGGGCGGCCCATTCATCGACTGATTGGAACACGCCATGCCCGCCAAACCCAGCACGCGCGAAATCTTCAACCTGCTGCCCGAGATCGAGAAGAGTATGGCCTTCACCCAGGCCATCAAGACCGGCGACACGATCTACATTTCCGGCACCGTCGGGATCGACGAGAATGGCAAGTTCACCAGTCCCAACAGTATGGAAGCGCAACTGCTGCAGATCTACGCGAACATCGAGAAGACCCTCGCTCATTTTGGCGCGACGCTGGACCACGTAGTGGCCGAGACGGTGTACGTGGTCGATATTGCCGACTATCGCCGCATCGGCATCAAGCGCCGCATCTACGCCAACCGCACGCCACCGACTTCGACCGCGATCGAGATCAGCAAGCTGGCGTTCCCGGAGCTACTCGCCGAAATCTCCGCCGTCGCGCGCCTTTAAGGTGTATCACCATATGATAGTATAATCATATATTGACACAGATCAGCCGCTGATGATGAATTGTCGCTTGGGCGGCGGGGACATCGACACGACATGAACAGCGGCGGCGCACACCTGAAAGCTAATGTCGATCCCGTCGTGCAGGCGGCCGGGTTCTCGCTGCTCGCCTATCGCCGTATGCACTTTATTCGCGCCTTCGAGCAAAGCTGCTGGGACCTGTCGGCGGCAACGCCCCCGGCCATCGCCGGTTCGATCCATCTCTGCGCCGGGCAGGAGGCGATCCCGGTCGGCGCCGCCGCCGCTTTGCGTGCCGACGACGCGGTCGTGGCGACCTATCGCGGCCATGGCTGGGCGCTGGAATGTGGCGTCGGCGCGCGCGAGCTCATGGCCGAAATCTGCCAGCGGGCCGAAGGCGTCAATGGCGGCCGGGCTGGCTCGCCGCTGGTCATGGCGCCGGCGCGCGGCTTCATCGGCGAAAATTCCATCGTCGGCGCCGGCGTGCCGATTGCCGCCGGTGTCGCCATGGCGCAACAGGCTCTGGGCAAGGACGGCGTTGCGCTGGTCTCGTTCGGCGACGGCGCGATGAGCCAGGGCGGCCTGCACGAGGGTATGGTGTTTGCGGTCAGCCGCAAGCTGCCGCTGGTTTTGGTGATGGAGAACAACGCTTGGTCGGAAATGACTCCGACGTCGCGCATTGTGCCGCTGGACCGGCTGGCTCGGCGCGCCGCCGGTTATGGCATGCCCGGCGTCACCATCGACGGGACCGACCCGTTGGCGGTGCGCGATACCATCCGACTCGCCATCGAGCGGGCGCGGCGCGGCGGCGGGCCGACCTTGGTGGAATGCCGTGTCCCGCGCCTCTGGGGCCATTACAACCGCGACATCGAGCATTACCGCCCGAAGGCGGACCGCGCCAAGGCGCAGGGCCGCGATCCTGTTGAGCGTCTGGCCGCGCGCCTGCTCGACGCCGGCTTGGCCGATGCGGCCGCGTTGCACACCATCCGCGGGGAGAACGAGCGCGAACTGGCGGCGCTGGTCCAGCGCGTGGTTGCCGCGCCGGCGCCAGAGGTGAAAGACGCCACCACGCATGTCATCGCGCCGTCGGCGATCCCGACCATCGCCGTGTCGGCCGGCGAGACACGGGCAATGACCTACATCCAGGCTGTCAACGAGGCGCTGCGCGCCGAACTGGCCGAGCGGCCCGAGGTGCTGGTCTATGGCGAGGATTGCGGCGAGGCCGGCGGCATTTTCGGTGCCACGCGCTACCTGCAGCGCGACTTCGGCGAATCCCGCGTGTTCGACACGCCGATCGCCGAGAGTGCCATTCTCGGCTCGGCCGTCGGCGCGGCGATGCGCGGCCTGCGCCCCGTCGTCGAGATCATGTGGGCCGACTTCCTGCTGGTGGCGCTGGACCAGATCGTCAACCAGGCGGCCAATGTGCGGTATGTGACCCGGGGCGAGGCCACGGTGCCGCTGGTGGTGCGGACGCAGCAGGGCGCCACGCCCGGCTCGTGCGCGCAGCATTCGCAATGCCTGGAGGCGCTATTGTTCCATGTGCCGGGCCTCAAGCTCGGCCTGCCGTCAACACCACAGGATGCCTATGACATGCTGCGCGCCGCCGTGGCCGATGCCGATCCCACGATCATCATCGAGGCCCGGGCGCTGTACCAGCGCAAGGCCGAGGTGAAGCTCGGCGGCCCGCTGCAGGCCGCCGCCGGAGCCGCGTGGCGGCGACGGGGAACGGACCTGTCAATCATAAGTTGGGGCACCACTGTCGATACCGCGCTGGCCGCAGCCGAAAGGTTGCAGGAACAGGGCATCGACGCCGGGGTGCTCGATTTGCGCTGGCTGGCGCCGTTGGACGATGCGGCGCTGGAAGCTGCCCTCGATGCCGGCAATGGCCGCCTGCTGATTGTGCACGAGGCCAATGTAACGGGTGGCGTCGGGGCCGAAATCGCAGCCCGCATCGCCGAGCGTCATGGCGAGAAACTGAAGGCGGCGGTGCGCCGCGTCGGCGCGCCCGACACGCGCATGCCGGCGGCCCCGAACTTGCAGGCCGCGATCCTGCCGAGCGTGGACCGGATGGTTGAGGCCGCGGCGAAACTGCTGGGCCGCTAGACAGCGAACGGAGACAAGCGATGGGTGTCCAGGGTCCGAAAGTGGTGCGCGCCAAGCCGATTCCGGCCGAGGGCGAGGACGGCCTGTTTCGCCAGTCCTGGTATCCGATCTGCCTGTCGTCGGAAGTGCCGGTCGGCACGGTGCTGGGCCGCGGCTTTCTCGACGGCAAGGTGGTGGTGTTTCGCGGCGACGACTGCGTGCCACGGGTGATGAGCGCCTATTGCCCGCACGTCGGGGCCGATCTTTCGGTCGGCAAGGTGCTCGGCAACAATGTGCAGTGCGCCTTTCATCATTTCGAGTATGACGGCAGCGGCGTCTGCGTGAAGACCGGTATCGGCGATCCGCCGCCGCGCAGCGCCTGCCTGTTCGTGTTTCCGAGCCAGGAGCGCTGGGGGATCGTCTGGGTGTTCAACGGCGAGACGCCGCTGTTCGACCTGCCCGATCTCGGCCACGCCGAGGACGAGATGTTAATCGGCCCTTACAAGATGGCCGAGCCGTTGAACTGCGACCCTTGGGTGTTTGCAGCCAACACGCCCGACATGCAGCACCTGAAAGCGGTGCACAAGGTACAGTTCGCGGTGGATGACCCGCACGACATCGTCCAATGGGACCAGTGGGGCCTGCAATACCCGATCAGGGCCGTGCACCAGGGCGGTGCCGAGATCGACTGGATGCTCGGGCTGCGCGGCACCGGCTTTTTCTGGCGCACCGGCACGTACAATGGCTGGTGGTGCGCCGCGATCACCGGCTTCGCCATTCCGCAACCGGGTCAGCATCAGGTCTACGGCGCCTACATGGTGTTGAAGGGCGAGGGCGCGGAAGAGCGCTTCAACATAGCCCGCAGCATCACCGAGCGCACCATCGGCGAGGATAAGGACATTTTGAACACCCTGCACTACCGGCAGGGCACCTTTACTGCTGCCGACCGCACCCTGACCAAGTACCTGAAGATGGTGCGCGACTTTCCGCGCGCCCACCCGTCCGCCGCCTTCATCCGCTGACAATAAGTAACAGGAGCATCACTTGAATAAGCTTCTCAATCCGCCGGACTGGCCCGTCCCCGCGACCTATAGCCACGGTTTCTCCGTGCCGTCGAGTTCCCGTACGGTCTATGTCGCAGGTCAGATCGGCGTCGATCCCAAGGGCAACGTGCCCGCCGGCATCGCCGCGCAGACCCGCCAGGCGCTGGAGAACATTCGCACGATCCTGCGCATGGATGGCATGGATATGGCCAACATAGTCAAGACCACGGTTTTCCTGATCGAGCCTTCGGACTTCACCGAATTCGGCAAGACGCGCTCGGAAATTCTCGGCGCCACCAAGCCGGCGTCGACCCTCGTCTATATCAAGCAGTTGATCCGGCCGGAATTCTTGGTCGAGATCGAAGCCATCGCGGTCGGCTGATGCTGTACGAGATCAAGTCCTATGCGGTGGCGCCCGGCCAGATGCCGAATTGCCTTTCGCTCTACCAGGACGAGGGTTATCGCTATTTCAAGCCGTTCGAGAAGAACCTGCTGGGCTATTTCGTCACCGAGGTCGGCGACTTGAACCGGCTGGTGCAGTTCTGGAAGTTCGAGGATTACGCCGAGCGGGCGGCGATGCTGGCGAGCTTGCGCGGCGATCCCGGCTTTGCCGCCTTCGGCGCCAAGCTGACGCCGTCGCTGCAGGATCAGAAATGCCTGCTGATGCGGCCGGCGCCATTCGCGAAGTGCGTCTAGACACGTTTCACCAACCAAAACAGGGGCATGACATGACTGACTTGCTTGGATTGGGCCGCATCGCCGCCGTGGCGGCCGTGCTTGGCCTGCCCGCGACCGGCATGGCGCAGCCAACGGTGACGTTCGCCGGTTTCGGCGGCGTGACCCAGGAAGCCGTGATGAAGGGGCTGTTCGCCGATGCCGACAAGCTCGGCATCAAGATCAAGGAGGACCGCAGCGGCGCCTGGCCCGGCATCAAGGCGTTTTTGCAGTCCGGCGCGCAGGGCTGGGACATGACCGAAATCGGCTTTGCCCGCTGCGAGCAGGCGGCGCAAGCCGACATGATCATGCCGATCGATTATTCCATCGTCGACAAGTCGAAGATTCCGGCGAACTTGGCGCTGCCGAAATATGTCGGGGTGTTCACCTTCGCTTATGGCGTTACCTACCAGAACAAGAAGTACGGCAAGAACGGGCCGCAGAACTGGATCGACTTCTTCGACACCGTGAAGTTCCCGGGCCGCCGCTCGATGCTGGGCGAGGGGCTGTATTCGCTGGAGGCCGCGCTGATGGCCGACGGCGTGGCGGCCGCTGACATCTACAAGGTGCTGCGCACGCCCGCCGGTATCGACCGCGCCTTCGCCAAGCTGGAGAAGCTGAAGCCGCACGTTTCGGTGTGGTGGCGCTCCACCGGTCAGGCGATGCAGCTGATGCGCGACGGCGAGGTCGACATGGCGGTGTTCCCGAATGGTCGCGCACTCGCCCTGACTAATGACGGCTCTGACATCACCTATGTCTGGAACCAGAGCTTCGTCGATACCGAGTGCTTCATGTTGCCCAAGAACACGGCGAATTCCAAGGCGGCGATGCAGCTCATCAACTTGGCGCTGGAGCCGAAGAACCAGGCGGTATTCGCCACCATGATCGGCTACGGCCCGGTCAACCTGAAGGCGTTCGACACCGGCATCCTGAAGGAGAAGGACCTTGCCTGGCTGCCGACCTCGCCGCAAAATCTGCCCAAGCAGGTGTGGGCCGACCAGACGTGGTATGCCTCGCCCGAAGCCGAAGCGGCCTATCTCCGCTATTCCAAGTTCTTGCAGTAACGTCGCTGCGGTGATCGGGGCGGGAAGGGCGGCGGTTTGGAGAGGGGCGCCGGCGCAGGACATGCCGGCGCCTACGCATGGGGGTAAGTCGGTGGCGATGGCGGCACGGGCAGCGGGGCATGGGACCAAGTCGCTCAGCATTGCTGTGCGCGGCATTCGCAAGACCTACGGAAATTTCGTGGCGCTGGACGATGTTTCGCTCGATGTCGGCGCCGGGGAGTTCGTGACCCTGCTGGGCCCATCGGGCTCGGGCAAGACCACGCTGCTCAACGTCGTCGCCGGCTTCGTGCGACCGGACCGCGGTGCACTGATGTTCGGCGACGAGGACGTCACCCTGCGCCCGGTGAACAAGCGCGGCCTTGGCATGGTGTTTCAGAACTACGCCCTGTTCCCGCATATGAGCGTGGGCCAGAACGTGGCCTTTCCGCTGAAAGTGCGTCGCCTGCCGGCGGCCGAGGTGGCGGAGCGGGTGCATCAGGTGTTGCAACTGGTGCAACTCGAGGCGCTGGCCGACCGCAATGTGGCGGCGCTGTCTGGCGGGCAGCGACAGCGGGTTGCGCTGGCCCGCGCTGTCGTGTTCTCGCCCGACATCGTGCTGATGGACGAGCCGCTGTCGGCGCTGGACAAGAATTTGCGCGAGCAGATGCAGGTGGAGATACGCCACTTGCACAAGAAGATCGGCGCTACCACGATTTACGTTACCCACGACCAGCGCGAGGCGCTGACCATGAGCGACCGCATCGCGGTGATGAACCACGGCCGGATCGTGCAGTTCGACACGCCCGCCAACATCTACGAGCATCCGCGCGACGCCTTTGTCGCCGGCTTCATCGGCGAGACCACGCTGGTGCCGGTGACGCGCGTCAACGGCGGCGTGACCCTGCCCGACGGCATCGCGCTGCGGATAAGCCAGCCGCTGCCTGGCATGAACGATTTGCTGCTGGTGTTGCGCGCTGAACGCCTGCTGATGCCCGAGGAGTGCGGCGCAGGCGTCAACCGTATTCCGGCGGTGCTGCGCGACGTGATCTACCAGGGCGACAGTCTGCTGATCTTGGTCGATATCGCCGGCCGGCATCGTGTCTCAATCCGCCGGACGCTGCGCGGCGGCCCGCTGGCGCACCTGCCGGCCGGGGGCGAGCAGCTTTCCCTCGGTCTCGACCCCGCCGCGACGATCGTCGTTCCCGCCTGATGCGCAGGAGGCATTGATGAACCAGATGACCAAGCCAGCGGGCTTTCGCCCGATGCCGGCCGAGGGCACGGACGGGATGTTCACCCAGTCGTGGTTTCCGGTAGCGCTTTCCACCGAGGTTCTGGCCGGCAAGATTCTGGGCTGCGAGTTCCTCGACGGCCGCATCGTGGTGATTCGCGGCGCCGGTGGGAAACCCCAGGCGCTCAGCGCCTATTGCCCCCATGTCGGCGCCGATCTTTCGGTCGGCAAGATGGTCGGCAACAACATCCAGTGCGCCTTCCACCATTTTGAGTATGACGGGGCCGGGGCTTGCGTGAAGACCGGCGTCGGCGATCCGCCGCCCAAGGCCGCCCGCCTGTTCGTGTTCCCGACCCAGGAGCGCTTTGGCATCGTCTGGGTGTTCAACGGGCAGACGCCGACTTTCGACCTGCCCGAGCTGCCCTATCCTGACGGCGAGCTGCTGATGGCAGCCTACCGCTTTCCGCTGACCTTCAAGTGCGATCCTTGGGTGTTCGCCGCCAACACGCCGGACATGCAGCACCTCAAGGTCGTGCACAAGGTTAAGTTCGACGCACCCGACCCGCACGAGCTGGTGAAGTGGCACGAGCATGGCATGGAATTCACCTATACCGCGCGCCACCAGGGCAATGTGCCGATGGACAACACCGCCGGCATCAGGGGCACCAGCATTTTCTACCGCTGGGGCCGCTACGGCGATTTCTGGCGCTGCAACGTCACCGGCTTTGGACTGCCACGGCCGGGCAGCCATAACGTCTTCAGTTGCAGCCTGGTGTTGGCCGCGAAGTCCGACGCTGCGGAGCGCCTCCAAGTGGTCCTCGCAGTCAGCCGGCGCACCATTGGCGAGGACAAAGATATCCTCGACACGATTCACTATCGTCAGGGCGCTTTCACCAAGGGGGACCTGTCGCTGGCGCGCTTCCTGAACTATGTGCGCAAGTTCCCGCGCGCCCACCCGTCCGCGCCGTTCATCAACTAGGGCCGGCAATGACGTCCGGCACCATGGCAGAGACCGACGACGGCAGGGCGACCGCGCTGCGCCGTGTCGCTTTCCGCGAGCAGGCCGGGCTGGCCATGCAGGCCGTGCCGGCGGCGGCCTTGATCGGGTTCCTGCTGGTCGTGCCGCTGGTCTGGCTGATCGGCCTTTCGTTCATCGACAAGAAGGGCGCGCTAACGCTCGGCAATTACACGCAGATGTTTACCGACACCAGCTACGCCAACAGCCTGTGGCTCACCGTCTGGCTGGCCGGCTTGGTCACCCTGATCTGCGCCGTGGCCGGCTATCTGCTGGCCTATGCGATGACGGTCATGCCGCGCTGGGCGGCGGGCCTGTGCCTCGCGCTGGTCGCACTACCATTCTGGACCAGCCTGCTTGTGCGCACCTATGCCTGGCTGGTGCTGCTGCAAAACCGCGGCGTGGTCAACAAGCTGCTAGTCGGCACCGGGATGATAGAGGAGCCGTTGCGGATGATGCACAACCTGACCGGCACGATGATCGGGATGACCCATATCATGCTGCCGTTCATGGTCTTCCCGCTCTATGCCGCGTTGCGCCGGATCGACGCCGACTACGTCAAGGCGGCAGTCGGGCTCGGGGCCTCGCCCACCTATGCCTTCTGGCGGGTGTTCTTTCCGCTGTCGCTGCCGGGCCTGCTGGCCGGCGGCGTGCTAGTGTTCGTCCTCAGCCTCGGCTTCTACATCACCCCGGCGCTGCTCGGCGGCGGCCGCACCATCGTCATGGCGCTGGCGATCGAACGCGACGTCAATCTGAACCTGAACTGGGGGCCGGCCAGCGCGGTGGCGGTGCTGTTCGTCGCAGCCGTGCTCGGCATTTTTGCGCTGGTCGGCCGCTTCATGTCGCTCGACCGCGTGTTCCAGCGCTGACCATGTCTCTTATCGTGCCGCCCCGCCACCGGCTTTGGCTGTACGCATTGGCCGTGCTCATCGTGCTGTTCCTTGTGCTGCCGGTGCTGGTGGTGATCCCGATGTCGTTCTCGGGCTCGCGCTTCCTCGACTTTCCGCCGCAGCAATGGTCGCTGCGCTGGTACGAACGTCTGTTCTCGGCTGCGGAATGGTATGGCGCGCTGCTGGTGAGTTTTCGCCTGGCGGTCATTACCGCCGT
>Ga0163144_10022921_pt1 | contig 12356 bp, 7 predicted proteins | sample OliLak19BULKMAT1_FD_123175 | JGI IMG/M metagenome (GOLD analysis project Ga0163144, IMG submission 123175) | Freshwater microbial mat bacterial communities from Lake Vanda, McMurdo Dry Valleys, Antarctica - Oligotrophic Lake LV.19.BULKMAT1 | ecosystem: Environmental > Aquatic > Freshwater > Lake... | reverse complement strand
TCAGTGTCGGGTGTTATGGAAGAATTGCGAAGGATTACTACGAACGAGCGAAGCGAAAATCAGAATTTGTGCGATTCGCCTGATTTTGCGAAGAATCGCTTAACTGCAAACAGGTTCTATAAGAATGAGGTATTTTATTACCATGATGTTCAACTACATCTACTGCTACTCGTTGGAGGATTTCAACTGCACCTAGTTGTACAAGGGGAATAGTGCGTACTAGGCTACATTCAACTAAACCTGACAATGAGCGAACACAGGTTAAATCTGTAGATATAGTTCTGAACAATAGAAACCATAGTAAGGCAAGCAACCCTAGTGCAATCTGGATTGCTCCTTTGGAAATAACTAACTTGTTACCTTCTTGGGATCGATAGCTGTCTAGTTCGGATTCCATACAAAATCCATGAGTCGCTATATCATCCTATCTACGATCGCAGATGCTTCTTAGTGTAATTAGGGGGAGTTCTCTGGATTCTCAAACCAAATTTCTAGCCAACTCCCTGGATTCTTCGAGAATCCAGGGAGCCAGTTTTTAAATCCCAGACTCAATCCTGGGGCTTACGATCGCGCTTTGGTTCTGGCAATCCCAGCATTTGGTGATTGCTCTTGCCAGGGGCGACCATGGGATAGCAGTTTTCATCCTTCGTCACCCGGACATCCATCAAGACGGGGCCGGGGTGGGACAGCATTTCAGCAATTGCCTCAGCTAGGGAGTCTCGATCGCGCACCAGCATTCCCTTAATGCCATAGGCCTCAGCCAGCTTGACAAAATCTGGCATACTCACATCCATATTGGAAGAGGAATAGCGCTCCCCATAGAAAGCTTGTTGCCACTGCCGCACCATGCCCTGCCATCCATTGTTGATGATCACGGTTTTGACATTGATACCAAACTGGCTCAGGGTTCCCAGTTCTTGCAGGTTCATTTGGAAACTGGCATCACCGCTGATACAGATCACGTCTTCGTCAGGCAGGGCTACCTTAGCGCCCATGGCCGCAGGCAGACCAAAGCCCATCGTGCCCAAGCCAGCGCTGGAAATCCAGCGACGCGGGCCATTTTTCAGAAATTGAGCCGCCCACATTTGATGCTGTCCCACATCAGTGGTGTAGTAAGCCTTGGGTGCTTGACGGGCTAGCTCCACGATCACCGCTTGGGGCGGAATGCTATCGGTATGCTGGGGCACAACCAGGGGATAATCTTCTCGCCACAGGTCAATTTGCTCTAGCCAGATTTGGGTACGGCCAGCGTCCATACGATCGGGGTCACCGTCCTCCGTACTCCGGCGCAACAAATCGAGCAACACCTGGCGCACATCGCCCACGATCGGCACTTCTGGCACGCGATTCTTACCCACCTCGGCGGGGTCAATGTCAATGTGAATCACCTTGGCGTAAGAGGCAAATTCATCCAACTTACCCGCCACGCGATCGTCGAATCTGGCCCCGACAGCAATCAGCAAATCGCACTCACTCACCGCAAAGTTAGCGTAGGCAGTGCCATGCATTCCCAACATACCTAACGCCAAGGGATGGGCTTCATCAAATGTACCTTTGCCCATCAACGTCGTGGTGACAGGAATGTGGAAGCGTTCTGCCAGTTCCCGCACTTCCACATGGGCATTGGCAGCGATCGCCCCGCCACCCACATACAACAACGGCCGTTGTGCCTGATGGATTAACCGCAACGCCTGGACAATTTGGCGCGGGTTGCCTTTCACCGTGGGGCGATACCCCGGCAAGCGCACGTCTCCCGGTGCCACAGGCAGGTAATCAAAAACTTCCAGTCCCACATCCTTCGGTACATCAATTAAGACGGGCCCGGGGCGACCACTACTGGCAATGTAAAACGCCTCAGCCACAATCCGCGACATTTCTCGCACATCTCGCACGACGTAGGAATGCTTCACGATCGGCAGAGTAATGCCGTAGATATCGGTTTCCTGGAAGGCATCGCTCCCGATCGACGCTCGTCCCACCTGCCCGGTGATGATCACCATGGGCACCGAGTCCATGTGAGCCGTGGCGATCCCCGTCACCAGATTCGTGGCTCCGGGGCCAGAGGTGCCAAAGCACACCCCCACTTGACCCGTGGCCCGGGCGTAGCCATCGGCGGCGTGGGCGGCTCCTTGCTCGTGTCGCACCAAAATGTGCTGAATGCCGCCTTCTGCTTCTGCCCGAAACAGTTCGTCGTAAATCGGCAGAATGGCTCCACCGGGATAGCCAAAGATGTGCTTGACACCGTGGCGTTTCAGGCTATCGATCAAGGCAAAGGCACCGGACGCACGTTTGATCGCGACACTCTGTAGTTGCACAGGAAATCCCTCTCTGAGATTGTATATTTTGTAACTGTATGGAAATAGTTTTGTATCCCATGATGCATTGATACATAAATCTCAGTCTAAGACGAGAAATCGATCTCTGTCGAGCTATTTTTAGGGGATTTGCGATCGAAGCTACAGAAGCAGTTATTTTTCACAGAATTATCAGTTCGATTAGGCTAAATCTGGTCTTCCAACGCTTGCTTCGTCGTGCGCCACGTCCAAACCCCAATCACGCCAACACCGATACTCATGCCGAGCAACGTCCAACGCAGCCCAATTTTTTCCACCAAAATGATTGCAATCAACAGAGGCAGAGTAAGGGCAATATTAACCGCATTGTTCTGAAAGCCAAATACCTTACCCCGCATTGCTTCTGGAGTTTGTTGCTGAATCAGAGTTTGCATGGGCACCGCAATAAAGGCGGCCCCAAATCCTAAACCAATGCTCAAGGCCAACCCTAGCTGCAAATTTTGGATAAAGGGATAGATGGCTAGCACAAAAGCGATCGTCAAAAATCCAAATAGGGGCAGCGGTTTATGGTGGAGTCGATCGCCCCAGATCCCTAAGACAACGACCCCCAGCAACAACCCGACCCCCGCAGCAGCTAATAAAAGACCAAACTGCTTATCCTGCAACCCAATTTCTTCAACCAAACTAATAGACAGCCTAACGAGGGCGGCGAAAACAGAGTAGAGGACAATCAGTTGCAGCATGGCGTTACGAATCAACCGATTCTGCCTTAAATAACGCAGCCCGTCTTTTAAATCACTGAAGAGATGGGCATCTGTAGAACGCTTCGCCACTCCCCGTTCTTTGATTCTCATTCCATTTAATAGTAGGGCTGCTGTGAGATACATACTGCCCAACACTAATTCTCGCCCGTATCCCCCCAATCGCTCGGCGGTGCTGAGGAGCAAATCCCCGACTCCAAAACCGACAATCAGGGAGCCAATGAGGGTGGTGCTGAAGACTGCATTGGCAGCCATCAGGTTCTCGTGGCGGACTAGCAGAGGCATGGCTGCCTGTTCGGAGGGCACAAAGAATTGATTAATGGTGGAAACCAAAAAGGTGATGATCAGCAGCACGATGCAGTCTTTAGGCAAAGGGATGAGCGCCAGAATTAACAGCCCCTGTATAATGTTGCCAACAACGAGAATTTGCTTTTTATACCAGCGATCGACAAAAATGCCAGCCGCAGAGCCAAAGAGAATGGCTGGCAAAACAAACGCAATCATAATCGCCGATGACATAGAAGCACCGGAGAGAAAAGGCAGGGGTTGATAGATTGCAGAGAGGGCGATCGCTAAAGTCAACAGCACCTTATCAGAAACCTGGGATAAAGCCTGTCCTCCCCAAAGCGCTAGAAACGATCGATTCCTTAAAAGTGCAAAGAACCCCCTGGGAACGGGCGGGGAACTGGCTGGAGACATAGGTGGATCGCTCTAATAAAGGCTGTAATGGGATGTTGCCTAGTTTGTACGTCGGTGAGTCGATATTACAAAATTTCAGCTAAAAAAGCGCTGAGCTTAGACCAGTTACAAAACACGCCATAGGCAACAGGCAATTTATATCCTTTAGGCTTAAAAGAGTTACTAATGAGCTATTGACTAACGACTCAAAGCTCATGAGCTACTAAGCTACCAAGGGCTGGCAGATTTCCTGTTGCAGCGATCGTTCCCGCTCACCCATGCTTTGAATCGCTTGCATGAAAATACTCCGCGTGTCTACACCAGCGTGGTGCAGCCCTAGCCACTGCTGTGCCTGGTTCCCTTCTCTCAGAATCTTTTGCAGGGGTGAGAGGAAGCAACTGAAACCCTGTTGTTTTGCGATCGGCCAGACTTCTTGATAAAGCTGCTGAATCCACTCACTAGCTCGAATTGGGCTACCGTCGCGCCAATGCCTTAGAACTGCCTCCAAACTCTGGGCAGCAGCGGCGGCTTCATTGGCATCAGTCAGCGCAATTAAGTCAGCATCGCGGGTCGCAGCGGGAAAACTGCTCATGACCAGCGGATCTAAGCTGGGATCAGCAATGACCTGATGGAGGCGGGCTTCCAGAAGGGCGGTGATGGCAAGAAGGGCGATCGGGTCTACCACCAGGTCACAAATTCGGAGTTCTAAGCGGTTGAGGTTGTAGGGGCGACGATCGCCATTGGGTCTCACCGACGACCACAGGTGGCGCACATTCTGCATGGTGCCCAGCGCAAGTTGCTCCTCTGTCCACCGCACAAAGTGGGCATGGCTCTCAAACAGCGGCACATAGGCAGGAGTTTTCGGAAACATTCCCCAGCGGGTGGAGTGATAGCCAGTGGCCTCGCCATCTATAAACGGAGAGGAGGCACTCAACGCCAAATACAGCGGGGCTTCTAGCCGAATCACCCGACATGCCCGCATCAGCAGATCAGGGTCACTGATGCCCACATTGATATGAATGCTGGCGGTCACAACTTTGGTGCCATAGGTCTGCTCAATGTAGGTGTGGTAAGGATTCCCCGGATCAGAGCGATCGAACCGATCACTTCCCCCTAAGGAAAGCGTGCTACCAGGCAGCAGCGTATAGTCGCCAAAGGTTTTCAAATACTGACGCAATCGCACCCGTGGCTCTACCAAGTCACACAATAGGCGCTCATAGCGACAAAGTGGCGGCGTTGTGTATTCCACATTGCGGCTATCCGGTTCGCGCACAAATCCGTCCAAGTTAGCCACAATTTGGTCCGAGAAACCAATAATCTCGCCTTGAGGAGTTCCGGTGTACATTTCAACTTCAAAGCCTTTTGATAGCAGCACTAGCTCATCCTCAAGTGATGTAAGTAATGGTAGACGTTTAAAGTTTATCGGTTGTTGCGAACAAACGCTCCGTCCCAGTGGTTGATGTCTCGTATTCTTTTTTACGGCTGAGCGGGGTTTGACCTGCGAACTCCCTACAATTTCAGCAATTATTGGGGGCAGTTAGGGAGCGATAATTTGAGAAGACTAACCACCAACACTACGTTGACGCAGCACTGGCTATGACTGAACTTTGTGCCTTGATTTTTGATGTGGATGGAACCCTGGCAGACACCGAGCGGGATGGGCATCGGGTCGCATTCAACCGGGCTTTTAAGGAAGCGGGACTAGATTGGGACTGGCCCGTAGAGCTATACGGCAAATTGCTGAAAGTGACAGGCGGTAAGGAACGGATGCTGTTTTACTTAGATCAATATCGTCCCGATTGGCAACGACCTGCGGATATCAAAGCCTTTATTGCCGGTCTCCATGCCGCAAAAACCCAACACTATACGCAATTGTTGGCAGAAGGCGCGATTCCCTTGCGCCCTGGGGTGAAACGATTACTGTTGGAAGCACGGGAGCAAGGAATGCGCTTGGCGATCGCCACCACCACCACTCCAGCAAATGTCACAGCTTTACTAGAAAGCACTTTGGGGCAGGAGGGCTTGGGATGGTTTGAGGCGATCGGGGCGGGGGACATTGTGCCCGCCAAAAAACCAGCCCCCGATATTTATCACTACGTCTTGCAACAATTGCGCCTCCATCCCGCCCAATGCTTAGCCTTTGAAGACTCAGACAATGGGCTAAAATCAGCCGTACAAGCGGGTTTGAAAACCGTAGTGACGGTTAATGACTACACCCAGAATCAAGACTTCACGGATGCAATTCTCGTGCTGGATCATTTAGGGAATGGTGATCAACCCTTCACCGTGCTAGCTGGACAGGTTGGCTGGACGACCTACTTTGATATGTCCCTAGCGCGGGGTCTTCACGCCAAAAAATAGATCTTCCCAGAAAAAAGCAGGGGAACCGATCGGCTCCCCTGCTTTGAACCAATATTTCGGACAGTTTTTGTGGAGGTGCTGGAAATCCTGTTACACAGCCATTATAGACCCTCACCCTAAATCCCTCTCCCAAGAGGGGAGAGGGACTTCAATCCCCCAACCCCTTCTCCCAGAACGGGAGAAGGGGTTGGGGGATGAGGGCTAGCTATCACAAAAATGTCCGAACTACTGTTGAACGTTACTTAACGGTTACCGAGGTAAGTAAGCGATCGGGTTAACAGCCCCTTTGGCAGGCAAATGCACTTCAAAATGAGAGTGGGGGCCTGTGCTGTAGCCTGTGCTACCCATCTCAGCAATCTGTTCACCCTGTCCTACCTGCTGACCTTTCCTAACGAGCAGGCGATTATTGTGAGCATAGAGCGTCACACTGCCATCGGGGTGCTGGATTTCCACCAGATTACCGTAGCCACCGGAATTCCAACCCGCTGTGATCACCACTCCAGAAGCAGCAGCCACAATTGGGGTTCCTACAGGAGCAGCAATATCGATGCCCTTGTGCATGCGACCCCAACGCCAGCCGTAACCGGATGTCAGCACTCCTTTAGCAGGCCAGATGTAACCCTTAGAGGCCTCAGCCCCATTAGGCAAAAACCGATCGGCACCCGGCAGGGGCGGCAAATCTGGAGAAACCATTTTGCCAATCAAAGGCTGCACCAAGGGATCATAGGCATCAGAGCCGAGGGAAGAAGTGGCAAGTAGTTGCGGCTTAGGGGCAACAGTTGCAGGAGCCACTGAAAGACCAGCACTCTGGGTTTCAGTGCGATCGATGGGTTGAGCCACCTGAGTTCTGCGAACCTCTACGCGTTCTGCACCACTCTTACGAGCAAGAGCAAACTCAGGATTCGTCTGTCTTGCCAGGGCCAAATCAGATGAATTTCCTAAGCGCTCAGCCGGAGTTGAAGGCGCGATCGAAGCCACAGCAACGGGTTGAGCCAAAACAGGTGCATCTGCCTGTCCATTCCGATACTTCTCACGCATCTGCAAGATCTCAGCCTTCAGATTCTCAACGTAAGGGTTGTACTTCAGGTCAGAAGTGGACTCAGAATTACGAATCCCGCGACCTCCTGACAGAGGAATGCTCAGAGGGGCAACAGCAACTTCAATGGTTGTTGGTTGTGCAGCCAATGCAGAAGCAGATCCGTTGGACTCGGTGGATGCCACTAACGTAGAATTAGCGATCGTCCTTAGAGGTAGTGATTGAGGTGCAGCAGAATTGGCATTGGATGGATTGCTTGCCTTCGGTTGCGGAACTCGAATCACCTGATTGACAAAGATGAAATTGGGGTCTTGGATCTTGTTTGCCCGTACCAGGTCTGCCCGTGAGACTCCATACACCTTAGCGATCGCATCCAATGTATCTCCAGGATTGACCTGATAAGCTAACGCCTTTGCAGGGTTGGTTGTCCTCGATGCATTGCTCGACAAAGGACGAGGAGAAAGATTCTCAGGTAAATCGCTTGTCGCGATGACAGATAGCTGCCGAACCGCATTCCGATCTCCTACACGGGATACATCCGCTGAGGCAACCTGCTTAGGCGCAGAGGGTTGAGCATTGAGAGGCAATGCTTGAGAAGCCAACCGATTGGCGATCGTCCTGTCAGTCATCACCTGAACAGCAGACGATCGGGGTTGAAGTTGCGGAGTAACACCAGAGAAACTAGGGTTAGATGCATGGCTAGCATCCTCTTTTGTTGCCACTTCTTCTATTGGCTTGGGCGCATTTAGTTCCGGTGTGCTTGCGCCTGAAGCAGGCAAGGTCACTAAACTGAGTTTCAACTCATCGCGCTTCTGCCTCAAACGGGACAAAGCAATATCCTGCTTTTCCTTTAAGGCATTTTTTGTGGACTCAGCAGGAGCTGTCGAACCATCTGGCTGAGTCACCGACTTGGCAGTGCCATAATACGCTGCTCTAGGGAGAGCAGGGGTAGATGCTAGCACCATTTGACCAGTAGCAGGAATCCTCAGCATCTGTCCAACATGCAACACCGTGTCGGGAGAGATGTTATTGGCGATGGCGATCGCCACAGCATCGGTGTGATAAAGCTGAGCTAACTGCCAAAGCGTTTGCCCTTCTTGGACTACATGGCTCAACGTTGCAGTTTTGGACTTTGGCAAAACCACCGTTGCCACTTCAACCTCTGGGGTAGAGGGAAGTATCGTAACTTCAGGTGCAAAGGAAACAGGGGCAATTGTAGGTTCGGCAACAACAGGTTCTGCTGCTGCTGCTCCTTCACTTTGTTGAGGCACCAGTAGGCTGGATGCGCCCATCGAAATTGCTAACCCAATCATGGCGGCAGAGGTGCAAGCCCTACGGTTGACATCCGAAGAGGACTGCTTAGGCTGCCCTGTTGCCTCGTCGTTGTTTACTGAATGAGAAAAATTGACGGGCTTCACCTTCTGCGGAACTGCTCGTTTCAAAGAACGACCTCCTAATGACCAGCGTTTAACTATCTTGTCTACCTGTCCTGTCTAAAGGTCTTCCAGCCATACTCTAAGCCTTCCGTTGCAATCTCAACCACCGTAGTGATACGGATCACATTAGAGAGAGATAGAGATCACTGACGACACACATGCATAGGCAAGATTACCTTGCTTTTTTGATTTAGACAAGTTTACATCACTTAGCAAGAAATTCAAGGGTTGACTTTCAAGACGAAATATCTGCCGAACCCTGCAACCACGCTTGAGTCCCGCCTAATGTTCAAGAGCATTCGCCCTAAACCTCGGATGGACTTTGGAAAACTCAGTTCACTCACCACACCACACCAAACTATCGAAAGGGTTGCAAGCTGACAAACTATTCTGCCAGAAGATGGACCCAACGGTTAACCCAATTTAGAATCTCTTTGATAAAAAGCCCTAACTGAGATAACTGCTGAACTTTGGCACCCTGATTGATACCTGCTTCGTTACAGATGAGACTCTAAACCGACTCTCCCAGAAACAACAACCGTAGAATCATCTAGTCTGAAGCGAGGGACTATCCTTGATGCAACCTGAATTCGGCTCTGGAGAGCAATTGTTTTATCTGATACGCGGCTCTTTCAGGCATTCAGGACAGAACAATCAGAACAATTAAAGTCTGTCGAGGCAAGTGGGCGATCGGGGGATCGTCCCATATAAATTTCTTATATTAAAGGCTAGGTTTTGTAGTTTAGATCACTTATTTCAAGTCTCATTTTTTACTTCAACTCAAGTTTATCTACTGGTTTTAGCAAGTAGTGTCACAAAAACAATTTAAATTCACGTTGAATGCAGCCTTAAACCTATATGAAGAGAGTTACGTTCTAAGCTGCGAATCTTTTCAGGCGATCGAAATCCTCAGTTGTAACAGTACGGGTCAGTCGGAGGACAAACCAGACTGCTTACATACATCTATATATATAGATGTAAGAATGTGGAAAAACTGGGTTAGAGGGTAACGAAAGGTAGACTCTAGTCTTAATGAGTCTAATGAGTCAGGTAAACTCTCATCGATCGAAATACTACGACATGAATGGACAGGTTAATATCCTTCTCCCACATGCATTTAATTTATTCTTTCGCCATTCACGACAAAAACTCGATTGTACTTAGAGGAGATTGCTCTACATCTATAGCTGTAAAGAGCAGAGCGCCAAAAACGCAAGAGGTAGAGAGTTGGCTAGCCTTCAGTTAAGTTGCCCAGTTGTCGGTGGGCTTCAAAGAGTCCAACAGTGACACTGACCGAGAGATTTAGACTACGAACTTTGGGCTGTCGCATGGGAATTCGCACGATCGCATCCGAGCTTGCCAGGATCTCTGAGGGCAGTCCACTGGTTTCACTGCCAAAGATTAACCAGTCATTTGCCCGAAACTCGACTTGAATATAACTACAGCTTCCAGAAGTGCTGAAGCTAATTAATCGCCCGCCGTGCTGCTGATGAACAGTGCAAAAAGCCTCCCAGGAAGGATGGCGGTGGAGGTTGACGTAGGGCCAATAGTCGAGTCCGGCTCGCTTCAGGTACCGATCGCTAATTTCAAATCCCAACGGTTCCACTAGATGCAGCGCTGTGTCAGTTGCAGCGCAGGTTCGAGCGATATTGCCTGTGTTGGGCGGGATTTGAGGATGGACGAGAACGACTTGGGGCATTGAGGAATGAATAGGGAAGTAACACTAAACGCAGCAACAAAATCTATCTAAGGAAAGAGGGCATCTATAGATATTCTTAATCAATGAACAAGGTTCCCAAAAAATCAGTTTTTTTGCCAATTTGACTAATTCATTGAGGAATAGATTTTTGTTTTCAATCACTACCCCCTGAAAAACCAATTCAGAGTTTCTTACTGTAGAGAATATGATCTCAACACTCAATTCTCAACTAACTAAAAACCCGTTGCAATAAAATAAGCTGAGGCTGAAGGTCGGAGGTAGAGAAGGATGGATCATGGACGATCGCATTATGGTATACCCTAAGCAATATTAGGTTTATTTGTAATTGCTCAACCTACCCTCACCCTAAATCCCTCTCCCTAGGGAGAGGGACTTCAATCCGGCTCCCCTTTTCCCAGAACGGGAGAAGGGGCTGGGGGATGAGGGTGGCTCGACATTGAGTTAGGAGCCTGAGTAGTTACGTTTATTTTTAACGATCTTTTATCGTCACAATACTTCGGACAGTTTTTTCACAATACTTCGGACAGTTTTTGTAGAGGTGCTGGAAATCCTGTTGTACAGCCAGTATAGACCCTCACCGTTCGGCTGAGCGCTCACGTCGAAGCCTAAATCCCTCTCCCAAGAGGGGAGAGGGACTTCAATCCGGCTCCCCTTTTCCCAGAACGGGAGAAGGGGTTGGAGGTGAGGGCTAGCTATCGCAAAAATGTCCGAACTATTGATCGTCAACGATCGTCATCATGCATCCAATACGTGCTCAGTAGGGCGCTTGAGGTTAAACTCGACTGAAGCACCGATCGCAGGTCAAACTACCTTGACGATATCTAACACTGAGGTTGAACCGATCGCCCGCCCAAATGATATGAATCCTAGAGTTTTAGTAGCGGCTGCGTTGATGGGAGCTACGTACTTAAGCTTTGAGTTAACAATCTTGGTCCTCGACAAATTCCACTATATTTTAGCGGGGGCAAGAAATTTGGGACGCTGCCCAATTTGGAGAATCAGCTTGAAATCGGCTTGAGCTAATTTGCCCTCTCTGTGCTGTACCTAATTTGGTTTTTCCAGCCCCGATCTCATTCACCCAAATCGCGCTTCATTGGGTAGTGGCAATTGCTCAACTACCTCTATAAATCCGTCAAATCTTTATGCAGAAGGCTTCTTGGGATTCCATCAATTATGCCAAACTGTCTGTCCAAATGGCTGAAACCCTCATTCCTTCGTTCATCACCTTATTAAAGGGCATTTTGGCTGATTTCTGTGTCCCCTATTGCATAGAGGTTTCAGACGCTGGGGGGGGTAGTTGAGCAATTACGGGTAGTGTTCTAGAAGTGTTGTTCTGTTCTGTAGAAAGTCTACCCAGTCAAGCATCTAGATCATCCAGCAACATCTTTGAAACACTACCGCCCACTCCCTTAAGGAGATTTCTAGAAAAGTTTATACCAGGCACCGGAAGGGCGTTCGCGTAGCGTGTGCTTTGCACTTACAGCTTGTCCCTTCATAACTCAGTACAGCAGCAATATTTAGCAAACAACAGTTCCTCGAATTTAATCGTACTGACTATTCTGGGGAAGGGCTGTAGCATCCGGGCAATGACCTTCTGGTCGATTCAAGGGCTGATCTGCCGGATGCTTCGCCCCTACAGGGGTAACATCTTTCTCGGAAATCTCCTAAGTAGGACTGTCCTAGCTTCTGCCACGGGCACTAGGACTCAGGGTGAGCAACAGGAGTAAGCCATCGAGAAGCTCTGAAGGATCTACAAATGACTTGAGCAGATCTAAAACCTCTGCCAAAATTTAGGAATGGATGCTACATTTCTAAACTGTTAGTGGACAGCCCACCCCGATCCAGCCAATTTAATATTTCTTGCAATAAAATTTCAATCTTAACATTGCTCATAATATAAAAAAGTAGAATTGGGGGACTTCCAAACAGTGATGCCCCCCCAACCAGAGCAGGGCTGATTCATTGGAAAAGTAATAACCTTGAAAAGCCTACTATCTCGTTTGGTTTAGATTAGGCATAACGCGAAGTAGAACGAAAGAATGAGGCTTTCGAGCTTTTTCGTTTTTCAAT
>Ga0163144_10022918_pt1 | contig 12358 bp, 15 predicted proteins | sample OliLak19BULKMAT1_FD_123175 | JGI IMG/M metagenome (GOLD analysis project Ga0163144, IMG submission 123175) | Freshwater microbial mat bacterial communities from Lake Vanda, McMurdo Dry Valleys, Antarctica - Oligotrophic Lake LV.19.BULKMAT1 | ecosystem: Environmental > Aquatic > Freshwater >... | reverse complement strand
CGCCACTTCGGCACCAGTTTCTTCAACCCCGCCGGCGGCGGTGACCCGGTGATGTACCAGCACATCTTCTGGTTCTTCGGCCACCCCGAGGTCTACATCATGATCCTGCCGGCCTTCGGCATCGTCAGCGCCATCATTCCGGCCTTTGCGCGCAAGCGGCTGTTCGGGTATGCGTCGATGGTTTACGCCACGGCCTCGATCGCCATCCTGTCGTTCATCGTCTGGGCGCACCACATGTACACCACCGGCATGCCGGTGACCGGGCAGTTGTTCTTCATGTACGCCACCATGCTGATCGCGGTGCCCACCGGCGTGAAGATATTCAACTGGCTTGCCACGATGTGGCGCGGTTCCATGACTTTCGAGACCCCGATGCTGTTTGCTGTCGGTTTCATTTTCGTCTTCACGATGGGCGGCTTCACCGGGCTGATCCTGGCGATGGCACCGGTCGACATCCAGTTGCAGGACACTTATTACGTGGTGGCCCACTTCCACTACGTGCTGGTGGCCGGCTCGCTGTACGGCCTGTTTGCCGGTGTCTACTACTGGGGCCCGAAGTGGACCGGCGTGATGTACTCCGAGACCCGCGGCAAGATCCATTTCTGGGGCTCGCTGATCTCGTTCAACATCACCTTCTTCCCGATGCACTTCCTCGGCCTGGCCGGCATGCCACGCCGTTATGCCGACTATCCGATGCAGTTCGCAGACTTCAACATGATCGCGTCGATCGGCGCCTTCGGTTTCGGCCTGATGCAGGTCTATTTCTTCCTCTTCGTCGCCGTGCCGATGATGCGCGGCAAGGGCGAGCGGGCGGCCCAGAAACCCTGGGAAGGCTCAGAGGGTCTGGAGTGGGAAGTGCCTTCGCCGGCACCCTGGCATACCTTCGAGACGCCGCCCAAGCTCGACGCCAGCGGCACGCGGGTGATCGCCTGAAACCCGCCATGGTCACCGAGCAGCAACAAAAAGCCAACCGGAAGTTGGGGCTGATCCTGGCGGCGGTGGCGGCCACCTTTCTGGTCGGCTTTCTGGCCAAGATGATCTGGTTGAGTTCGTGAGCGCAGCCAAGTCACGCCTGTCCGACAACCAGCGCATGCTGGGCAAGCTGCTCGTGATGGTGGCGGTGATGTTCGGCTTCGGCTATGCGCTGGTGCCGATGTATCGCGCCATCTGCGACGCCCTGGGCATCAATGTGCTGTCGGTGGCCGAGCGGCGCATCGCCAGCGGCAGCTGGTCGGGGCGCAAGGCTGCGGTCAATTCGCAGGTCGACACGACACGCAGCATCACGGTCGAGTTCGATGCCAATGCACGCGGCCCTTGGGACTTCAAACCTGCCATCCGCTCGCTGCAGGTGCATCCTGGCGAGATGGCGACTGTGATGTACGAGTTCCGCAACGTGCAGAACCGCACGATGGCCGCGCAGGCCATTCCCAGCTACGCACCGCACAACGCCAGCGCGCATTTCAACAAGCTCGAGTGTTTCTGCTTCAATGAGTACGTGCTTGCGCCGGGTGAAGCAAAGAGCTGGCCGGTGGTGTTCATCATCGACCCCAAACTGCCGAAAGACGTGACGACCATCACTCTGTCCTATACCTTCTTCGAAGTGGGTGGCAAGGTGCCACCCGCACCGGCTGGCACGGTGGGGGTGGACAAGGCGGCGGCAAACGCCGTAACGGGCAAGACGCCTGAGTCATGAGTGACGACGGCAAGCCTGATGGGGCGCATCTGCGCAACGGCTCGTTTGGCGGGACCATGAAGGCGGTAGCGTGGTCGTTTTTCGGTGTGCGCCGGTCGGCAGACTATGAACGTGATGCGCAGCGTCTCAACCCGGTGCATGTGGTGATTGCCGGTGTCATCGGTGCGGTCCTGTTCATCGGCGTGCTGGTGATGCTGGTCAAGTGGGTGGTTGGCAGCGGCGTGGCCGGCTGAACCGGCAACCCAAAACTGTTTTCGGAAATTTCGGTTCGAGGAGAGATCGACATGTCGGCCATGACGCCAGCGGGCACCGCGCCCTACTACTTCGTTCCCCCGCCATCGCGCCATCCGGTGCTGATGGCCGGCGGGCTGTTCCTCGTGATCCTCGGCGCTGGCCAGTGGGTGAACGGCGCGCAATGGGGCAGCTATGTGCTGCTGGCCGGCGTGGTGGTCTGGTTGACGGTGTTGTACCAGTGGTTCCGCCAGGCCATCGATGAAAGCGAAAGCGGCCTTTACTCTGACCGCATAGACGCCTCGTTCCGCTGGAGCATGAGCTGGTTCATCTTCTCGGAGGTGATGTTTTTTGCCGCCTTCTTCGGTGCGCTGTTCTGGGCCCGTGTTTACGGTGTTCCAATGCTTGGCAATCTCGATCACCAGATTCTCTGGCCCGACTTCAAGGCAATCTGGCCGAGCGCGGGCGGCGGCATCACCGCGTCACCGGCGGGCATCGTCGAGCCCTTCCTGACGGTGGGCCCGTGGCCGCTGCCGACCATCAACACGGCGTTGTTGCTGACCTCGGGCATCACGCTGACCATCGCCCACCATGCGCTGATTGCCGGCAAGCGCGCCAAGACCATCGCCTGGATGTGGCTCACCGTCGCGCTGGGTGCCGCCTTCGTCATCGTGCAGGGCATTGAGTACCAGCACGCTTACGTCGATCTGAATCTGAAACTCAGTTCGGGCATCTTCGGTTCCACGTTTTACATGCTGACCGGCTTCCACGGTTTCCACGTTTTCGTCGGCATGCTGATGCTGACGTTCATCACGATCCGGCTGATGAAGGGTCACTTCACGCCGCAGAGGCACTTCGGTTTCGAGGGTGCGGCCTGGTACTGGCACTTCGTCGACGTGGTCTGGCTGGGCCTTTACTTCCTCGTCTACTGGCTCTGACGAGGATTCAGGCGCCGGCTGAAGCCGGCCGCCCCCTTGACGCTCGTCACTGTCGCCAGAAACAAAAAACGCCGCCCAGCGCGGCGTTTTCCGTTTCCGGCTCCGCCTTACATGCCGACCGGTATGCCGCCCGGCCGCACCCAGCCCATGAACCAGCTGAGCAGGATGAACAGGAACAGCGCCACCGACAGGCCGACACGAATGGCCAGCGCGCGCGCCATGCGGCGGTTGCGCTCGTCGCCGTCATGGCCCTTCCTCAGCATGAAGAACCCGGCACTGCCCAAGGCGCCCAGTACGGCCAGCAACATCAGCACCATCACGGTTTTCATGGGTTCCGATTATTCCACCGAGCTGCCTGACAGCGTCTTGCGATGACGTTTCGCGGCGCCTTCGTTCTGGCGGTCGCTGTTGCGGCCGCCCTGCTGACGGCGCGGCTCGGCGTCTGGCAGCTCGACCGTGCGGCGCAGAAGATCACTTTGCAGGCGGCGATCGAGAACCAGGGCAAACGCCCGCCGCTGCCGGCCATCGAACTGGCCGACGACCCGGCGGCGGCACTCGCCCAGCACCACCGCGGCATCGTGATCGACGGGCGCTGGCTGCCCGAGCACACGGTGTTTCTGGAAAACCGGCAGATGAACGGCCGACCCGGATTTTTCGTCGTCACACCGCTGCAGTTGGCCGACGGCAGCGCGGTGCTCGTGCAGCGCGGATGGCTGCCGCGCGACATGACCGACCGCACGCGGGTCGTTCAGCCGCCCACGGCCGACGGCCAGGTGCGTGTCGAAGGCCGCATTGCCCCGCCACCCTCCCGGTTGTACGACTTCGCTGGCGCGGCCTCGGGGCCGATCCGGCAAAATATCGATGTGGAAGGTTTTGCCCGCGAGACTCGCTTGCGGCTTCGTCCGCTGTCCATCGTGCAGCTCGAAGGCACGCCGACGCTGAACGACGGCCTGTCCCGCAAGTGGCTGCGCCCCGCGGCCGACGTGGCCAAACACCACGGTTACGCCTTTCAATGGTTCGCGCTTTGCGCGCTCATCCTCAGTCTCTATGCCTGGTTCCAAATCATCCGCCCCCGACGCCGACAGCGCGCGTGACCTGGCGGGCCCGCTGAGCTTCACGGTGCACAACATGGCTGCCCCGAACCTGGCGGACGGGCGTCGCCGCACGGCGACCGGCCGCCTGAAGATGATCCTGGTATTCGCGGTCTGCGCGGCGCCGGTGATTGCCTCCTATCTCACCTACTTCGTGATCCGGCCCGAGGGCCGCGCCAACCACGGCGCACTCATCACGCCGACCCGTTCCCTGCCGCCCGCGCTCGAACTGCGCGGCAGGGACGGCATGCCGGTGACTGCAGCTTCGTTGCGCGGCCAGTGGCTGCTGATCACCGTCGGTCCGTCCACCTGCGACGCGGCCTGCGAAAAGCGCCTGTTCATGCAGCGCCAGTTGCGTGAAATGCTCGGCCGCGAGCGTGTGCGTCTCGACAAGATCTGGCTGGTGACCGATACCGCCGACCCTGCGCCCGCGCTGCGCGCCGCCGTGGACGCCGATCCGTCGGTGCAATTGCTGCGGGTCGACCGCAGCGCGGTGGCGCTCTGGTTGGCGCCGGCGGCGGGCCAGGCGCTGGAAGAGCATCTCTACCTCGTCGACCCGATGGGCGAATGGATGATGCGCATGCCGGCCGACCCGGACCCCGCCCGCGTCAAGCGCGACCTCGACCGAGTCCTGCGCGCCTCTGCCTCCTGGGACCTGCCGGGTCGTTGAGCACGCGATGACGACAGTCCCGCTGGTCGACTTCGCACCGCTGGCCCGCATGGCGCTGCTGGCGATGCTGATCGCGCTGCTGCCGCTGTCATGGCTGTGGCTGCGCCAGCGTGGCGCCGATGTGCCGGCCCGGCTGGCGGCGCTGACCACGCTCACGCTCTTCCTGACCTTCGATCTGATCGTCTTCGGCGCCTTCACGCGGCTGTCCGACTCGGGTTTGGGCTGCCCCGACTGGCCAGGCTGCTACGGCCACGCCAGCCCGTTCGGCGCGGCCCGCGACATCCACGCCGCACAGACCGCGATGCCCGGCGGCCCGGTCACCTTCGACAAGGCCTGGATCGAGATGATCCACCGCTATTTGGCGATGACCGTCGGCGTGCTGATCGTGATCATGACAGCGGCCACCTGGCTGCAGCGCCGCCGCCTGCCCGTGTCGCCCTGGTGGCCCACGGCCACGCTGGTGTGGGTGATCGTGCAGGGCCTGTTCGGCAAGTACACGGTGACGCTCAAGCTGTACCCGGCCATCGTCACCCTGCATCTGCTCGGTGGCCTGTTGCTGCTGGCCCTGCTGGCCGCGCAGCACGAGGCCTGGCGCGCCCGGCCGATGGTGTTGAGCCCCGTGCTGCGCCGTGCCGCGATGGCGACGATGGGGCTGCTGGTGCTGCAGGTCGCGCTCGGCGGCTGGGTCAGCACCAATTACGCCGTGCTCGCCTGCGGCGGGTTCCCGCAGTGCAACGGCCAGTGGTGGCCGGACATGGACTTCGGCCACGGGTTCACGCTGCTGCGCGAGCTCGGCCTGGCCGCGGACGGCAGCGGCCTGCCTTTCGAGGCGCTGGTGGCCGTGCATATGGTGCATCGGCTGGGCGCCGTGGTGCTGACCGTGGCGCTGCTCTGGCTGGCCGCCGCGCTGTGGCGCACAGGGGACCCGCTGCAGCGCCGTTTTGGCATCGGGCTGACCGCTCTGCTGCTGGCGCAGCTGGCCAGCGGTCTGTCCAACGTCGTGCTCGGCTGGCCGCTGGCGGCGGCACTCGGCCACTCGGCAGGCGCCGCCGCGCTTGTGCTCCTGCTCACGTTGTTGCTGGCGCGCAGCGCGCCACGCCGGCGCCTGTCGACCGTGGCGCGCCGCCGCGGCGTGGCCACAGCCTAAAATCAGGCTCTCATGGCTCAGTCTCTTGCTGCTCCCACTTCCTTTGCCACGCGCTGGGGCCAGTTCTACGCGCTGACCAAACCGCGTGTCGTGCAGCTCATCGTGTTCTGTGCCCTCATCGGCATGCTGCTGGCCGAACCCGGCCTGCCCGATCTGGCGCTGGCCGGCGCCGCCACGCTCGGCATCTGGCTGGTGGCGAGCGCGGCGGCGGCGTTCAACTGCCTGGTCGAGCAGCACATCGACGCCCGCATGGCGCGCACCGCCTGGCGGCCCACCGCCAAGGGGCAGCTCGCCAACTCGCAGACGCTGCTCTTCTCGGCCTTGTTGTGCGCGGGCGGAAGCGCAGTGCTCTGGTTCTGGGTGAACCCGCTGACGATGTGGCTGACTTTCGCCACCTTCGTGGGCTATGCCGTCGTCTACACCGTGGTGCTGAAGCCGCGCACGCCGCAGAACATCGTCATCGGCGGCGCCTCGGGCGCCATGCCGCCGGTGCTGGGCTGGGCCGCGATGACCGGCGACGTCGGCCCCGAGGCGCTGATGCTCTGCCTGATCATCTTCCTCTGGACACCCCCGCACTTCTGGGCGCTGGCCCTGTACCGTGTCGAGGACTATCGCAAGGCCGGCCTGCCGATGCTGCCCATCACGCACGGTTCGGAATTCACGCGCTTGCAGGTGCTGCTCTACACGCTGGTTCTGTTCGCCGCCACGCTGCTGCCCTTCATCTACGGCATGAGCGGCTGGATCTACCTCGTCGCCGCGGTGTGGCTCGGCGGGATGTTCATCCTCTATGCCTGGCAGCTCTGGCGCGATTACAGCGACGCGCTGGCGCGCAAGACCTTTCGTTTTTCCCTCTGGCATCTGTCGCTGCTGTTCGCGGCCCTGCTGATAGACCACTACCTCGGACCATGGATCTTCAACTCCGCCGTTTGATCTTTACCGCCGTCGCCGGCGCTGCCCTGCTGCTGGCTGGCTGTGAACGCGGCGGCGCGCCTTCAGCCGCGCCCTTGCAGTTCAAGGGCATCGACATCACGGGCGCCGAATACGCACGTGAACTGAACCTGACCGACGCCGACGGCCAGCGCCGCACGCTGGCCGATTTCAAGGGCAAGGTCACCGTGGTCTTTTTCGGCTTCACCCAGTGCCCCGATGTCTGCCCGACCACGCTGCTCGAACTCGCCCAGGTCAAGAAGGCGCTCGGCGCTGACGGCGCGCGTGTGCAGGGCGTGTTCGTCACCATCGACCCCGCACGCGACACGGCGGAAATCCTGAAGGCCTATGTCGGCAATTTCGGTGCCGACTTCGTCGCCCTGCGCGGCACGGAGGAAGAAACGAAGGCCGCAGCGAAGAACTTCAAGGTCTACTTCAACAAGGTGCCGGGCAAGACGGCGACCAGCTACACGATGGATCACACGGCCGGCTCGTACGTGCTCGACGCGACGGGCAAGGTGCGCCTCTTCACACGCTACGGCACGGGCCCCGAGGCGCTGACGCATGACCTGAAACTGCTGCTCGCATTGCCCGCGTGAGCGGTGAATGAGTCGTGAATGAGCGGTGAATGAGCGGTGACCGATCAGTCACCGAGCAATCATGAAAAACGGCTCCCGAGGGAGCCGTTGTCCTGCCAGCGCGGTGCGGGTTCAGACCGGCACCAGCGCCTTGCGCATCTTCTTCATCGCCGCCACCTCGATCTGCCGGATGCGCTCGGCGCTGACGCCATATTCAGCCGCCAGTTCGTGCAGCGTCATGCCGCCCGAAGAGTCGTCGTTCACCTTCAGCCAGCGTTCCTCGACGATGCGCCGGCTGCGCTCATCAAGCACGTCCAGTGCCTGTGCGATGCCATCGCCGGCCAGCCAGTCGCGGTGGCGTGCTTCCAGAGCGCGAGTCGGCTCGGTGGAGTCGTCGGCCAGGTAAGCGATCGGCGCATAACTCTCTTCGCCGTCGTCGGACTGCGGCTCCAGCGCCACGTCGCCGCCCGACAGACGGGTTTCCATCTCGATCACTTCGTCTGGCTTGACGTTCAGCGTGCGCGCCACCGTCGCCACCTCCGCCGGCGTCAGCGTGTTGCGGTGGCTGTCAGCGTCGGTGGCGACGCCCTTGAAGCCCTGCTTCATCGAGCGCAGGTTGAAGAACAGCTTGCGCTGCGCCTTGGTGGTCGCGACCTTGACCATGCGCCAGTTCTTCAGGATGTACTCGTGGATCTCGGCCTTGATCCAGTGCAGCGCGTAGCTGACCAGGCGCACGCCCTGTTCAGGGTCGAAGCGCTTGACGGCCTTCATCAGGCCCACGTTGCCCTCCTGGATCAGGTCGCCCTGCGGCAGACCGTAGCCCATGTACTGGCGCGACAGCGACACCACCAGCCGCAGGTGCGACAGCACCAGCTGGCCGGCTGCCTCGATGTCGCCCGTAGCGCGCAGGCGCTGGCCCAGCGACACCTCTTCGGGCTTCGTCAGCATCGGCAGGCGGTTGACGGCCGTGATGTACTGGTCGAGGTTGCCGAGCGACGGCACCATCGACCACGGATCGCGGACTGAAAGGGCGGTAGTGGCTTTGGCGTTCATGTGTCGTTTCGATCAGGGGAAAACCCGTTGGTTCCGTAAATATTAGCACTCGACGGGGGAGAGTGCTGATCAGGGTCTGTGCAGCATTTCATCCGACCTTGCCGACGGTCAGCCTTGCCCCCGATTTCCAAGCTTTCTACCCCCTCAGCCGCGCCGAACCTTCACCGAATAGTCGCCCACCCCGCTCTGCCGGTTGTAATGGCGCACCTGCACCCAGTAGTCGCCCGCCAGCAGGTTGGCGGCGATGCGCGCATTGCTCTTGTAGCCCGAATCGTCGTCCTCGGCGATCAGCGCGGTGGGGCTGTTCGGACCGAAGAGTTTCATCACCACGTCGGTCGGGCCGCTGCTGTCGATGACGTGCGGGCCAGTGGTCGCCGCCGTGAAACGGAACAGGTCTTCCTCGCCGAACTTGCCGATCGCCGCGGCCGTGCGCTTCTTCGCGCCCACCACCAGCGGCATGGCGTTGTCGACTGTGGGCGCCTTCTTCGGGTACATCCTGGCGCCGGCGATGAACTGCTTGTCGACCTTCGACAGCGCGCCGTTGGCCTCGGTGCCGATGCCGTTGCTCGTCCATCCGGCGGGAAAGAAGTACAGCATGATCGACTCGCGGTCGAAGCTGGTGCCGTTGATCTGCTCGGCCTTGTAACGTTCCAGCACGTTGTGACGGGTCGTCGCGGTGTCCCAGAAATTGGGTGAGCCGGCCAGTTCACGCAGCACCACTTCCTCATTCCACAGGATGCCACCGGCCGGGTTCTGGTGCTCGTGAGCCAGGCCGATGGCGTGGCCCCATTCGTGCGCCGCCGTGCCGCCGTCGAGGAAGCCGAGGTTCATCGTCGCCTCGTTCAGCGGAATGCTGCGGCAGTCGGTGCCGATGTACGACCAGGCGCCGTCGTTTTCATCGTAGGTGATGCGGATGTCGGCAGTCGGTGCGTCGTTGAAGTTGAATTTCAGGTTGGCCACGGACTCCCACCAGCCGGCCTGTTCGCGTGTCTTGGCTCGCTGTTCGGCGCTGCCGCCGATGAAGCGCACGGCCAGCGTGCTGCCGTTCATCCAGGTCTTGCCGATCGGCGATATGGCACGCGTGCGGCCAGGCCGGCCGGGTGCCGTGGCGAGAGGGCGCATCAGTTCACGCGGGAGGACACGGTCGAAGCAGATGTGGGGGAGTTTGTTCATGCGGATCTCCATCGGTTTTTGAAGCCGATGGCAGTATCCGACGGCTGCTGGGCCGGTGGATATCCCGCAGCCGTGGCTCCTGCCCGGCCTTGCGTCGGTTCACAAGGAGTGAGGTTCTCCCACTTCGCCTGCCCCCGCCGCGGCGCTCAATAGGTCGCGCGCCCGCCTGAAATGTCGAACACGGCGCCGGTGCTGAAGGAGCAGTCTTCGCTGCTAAGCCAGGCGATCATCGCGGCGATTTCGTCCACCTCGACGAAGCGCCCGAGAGGGATCTTGCCCAGCATGTAGGCAATGTGCTCGGGCTTCATCTGGTCGAAGATGGCGGTGCGCGCGGCCGCCGGCGCCACCGCGTTGACGAGCACGCCCTGGCTGGCCAGCTCCTTGGCGAGCGACTTGGTGAGCGCGATCAGCCCGGCCTTCGACGCGCTGTAGTGCGATGCGTTCGGGTTGCCTTCCTTGCCCGCCACCGAGGCCACGTTGACGATGCGGCCCCAGCCCTGGCGGGCCATCTGTGGCGCCACATGGCGGCAGGTCAGGTAGGGCGCGATCAGGTTGACCTCGATGACGCGCCGCCAGACGGCGGGGTCGAGTTCCCAGGTCGGCGCGTTGCCGCCGGTGATGCCTGCGTTGTTGACCAGGATGTCGATGCGGCCGTGCATCACCACCACTTGAGCGGTGGCGGCGGCCACGGCGGCGTCGTCGGTCAGTTCAACGGCGGCGCCGCTGGCCGGGCCGAGCGCGGCCAGCGCCTTGCAGGCATAGGCCAGCCGTTCGGCGTCGACGTCCCAAAGCACCACGCTGGCGCCCGACTTCGCCAGCCGTTCCGCAGTCGCGTGACCGATGCCTTGCGCACCACCGGTGATGACGGCCACGCGGCCCTTCAGGTCGATCTGGTTCATCTCAGGTTCCTGTTCGGCATGACGAGCCTCATTCCAGTCCGTCCAGCGCACCCGGCGTGGCAGCGGCATCGGCGATGTACTGGCGGATGATGTCCTCGAAGTTTTCCTCGGGCTGCAGCCCGAGCCCGGCGGCGCGGGCCGCGCTGGCGCCCTTCGGCCACATCGCCACGATGCCGGCGATGCGCTCGTCGCGCTCGAAGCGCACCCGCGCGCGCACCTTCGGCCCGGCCACCGCCTCCAGCGCGGCCAGCATGTCGCCGACACGCACGTTCAGCGCCGGCAGGTTCAGCGCAGTGCGGCCGACGAAGGCCTCGCGGCTGGCCTCGAAGACGGCGATCAATCCCTCCACCGTGCGCCGCGGCGACGACACCGGGTGCGAGACGTCGGCTGCCACCGGGCAGACCGATTCGAGACCGGCCAGCGGCTCGCGGACGATGCCGCTGAAGAATGAACTCGCGGCACCGTTCGGCCGACCCGGGCGCACCGTCACCGTCATGAGGCGCGCCGCGCGGCCGTCGATGTAACCCTTGCGCGTGTAATCGGCAACCAGGTGTTCGCAGATCAGCTTCTGTGTGCCGTAGGAGGTCTGCGGGGCGGGCAGCGTGGCGTCGCCCACCACGTCCGGCAGTGGCACGGCGGGGTCGGGCCCGAACACCGCCACCGAGCTGGAAAACACCAGCCGGGTGGGCGCCGCGCCGCGCCGCGCGCCGGCGCCGGCATGGGCGCGCAGCGCGTCGAGCAGGGCGCGTGTGCTATCGAGGTTGGAACTGAGGCCGAGGTCGAAGTCCGCCTCGCACTCGCCCGACACCGCCGAGGCGAGGTGGAACACGCCGTCGATGTCGTCGTGCCGCAGCGCCTCGCAATGCGCCAGCAGCGGGCCGACGCGTGACGAGACACGCGGATCCGCGGCCAGGTCAGCCGGTGCCGGCAGCTGGTCGGCCAGCACCAACGTCTCGATAGAGCGGCCCGCCAGTGTGCCCTGCGCCAACAGCGCACGCGCCAGTCTGGCGCCCAGGAAACCAGCGCCGCCGGTGATCAGCAGTCTCATGTCGGATCTCTTTTCAATGGGTTTGAGCGGCATTCATTCCGCGGGTTTCGCAGCCGGCCGGCTGCCCTTCAGCCGCAGGGCCGGCTCCGACACCGAGGGTAGCTTGCGTTGCGAAGCCAGCACCTGTTCGATGTCTTCGGCCGCGTTGTCGATCAGCACCAGGATGGCTTTCTCGGCCTTCTGCGGTGCGCGCGCGATGACGGCGTCGAGCACCGCGCGGTGCAGCGGCAGGGAATGCGTCGGCCCCTCGGGCCTCGTGGTCGAAATCTCGAAACTCGTGCGCAGCAGTGCGCCCAGCGCCTTGCTCATCTGCACAACCATGCGGTTGTGGCAGGCGCGCAGCAGGCCCTGGTGGAAACGCAGGTCGTGGGTGACGTAGTCGCCGCCGTTTTCGATGGCGTTCTTCATGCCGGCATAGGCGGCCTCGATCTCGGCGATGTCTTGCGCCGTGGCGCGCTCGGCGGCCAGCCGCACGCCTGCGGGTTCCACCACGCGTCGCAATTCCTGCAGGTCGCGCAGGAACTCGCGTGTCAGTCCGGCCTTCGTCTGCCAGGCCACCACGTCGGGATCGAACCAGTTCCACTGTTCGGACGGCAGCACGCGTGTGCCGACTTTCGGGCCGGTGACGAGCAGGCCCTTGGCGACCAACGACTTGACGGCCTCGCGGATCACCGTGCGGCTGACGCCGAGCTCCAGGCAGAGCGCCGCCTCGGGCGGGATCGAACTGCCGGGTAGGTAAGACCCGGCGACGATCTGCCCGCCGAGCAGGTCGAGCGTGTTGCCGTGAACGTTCTTGATCACCATGGCGTACTAGGAGCGCACGAACGCGGTGAGCAGCGGATCGGGGCCGAGCTGCCGGCTCCAGTGCCCGTGCACGGCGGGGTCGAAGGTGGCGCCTTCGGGCAGGCGG
>Ga0163144_10022917_pt1 | contig 12358 bp, 8 predicted proteins | sample OliLak19BULKMAT1_FD_123175 | JGI IMG/M metagenome (GOLD analysis project Ga0163144, IMG submission 123175) | Freshwater microbial mat bacterial communities from Lake Vanda, McMurdo Dry Valleys, Antarctica - Oligotrophic Lake LV.19.BULKMAT1 | ecosystem: Environmental > Aquatic > Freshwater > Lake... | reverse complement strand
CCAGCAGGTCTGAGGCATCCTCACGCGCTACATCAGCTTTGTTGGTTGAGCTTTTCGATCCCCCCATAAGGCAAATCCCCCTTCGCTGCTTCTATCGTAGATCATCAACTTCGAACGCTTCCGACGGAATGCCAATTCGATTTGCGGTGCAAATGACGAACTACGTAGGTACTTGCGATCAACGCCGAACACTCTCGGATGCTTGCACGTCGCTCCACCGGGTCCTCTCGGGATCCATTGGCCTACGGCACTCAGCCGCTCTCGATCGCGGCAACAAAGTCGCCGAGCTCGCGCCACCACTCCGACTTACGTGCCTTCGGCGCCCAGCGCGATGCCGTCGGAACTGGAGCCGTACTGACCTCGCTGTTGGGATTGGCGAGTGGTGGCTACGGCAACTCGAGGTGCAACCCGCGTTCATCTGCGTCGACAGAGTCGAGCAACGCGTTCGTGGCCGCGAGCTGGCCGTCGGTTGCGGCGCGGTTTCCCCAGGGCATCGCCGCCGTCCATGCCCAGTCGGAGCGAAGCACTTCTGCCAGAGCAGAGATATCACCGTCGATGTTGGAGGCCCGTCGCAACGCAGAGATGTACTCGTTACGGAGCACGGTCGGTACCACGATTCGGCATGCGCCGACGGCGGAGAGCTCGGCGTTCATCATGAGGCGTGCAACACGGCCATTGCCATCGGTGAAGGGGTGAATCTCGGCAACGACGCACATCATGTACATCGCGCGTGGGAACCCGGCCGGTATTTTCTCCAGGCCCGCCAAAACATGACGCAGCGTGCCCGAGACCAGGTTGAGGTCGACAAACGTGACCGCGCTCACGCGGTTGTTTTCGTCTTTGAACTCTCCTGGGCCGAGCTCTGGCCGGCCGACCATGATCGTGCGATGCCGCGAACGCATGATGCCCTCAAGCTCGTCAACATCCGTGGATGTCGATGCGCGACCGAGTGGGTCGACCACGCAGCGGTGGGTGCCGATGATGTCGTGCCCGCCGGCCGCGCGACGGGTCGGCGGCTGCTGGGTCTCGATAATCGTTCTGGCGTCATCGACGCTGAATTCCGCGCCCTCGATGTAGTTGGAGAAATATGCCTCGTAGAAGGGCAGTTCACCGTCGGTCGCAGGCGGCGGAAGCAGTGGCAGCTCAGATCGCATCGGTGAACCATGTGTCGACAGCATCGACGCTGAGGGCGTCCAGAACTCCGTCTCTCACCGGTCGGCCCGACGTCCCGTTCCCGACCCCGCGTACGTGACCCCAGTCCCCTGTTTCGTTCCCGTCACGAAAGCCGACGCGTTCCTTCCATGCGGCGACGAGCTCGTGATCGTTGTCTCCGTCCCAGAACACGGTTGGCTCGTCGGCGATCGCGAGCGCGCCGACAACGGGTCCGTGTTCGGAGTTGGCCCATGCCGGGAGGTCCGATCGGACATGAATCGCGCTCGGATACACGCCAAGCACGAACGCGGCAGAGGCACCGGCAGGGCGGCGGGGCGGCCTGGGTGTTGAGGGGTCTCCGAACGGAAAGCGGCTTCCGTCGTCGGCTGTCGTCGAGCTCATCGTCCAGAACCGTACGCCGGCGCCCGCTGCGTGCCCTGCAGGCGAGCGCGTCGCGGGGGTCCGGTTGGACCGATCTGCCGCCGGCTTGTCTTTCATCCGTACTCGTTCTCGATGGCGACGTAGAGATTCTCGAGTGCAGCGTGGTGAGGTCCAAGGTCGAACACGACGCGGGTGTGTTGTCGTGGGAGGACCAGCGAGGCAGCGTTCGGTTGAAGGCGTGCCGCATAGACGAGCAGTTGTTGTATCGCTCGTGTTGCTGATGCCCGCGGGTCGACCACGCACTTGATCTCGACGAGCTCGCTACCGGCGATGAGGTCGGCGTCGCCGCCGAGCCGTCCGATGCCTACGACGGGTCCGGTCACGATCTCGCGTCCGCAGAGGTCCGCGAGTAGGGGGTGCAGGCCGGCGCTGAGTGCGACGACGTCATCAACGAGATCGGTGTACTCGGCAGAGAACGCTGGGAGCCCGAGATCCGCGAGGGCGCACGGGACTGCGCCTGCCCGGTACAACGGTTCGACGGACGCGGCAGCAACAGCAACGGCGCACACGGCCCGCTCGACATCTCCGGCGAGCACACCGCCGCAGATTCCTGCGACAGCGGCGAACGCTTCCAAGAGCTCACCGCGTGTCGTTTCGCTGCAATGCGCAAGGCCAGCAAGGACAGCGTCGGGAAGGTCGGTGACACCGGTCAGCCACCAGCGGGCGCGATAGTCGATCGCGTGGCCCGTCATCCATGCCAGACGGGTCCGCGCCGGTCGGATCCACGGCTTGCCGCTGAGACTTCGAATCATCGTGTTGCGCCATTGGTCCAGCAGTGGTTGGTGGGGGCGGAGAAGGGCTCGTAACGGGCTGTCTTTGCAGTCGAGTTCGCGGGTCACGGATGTTGCTGGGAGCAGAGTTGAGGTCATGTGCGCAACTCAACACGAGACCTCCTTCGGCGTTGTCCGCTTGACCGGGGTGTCAGACTCAGACGATGCCGACGCAACCTTCGAAACCTGCGGCAGCGTTGGCGTCGCGACTGATTGCGGAGGGATTCGAGGACGTGTCGCCGGTGTTGGTTCAACGCTGGCGCGAACGCGGATTGCTAGGCAGGTGGGAGCGCACCCATCGTGGCGGACCGGGTTCGAACACACTCGCCGCGGTCGGCGCGTACGACCGGGCACGTCTCCTCGCGCGACTGCACGAGACTGACCGAAACGATGTGACGGTGTCGTTGCTCGCCTACTTGACGGGCGTGCATGTGGACGCAGCTGAGATCCGCCATGCGATCAACGAGATGTTGGCCACAGTGTTGGTAAATCTTGCCTGGTCTCCCGACAGCGAACCCATCGACCGTGCGGAGGACATCGTTCGCGACCTGGTCGCTCGCCGCCGCGGACGTGATCGGCTCCGAGCGTTGTCCGCCAAGCTGGACGGCGTACGTGACCCGCAGTGGCAGCCGGATGTCGCACCACGCAGTGTCGAGCAGCGGACGAAGGACGTGCTGACGGCGCTGCTGACGGCCGTGGGTGGGGACCCGAGCTGGGTTGCCGTCGTGCTCCCTGATGCGCTTCGGCTTCAGGACATGGACGAGGTCGTCGTCGCGGCAGAACTGGATGACCCGATGGTCGCCGCGGAGACTGAACAGGCGTTTGAGGCCACGCTGACCACCCTGCTCGATGCGCTCGGTCGGCTCGACGATCTCACCGACGACGACGTGCGATTGGCCCGCGAAACATCAGTCGCCTGGGTTGGCGAACCTGCAATCGCCGAGCTGGCCGAGTCGGGAGAACCGATCGTTCAACCGGCAGCGCTCACTCCGCTGATTCTCGGGCCGTTGTTGTCTCAGCTTGCGATGCCCGGGCAGCTTCACGCTCAGATCATGCAGCACCGGGCATCGGCAGCTTCGATCCACGCGCAGTCTGAAGGCTGCTCAACGACGGCGCACACCGCTGCTGACTGCAACGTCGTGCCGCTAGCGCAAGACTGATGGAATGGATTCGACGGTCAGTGTCGTGATGTAGGTATGACCATGAGATTGACAGATGCTGCCGACCGATGCGCGAGGTGTGTCACAAGTCGGCGAGTAGGTCGGCGAGTACGTGCTCCTCGGTGACCTCGAACCCGCACGCAACAATGGACGCCGCAAGGTCGCAGTCCCAGCTGGCGTCAGGTACTCGACCGCGGAGCGGGACGGGTGGCCGGGAGTTGGCGCTGAGGCGTTCGACGGCGCGCTGATGGTCGCCGACGGACATATGCCACGGTTGCGCGCCGTGACGGCTGATGATGAGGTTGGCGATGGTGATGCCACCGGCGCCGAAGTCTCCGTGATATCGGACTTGAGCGCCGCCTAGTACCAGTTGATCCAGGAGTGAGGTGACCGCGCGGCCGGGCATGCCTGCGACGCAGAGCATCGGTGGTGCTTGAGTTCCGAACCTAGTGGACGCTGCTTCGATCACCGACGGGTTCTCACAGACAGAGACAAGCGTTCCAGCTGCGAGATTCCACCGTTCGGCAGCGACGGCCGCCGCTGGGATTGGCAGCGGGATGCCGCTGTCTGCCCAACGCGCTGCCGCCTCGGTGAGTGGACCGTTTGCAGCTGGCCGCAGCCCGAGCGTCAGGGCGGGGGTCGATACGGCATCGAAGGCGACACCGGACGCAGCCCAGAGCGCCGCTCGCTCTGCCGCTGTGGTTGGTGTGGGAACACCGAGACGCGCTGCAAGGCCGGCCGTGACCAATCTGCCGATCGGCGTGTTGTCGTCGAGGTAGTGCTCGCCGCCGAGGATCGCTGCTGAGAGCACCGGCCGGCCGGTTGGTGCGTCTTGGGGAAGAACACCGAGGACATCGAGGGCCGAGATCACAGCGTGTTCGCCGCCGGACCGTGCAAGCCCGCCGGAGGCTTTGATGAGTTGTAGCCAGGTCGACAACGCAAGTTCGCTGGCCGTCGCGTGGGCTAAGATCGCTTCCCAGCTTCGTTGGCTCGACGCCGCCTTGTCAGCTCGCGCTGCGCTTCGGTCAACGACCGGACCACACGCCCTGACTGACACGGCAACTGCGGTTGTGCCGGCCCGCGACAGCGCCTCGTTGAGACGGCCGAGCGGGACGGTGAGCTGGCCAGCGGAACTGACACGTCCGAGCAGACGGTCTACGGCGCGTCTGGCTTCGGGGGAGGCATCAGGAACGGTGATCTTCGTGCCGTCGGTTATGTCGCCTTTGCACAGTCGGTTGTGGATGGCTCGCCAAAGCGGCAGCAGATGGATGTCGTCGGCGAGGGTGTTCATCCGTCAAGCCACAAGTCGAGCTCATGTTGGCGGTCGCCATCCCACTCGTAACGGATCGCAGCGACACCGACGGTGTCAGGAAGCTTTTCGAGGTGGTAGATCGCCAAACCGGGAACCTCTGGGACGCAGAACCAGGCGTCGTAGTTCGTCATCACCATGTCGAGATCCAACTTCACGGAGACCCCCAGGAGGTCGGCGGTGTTCGGGCCGTCAATGCCGGCGAACGCCTCGTCAAGGAAGCAGAGACGTGGCGCTGTTTCCGAGGAGGAGTAGAAGCCGGCGGCCGCCGCGAGCAGCGGAAGGTGGACGACCTTGGCTTGTTGGCCGCCCGACCCGGCGCCGACGGACTTGGCGGTGAGTTCTCCTTCTCCGCTCCGGGTCTTGTAGCCGAGCTTGAAGTGATACCAGCGGCGGTAATCAAGCGCGTTGGTGAGACGTTCGGCGAGGTCGGCACCTTCGATCTCGCCACGCCTGGCGATACCGACGCGGTCTCCGAGGAAGGTTGCGAGCACGGTCGACGCTGACTCATCGCGGGTCGACGGCGCTGTCAGGAGTGCCTGAACTGCCGCACGGACAGATGGTCCGGCGCCGGTGTCATCGATCTCCCAGTGGAGTTGCACGGTGGCGCCCGAGTTCGTCGGGTGGTCGCGCAGGATCGAGTTCATCTGCTTGACCTGTGTCGCTGCGGCGTGAAGGCAGTTGCCGAGATGATTGCCGACCTCGTCACGGAGGTGCTGCTCGATAAGCGCTCGTTCTTCGGCAGCGATCGCCAGGCGGCGTTGCTCCGCGTCGTCGCCGAGCGCATGGTGCAGCTCGGCGATTCCGATGACGTCACCGTTGAGAGTCGCCGACGCGACGAACAGGTCCGCTTCGGTGTCGAGGTGAGGGTCGAAGTCCGCGCCGACTTCGTTGCGGAGCGTGTTGAACTCTTTGACGAGCCGGTCAGTGGCACGATTGCGGGCTTCCGATGTGGCCTCGTTGTCGTCGACCGCTGTGGCAATTTGGCGGGCGAGGGTCCGACCGGCGGTTGCTTGCAGGTAGTCGGAGGGGTCGCGGGTCGCGTCGATGGTGACGGCGAGCGAAACGTGACCCGTGCGGACGACGGCCGCAAGGGCGACGAGCGCGGCGTCACGGTCGATGGTGGCCTGCACACGGCGGCGGCCGGTTTCCACGAGGACAGTTTCGGCACGGACAACGGTTTCTCGTGCCGCGCTCGTGGCGGTGTTGACGGCCTGTTGTCGCAGTTTGTATCGAGTGACGGCAGCGTCGAGGCGGTCCCTCTCAGCGAGGACCCTGGCGACGTCAGCGCCCTCGAGTTCCATGGCGGTGTCGTACTTAGCCTTCGATGCGGCGGCGGTCAGGTTGGCGTCCTCGAGACGTTGCGCGACCTCGTCTGCTTGCGTTTCGAGTCGGTCGGCATTGCGTCGAGCTTCGAGCGCGGCAGGTTCTGAACGGGCATAGCTGCGGGCGTTGTTGCCGAGATCCCTTGAGACGTCAGCGGCTGCAGCCAGTGCCGTTCGGGCCGACGGGATGTCGTCGGGTTGGCATTCAGCATTGCGGATGGCGAGCTCGAGGGCTGCGAACGACGCCTTGACGGCGCGCTCCACCTCCTGACGGTTCTCCACGGCCCTGCGGTATTCTCCCTCGGCTGCGACGATTGCCTTGTTCGCCGTGCGGACGTCGCGAGCAGCGCCGACCCAAGCTTCGATGTCGGGGAATGCCTTCACCCACGCGTCGACCGTTGCTTTGGTCGAGCGAGCCGTTTCAAGTGCTCCAGCGGCGACGGAGACTCTATGTTCCACTGCGTTGAGCGCTTCGACCAGGTCGCTTCGACGTCGAGCTTTGGCAGCGGCTCTGGCGCTGGCGCCGATGTGCTCGACCGCCGATTTGGACCAGCGTCCAGTGAGTTGGCCATTGCTCCACGTGCCGTCAACGTCGACCCAGCCTTTGCGATTGGTGCCAGGTCCGGCGCCTATCGACGAAATGATCCGGTTGACAAGGTCGGCATTTGCGCCCTCGGCGGGATGCAACCAGTCGTGGAGACCCTGGGCTGGTTCCGGGTCAGCCACGAGGATCGTGTCGTCGGTGTCAAAGTTCATCAGTCCGCTGTCGGAGACGATGGCGTCGAGGAACCCGGCGGCGGTCAATGCCGCTTCGAGCATGGCTGAGTCAGTGCTGTCGACGTTGTCGTTGAACTCGACGGCGAACCAGAACGGGGTGCCGGTACGAGGCGTCGCTATCCCAGGCCGAGCCGGGGGCGGCGCATCCGTTGGCAGTGCGTCATGGGCGTCGAGGGCTTGGCGGGCCAAGAGATGCTGACTTCCCGCGTCGGCGACCGTGCCTCTTGCGGCATCGAGGGCTGCGCCGGCGAGTTCGGTGGCTGGTGCGGCGAGGCGTTCGGCGAGCTCGCGTGTCGCGCGTTGAGCTCCTTGGTCGATGTGTTCGGAGATCTCGTCGGCAACTGTGCCGCCGTCAGTCGCAGGGAGCGCGGTCGGGGAGGCGGCGATCCAGAGGTCGACGCCATCCGCGAAGTGCGCCTGCGCTTCCACCGCAATGGATGTGGCAGCGATCAGTTCGTCGGCGGCTGCTTGGCGGACTCCGTCTGCTGATTCGACGCGTTGGGTAGCGGCGCTGATCTTGGCTCTGGCGCTCGCCGCGCGTCGGTCGGCTCCATCGACGGCCTCGACCAGCGATGCCCGTGTTCGCACGGCGTCGGCTAACTGCTTCGCGCTGACGATGTGGTCGTCGGTGTGTTCCCAACCTGTGGCGACCTTGGCGGCGTCAGCGGCTCGCCGCGCGTCGTCGAGGACGGTTTGGACGGCCGATGCTTCTTCTGCGGCGGTCGCCGACTTGGTGTCGGCATCGCTGCGGGCGAGGGCTGCGTTCTCGGCTGCGCCTGCGTGTTGTGTTGCAAGGTTGAAGGCGACTGCAGCGTGGCTGCCTGCTATCTGCTCCAGTGACCGCAAGGTCTCGACTGCGGATAGGTCGAGCCCCTCAAGGCTTCCTGCGGCTGCGGCGAGCTTGAACGCCAGATCGCTGGCCTCGCTGGCAAGGCGTTCCGATTCGGCCTGTGCGCTTTCGAGTGCGGTCGTTTGTTCGCGTTCCTCGCGAGTGACGCCGTCAAAGCGGCTGACAGCACCACGGACGTCGTCCGCGCGCAGGCGGACCTGGGTGCGCGCGTAGTGTCGGTAGATCCCCAAAAACGTTGCGGTCGCTCGGTGCGCAGCCTCGGTGCGGCGCAGATCCTCCACGTCGGCGTCGAGGAATCCGAAGCCGTTGGCGAGCGGTTCGATCCGACTGTCGTCGAGAGGTGGAAGGGCATCAGTGAGGACGGCAGACAGCTTCTTGTTGTCGAGCTTGTCAGCGAGCTTCGGCTTGCGGAGCTGCCGGAGGAGGTGCAGCAGGTTGTCGAACCGTTCTGATCCCATCCCGAAAAGCATCGATGCGACGTTCGCGCGGTGGCTGCCAGCCTTGGTGGTGAAGCGTCCGGCCGGCCCGATCGCGCCGACGAACGAGTCCTGGCTGCGGCACACCTCCCCGGGGTTCAGGTCGAGTTCGACATCGATGCGTTGTGGGGTGACGGCAAACCAGGTGTTCACCTTCTTCTCCGCTCGTGTGGCTTGCACGCCGACGATGACGGTGAAGTACTCGTGGGCGCCGGCGTCGTCGATGCGGCCGAACTCAAGCCACAGGTAGCCGATGGCCGCGGCGCGGTCCTTGTGGAAACCGATCATGTTCCACCACATCGACTTGTTCGCCGTGTCGAACGGGTCGAGCTTCTTCGGGGAGATGTCGCCGTCGAGGACGAATGGGAAGAGCAGCTCGAGGACCTTGGACTTTCCGGCCTCGTTGCGGCCGCGGAGCAAGAGGCGCCCGTCTGCGAACCAGAACTGTTGGTCGTCGTACTCCCAAACATTGAGCACCCCAGCCCGCAACGGAATGAACCGTGACCTGGTCGGCGTCGGCAAATGTGCGGTACGCCTGATGGCGATGTCCTCAACCGCCGGGAAGGTGGTCTCGAATAGGGTCATGCTGTCTCCTCATCAAAGGTGAAGGCCATGGGTGCAGCGTCGGGTGTGGCCGCTGTGATGGCGAATCGACCGGCAGCTGGCAGGGCGACGACGTCCTCGCCGTCGCGTCGTGCGAGCCGCATTGCGATCAGGGCATCGACTGCTTCGTCAGTGATCCGTTCGATGCCATCGGCGTCGTCAGCGCCTACCGTCCAACCGGTGCCAAATGTGGTTCCGAGCTCACCGACGAAGGAGTTGAGCTCGTCGATGGGCCAACGCGCTTCGTTGGTACCGTCGCGCCGCCCACGCGAGGCATCGACGATCGCGAGGGCAGCAGCGCGTGACACGCTGATCGTTGGGAATCGTTGGTCAGTCATCGTGGCGTCGGTGTCGACGGCGATCCACCCTTCAGCTCTGGTTTCGAGAGTGAGTCCGAACTGTTCGTCGAGAACTCGGCGGAGACGCGCCTCCTGACCCGTGATGTACTCGATTTCATCGTCGCTGAGATCAGAGCGGTACAGCACGGGCTCACTGGCCAGCGAGCGCGTGACCCGATGCCGACGCTGGCGCATCTGACCATCGTTGGTGTTGGTGTACAGGTTCTCGACGACAGCCGACTCGGCGTCCGTGGCCAACGATGGCGGTTTGGACGTCGCCAGCAGACGCGTTAGGTGGGCTCGCTGTACTCGGTACAGCGCGTCGCCGGTGCCGCTCGTCGCGAACGCTTCCTCGTTGCCATCGGCGAGCTCCAGCACGCCGAGATCGACGGATGCTTGAACGGCATGCACGAAGGCCCGGCGATGCGACGCCTGGTTCCTGTCGAACATGAGCCCCTCGATGTCGCCGGCACGAGTGCGGACTTCCTCGAACAGCACCGTCAGGGTCGTGCGGGCACCGGCGGCTTCGAGACTGGCGAGCACCAAGAACAACAGCGCGTACCTGTGCGGATCGAACGGCTTGCCGCCACGGCTCGCCAACCCCCGAGGGACATGCCCGGCACCGGGCAGGCACAGTGCTCGCACTGGTCCGTGGTCCTCGGCGAACACTTGCCAGCCGAATTGGTCGCGGAACAGGTCAGCGAGCTCACGGCGATAGCGACGGGCCTTGGTTGCGGTGTCGCCGGTGAGGAATCCGCCAGCGAGGAGACCGCGCGCCGCTTCACGCAGATCATCGGCGCTCATGAGACTGCCGCCCTCCGGACGGCACGGATCATTTCGGTGTCGATCTCGACGATGTCGTCGGGTCCGTTGAACGTGCCATGTGGTGTGCGGATTAAAGTGGTCTGTGTGTCACCGGCGGCGGTGACCCTGATGGTCGCTCCCGGAAGCACAGCTGTGCGGACGCCGTTGACTGCATGTTCGGACAGAGCCGTGCCGAGAACGTCGAGGAACGCTGAGAACTCGTTGATGTCGAGCTCCCCCAAGTCCGACAGTCGGGTCGGGGTTCGCTGTGCGAGGCGTTGTCGGGCTGCTGTGGCCTGGGCGGCTGCGTCGCGGACTCGCTCGCGCGCGAGCTCCTTGACGGCGCTGTAGTCGGCGCGTCGACCTGGCCGGCCCGGGCTGCCCCGTCGTGTTGAAGTTCGAACACGTGGCGGCAGCTCCGCTTGCCCTGCATCCCAGAAGGATCGGCGTCGATCTACTGACTCGTCGCCAGCGAGATCGTTGAAGTGCCGGGCGCCCCACAGCCCAGTTGTCGCGTCCCACAACTCGTGTGCTGCCTCGGGGTCACGGCCGGCGAACCAGGACGCGAGCTGCATGAAGTCCGCTTCGCGACTGACGCGCCGGAGTCGCCGCTCATGGAGTCGCGAGATCGCGCCGAGGACCCGGTTGATGGCTGCGATCATCGCGACGCTCACGTAGTCAGCGGTTGCCGAACGTCCCGGCCTTGGGCAGAACCAGGCGACGGTGCCATCCCACAGCCCGGCGAGTCGAGCGACGGGTCCTTCGTCGAAGGTGCCATCGGGGCGCGGTGCGGCGTCGAACCCTGCCGCCCGGCGCAGAAGACGGCCCGCTTGGGGTTCGAGGGTCTCGATCGCGTCGACGATTCGCGGCGCCCAACGATTCAACTCGCGGTTGAACCGCTCGAGGTAGGTGAGCACGGCCGCTTTGTATGCGGCGAGGAGATCGCTGTCGGCAGCGAGTACGGCGACTTCTGCGTCGAGCTCGCGAAGATACGTCGCCGCCGAGTCGGCGAGCTCGGCAAAAATCGCGAACAGGTTCGTGAAGTCGGCCGACAACTTGCTGTCATCGTGATCGTCGGCGTCAGCTCGAATCGCCTCGAGGCGTTCGTGGATGCGTGGCAGCAGACCCGCGGACAGACGTCCCGCCGTCGCCATCCTTGTAGCGAGGACCTCGCGCACACCATTCTGGGCGGCGACACCGGCCGGGGTGAGTTGGTAGAGGAACGCGCCCTTGTAGAATTCGTTCAGCGTCTCCGCTTCCGATGCGTCGTATGTGCGGTGCAACGCATTCTTCTCGGCTAGGTAGTTGAGGGCTGCGGCCGCCGTGTCGCGGTCGATGTTCAACGCTGCAGCGATGTCAGCCGGTCGGAGTTGCAACCTGAACCGCTCGCGCGCGTCGACTGCCGCCTCCATCACGGCGACGTAGAGTTCGGCGTTCGGGGCCGTCACATATGCGAGTACGTCGAGCAACCCGCCGAACGGGACGGGATTCTCTTCGTCCCGTTCCGCTGTCTCACTGGTGTCGTCGGCACCGGTGACTGTGCGGGCGGAAGCAGTCCGCGCATTCGCGGTCAGAACGTCGGGCGCGTCAGGGTCGGTCGACATGTTCGATCCAGCCGTACGAAATCTGCACGGCTGCCTGCCCAGCATCCATGAGGGAACGGTACCAACAGGGTGTCACACGGAATGTCGGGGCACAGAGGGCCCGGTCGACGAATCGGTGGTTCGACCGGCTACGACGCTAGGTAGTGGTGCAGGGCGGCGCGGATCACTTCGCTGTTGGACGAATGATCGCGAGCGGCTCTGGCGCGCAGCGACTTCAGCAGCTCCCCGTGGAATCCGTAGGGCACTCGGCCAGGCAACAGCACGCGGGCGACGGGTTCGGCGTCGAAGCTCGCTGCGTCGAGGATCACCAGTTCGCCGCGACCCTCGTTGGCGTCGTGCACCATCGAGATCAGCCAACCGTCATCTTCCGCCGCCCCCGCGTGGCGCGGTACGAACACGTCCTCCATCGTGGCGCGCCCCGGCCCGTAGTCGTGCGTGCGCACCGCACCGCTCTGGCAGTCGTGACGCAACAGACCCGCGTGCTGCCAGTTGCCGAGCACGCGCACGCTGTAGCCATAGCGATGCTGGCGACCAACTAGCCGCTCGTCGACGCGCGGAAACTCTTGGCCAACGTCGTCGATCACTTCCTGGCGCACCAAACCGCCCGCCGGGTCGAGCGTCCGGCGCTCAAGAGTCGGGATGCCCTCGTTGGGGCCATTGCGATCAACGTCGAACACCCTCGGATGCTTGACCAGATCGATGACAATCCGCCCATCGGACAAGTCGAACGCATTGAGCGGATGAAACAT
>Ga0163144_10022915_pt1 | contig 12359 bp, 7 predicted proteins | sample OliLak19BULKMAT1_FD_123175 | JGI IMG/M metagenome (GOLD analysis project Ga0163144, IMG submission 123175) | Freshwater microbial mat bacterial communities from Lake Vanda, McMurdo Dry Valleys, Antarctica - Oligotrophic Lake LV.19.BULKMAT1 | ecosystem: Environmental > Aquatic > Freshwater > Lake... | reverse complement strand
TGATGACTAAAAAAAATCTTCAGCGTGCTGAGTTCATAAAAATGACCGGGGGACTGGCATTTTTAATGCTTAGTAATAAATGGTCTTTCGCTGAAAGCAGTCCATCGTCTGAACTTGTTTCTACAGCAGAAAAACGGCAGGAATACACCAAAGCCTTATTAAAGAAACTTGTGACCGATATCGGTCCGAGACCCAGTGGAAGTAAAGCCTATGCAAAGGCCGCAAAGATTGTCCTAAATGAAATGCAAGGTTCCCTTCCTGTAGCACACTATGATAAATACGAGTTTGATGACTGGGGACCAATAAATAGCTCCGATTTGATTGTGGGAGGGCAGCATATTGAGGCAATTCCTCAGAAGAGAGGTTTTGGAACTCCTGAAGCAGGTGTTACAGGAATATTTGTGAAAATTGGCAGCGGATATGCAATTACTGATGAGCAAAGCGGTCAGGTTCTGGCATATTTTTCAGTTAATGAATACGGGAGAGCAATAGCAGGATCTGGCTCTGGCAATCACGATAAATCAGTTCCTGTGTTCGGGCTTGGAAAACAGGATATTCTTCTGCTTGATCGTCTTGCAAAAAATAAACTTTCGGCTTGGATCAAATCAAATTACCATCCTGTTCATAAGGCTTCCGGAATCAATGTTATAGGCCGTAAGCCCGGAAAAAGTAAGAAGGAAATTCTGATTATTGCTCATCTGGATACAATTTTCAATACTCCCGGCGCCAATGATAATGCCGCATCTGTAATCGTCATGCTAATTCTTGCTCATGCAGCATCGGGCAGGGATAATAATCATACATTGACATTCATTGCTGCTGATTCAGAAGAATATGTGTACGAGGGAGCATATCACTATGCCAACGGTCGAATTGCGGGGAATACGATGAATGACATTCAGTATGTCCTGAACTTTGATTCATTGACTTATGGACCTAATTTGTGGATCAATTCAAAAGATCAGGGACTAAAAGATATGATCCGCGATATTCATAAAGACCTTAATATTCAATCAATACCGATTTATGGAGATAATGATGGTTTTGTAATGGACTCATTACCATTCAAACCCTCAGGTGCCAGAGCCTTACATGCAAATAGTAGAGGCTATGATGAAAAAACACTGCCTGTGTATCATCGTCCGGATGATACTGCGGATAAAGTGCCTTTGGATTGTGTGGAGATTGCATTTAAAGTGTTTGATGAGTTTATAAAAAGGGCAGATCGTACGTGATAACCTTAATTTTAATCATAATTACAAGGAATAAATAATAAAAACCAATATAATTTAATAAGAGAATACATGAAAATCGCCGTATTTATTACTTTACTTTTTACAGCCGGAATGGCTAATGCGCAAACTGGTTCGGGTTGGTACACCGAAGGGAAAGATTATGCGCCAACCCGAAGAATTAAAATCACGGTCACAAATCCTTTAAATGTACCCATTAAAGGTTGTCCGATTGTTGTACCCCGTACAAGTCTACCCATGCAAAATATCCCTGAGCGCTGGATTGGTATTGTTGATCCGAAGCTTCCATCTGATCCTGAACCTACCGTAGAGCAACTCAAAGCGAATAGTGGTTATGTCAGAAGAAAGGAAACTAACGGACATTATGTAGAACTTCAGGTAGATGACAAGAACAAAGATGGAATTTGGGATGAAATATTTTTCATGTCTGATCTGGGGGCCAAAGAATCCAGAGATTTCTACATCTATATCGACCATTATGAAAGAGGAATGTATGAGCATCAGGTTCATGCTTCCATAGCCAATTATGGTCGTCATGTAGTTCCTCTCTGGGAATCGAAAGATATGGGATGGAAACTCTGGTATCCTCATGAAGTTGATCTTCATGGCAAAAGAGCACCCATGTTGACAGCTTATTATGAATATTCTACCAATAAGTCGGGTTATTATATGCCATGGGAAATGGGAACCGATATCATGACGGTTGCCAGTACCTTCGGTGCCGGAGGCATGTGTATTTTTGAAAATCCTATGGATATGGAGAATCCGGCTCGAGCTTATCATTCTCCCTTCAAAAATAAAGGTCCGTTTGACGATAGCCGCTTTGCATTTGACCTGGTTTATAACGGTCCTCTTCGCAGTATGATTAAGGTTAGTACAACCAATTGGAATTCAGGAAAGGGTTTTTATGAACTGGATCAATATTATACCGCCTATGCGGGCAAAAGCTGGAGTACCGTTGAGACAAAATTCAGTGAGTTTAATGCACCGAACGCCGATGTGATGTTTGGTGCGGGTATTCGCAGGATTATGAATGAATATACCTCAGTAAATAAAAATGGAATCGCCATTTCAATGGGTAAAGATGTTGAGGCCAGAATACCGGACGAGGATATTGGTGATGAGGTATTAACCGTGCCATGGCAGGGAATTGGATTGGTTATAAAAGATAAATATAAGCCTCAATATCAGGCTATTAAGAATTATGGCGGCAACCATGTTTTTAAAATGCCGGTTACTAGCAATCTGAGTTATGAGTATATGATATTTGGCGCATGGAGTTTTGGTGAAGTAAATAATAATGAAAAGGATTTTGTAAAGTATGTGGAAGAGGAGGCATTGAAATACAATTATCCTCCTCAGATAGCAGTTAGTTTGCTAGAAATTAAGGCTAAGTAATATAATTTGGGTTACCCGGTCTGGATTTTAATGCCGTGCCGGTTTTCATTTTTTTCTATCATTCTTTAAAAGTATCTGGCATTACTCTTTTTCTGAACAATATTTTAATATGTTTTTAATCATCAGCCTATGAAAACACCATTTTATTTAAAGTTATCTTCTTTCATTCTGATTGTCTTAATCAGTTCAATTGAAAACCTTTCAGCAAAAATAAAGGTAGGAGTTGCCGAGACGATAATTACACCACCGAATCCAATCGGTGTCAGAATGGCTGTATACGACCGTGGCACAAATACTTCAACCGGTGTTCATGATGATTTATTTGCCCGAAGTCTGGTAGTAGAAGCAGCTGACGGGACAAGTTCTGCAATGATAACTGTTGCAGTAGTTAATATGTCTGAGCTGGTCATGGATCAGATCCGTTCCGGGGTAAATAAAGAGACCGGTATTCCATTTAAAAATGTGCTTGTCTCATCTACCCATACCCATTCAGGTCCAGTTATGAGCAACGATTACATTAAATTTTTCATAAGCAGGACTGTTCAAAGTGCTGTCAATGCTTGGAACGGCAGAGTTTATGGAAAGATTGGAGCAGGTTCAACAGAAGTCTTTGGAATGGCGATGAATGACAGGAGAATGGAGCATGGGGGTGTTCCTCCTGATCCTGAAGCAGCGGTTGTTAAAGTTGAGAATGCACAGGGTAAACTACTTGGGGTGTTTTTCAATTATGGCTGCCATCCTTCTGCTTTAGATCTTCATAATTTAAAATTTACAGAAGACTGGCCGTATTTTTCCATTAAAGGAATCAAAGAGAAATTACCAAAGGGTATTATTGTAGGCTATTTTCAATCAGCTCAGGGGGATGCAAAGGTTGGTTATCAAGCTGAACTTTCGGCAGTTGGCGCTTTTATGCAGGGAATAAGAAGTTTTGAATTTGCCGAAAAGAAAGGCCTTGTCCTTTCAGAGGCGGTTTTAAAGGTATTGCCTGAGATTAAAACTTCTGCAGACCTAGATGTAAAGGTTAGTTATGATAAATTTCAAATCCCAGTGAGGACAAGCTTTCCATATACTCATGAAGAAGCCCTACGCTGGCAGGAACAGGCAAAGAAGACTTTGGATGAAAAGGAAAAATTGGTCATTTATTATCCCAGAGACCTAGAAGGTGTTGAACGACTGAAGGAAGCTGCCCGTGAATTGGTTGCAAAAGGTAGTATTGGGAAAACTATCGGGCCAAGAACACTAGATAAATATAAAGTAGACTATTGGCTGGCCACACAAGCGGTTACCCAATCCAAACGGATAGAAGAACTACCGGCTAATCCTGCACCATATTTGATGCCAATGCAGGCAATTCGTATTGGTACAACGGTTTTTGTAACCTTCCCAGCTGAAGTATTTACTGAAATCGGGTTAAGTGTTAAACAAAAATCGCCTTATGCCAATACTTTTATTTTGGGAGTAGCAGGTGGATTTAATGGTTATATCGCTACTGCTGCCGAGTATATAGAAGGTGGCTATGCCGTAAACGGTAGTCCCTACGCACCTCAGGCAGAGCAGGCAATTATTGATGCTTCGATGGAATTAATAAACAGGGTAAAGTAATTGAGATGTGAGATATGAGATATGAGATGTGAGATGTGAGATATGAGATATGAGATGTGAGATATGAGATTGGAGATTTGTGATGGGAGAATGGGGTATCTAGTTAATTATTGCTGATACCTCAGAACTGATTTCTAATACCTTTTAATATCATTTTATAATAACATTTAGCTATAAAAAAATTAATTCCAAGATTATGAGAATTAAAGCAGTACTTCCTTTCTTGTCATTCTTCATTTTTTTGAGTAACATAAATGCACAAATATCAGGAAGCAGAGTGCCTTATGTCATTTATGATAATTTCGATACCGGTGAAATGTTCACTTGGGAACCTTATCCCTATCAGCAGGATACAGGTTATGATCCCTTATTTGGCACGAAGAAGGAGCCTGCATACGGAGGAAAAGGGAGTTCACTTTCCCGCATAACGAAGCCAAATGATGCCAATGATCTGAGTCAGGGTTTCACAAAACGCATTGATATGTATTCTTTGAATACTACACGACTCAAGTTTGCATACTATTTTATGAGTGACAGAAAGCCTGAGAAGCTGGATGTTTCACTCGGCACCTTCGATGGGAGATTATTTACCCATACAATTTTATCGCCTAAGGCAAATACTTGGGTGGAGGTGGATATTCCGGTAGAATCTTTCAATCTTAATGGAAAATCATTGAATGAGGGGGCTCATTTGCAGGTTGTAGTATTAAAAGCTTTTTACCCGCTTGTTAATCACTTGCCGAGTTACAGCATACTGATAGACGAGTTTAAACTTAACGGTCAAAGATCACGGCAGTTTATTGCTCAATCTCCAAAGTCAACGTGGTTCGAGCAGTTTGGACATTCAATATTAAATAGGCATTATTCAAATGGAGAAACTATCGCTTTGACTATCTCGCCAGAGGAGGGCAAATCATTAAATGAGGTGAATGTTGAACTTATCAGTCCGGATAATAAAATTGTAATGAGCAATATCAAATTTTATGATGATGGGAGCAATGGTGATTTGAAGGCTTCAGACGGTTTCTGGTCAAATAAAGCAGTTTATACAATTAAGCCAACAGATCCACGTGGACAATGGAAGATCAGGACTAATTCAGGAAGTGGAATTGAACAATTTTCCTGGGATCTTGGCTTCATCGTTCCGGTTTCAGATCTGGCACCAGGAGTTCATCCAAGAGTATTTCATTCAGAGGCTAAACTAGATGCACGTATGTCAGGACCTGAGCCCGAACCTGCGAAAAGACTTTTGAACAATTTAATTCAAAGTTATAAACCATCAATAATTGATATAAATCAACTTCCTGAGCAGAATATGGTGGCACCTGAATCTGTAACTGGCGGACCATACGCAAGTGCCGGTATGGGGGGATGGTACAATACCCAGAATGCTCTGGCAAGAGTCATAAGCAATGAGGCATGGCACTATGCACTTACAAAAAATAAGGATGCCGCTGCAAGAGCAAAGGCAGCACTTTTAAAGCTAAGTCTCTTGCCTTCATGGAATCACCCCTGGATGGAAGCCAATGGGAATCACACGTATTATCCTGGGGCTCCTGCAGCAATTGCTGCGGGTATAGGTTATGATCTTTTATACCAGATACTCAGTGTTGATGAGCGAATTATTGTCCGCAATGGGATTATGGAAAAATCAATCAAACCATTTTATCGTGATATGGTAGAATTGAATCGAATGCCTTCAAGCAATTCCAATCATATCGGAGTGATTCTTTCAGGTGTTGGTATTGCTGCGGTGGCTATCGCAAATGATGACCCTAATTTACCAGGATTTGAGCCGTATTTGTCTGGAATTTTAGCTAAATCTAAACAGTTTATAGACCGTACCATGTTGCCGGAAGGGAGCTATAGTGAGCCCTATACTTATCAGGAGATGGGCTACCGTGAATTGGTTGAATTTCTTTATTCTTTAGAGAAAAATTTTGGAATTGATTATACATCTACAACCAATTTGAAAGAATTCTATCAATATCCAATTTATGTAACACAGGCAAAGGATGGAGCATACCAAGATCTGGGGGATGTTTCCCATACCTATAATTTTACGCAGCAGCCAATGCAATGGCTAGTTTATAAGATGAAAGATCCTTTTATGTACAAGTATGTAAAACCGTCATGGGATTCAGGTAAGACTAGGGGCGGGATTATTCCCTATTTATGGTACACAGAAGGGATTACTCCAATTGGCAGGGAAACACTTCCCCTGTCTAAACATTTTGAAGGAAAGGGGCATATGGTTACCAGAACTTCTTGGGAGGATACAGGTAGTGTTATGATATTTAAAGCAGGGTCCAATGGGAATCATTACCATGCTGATCAGGGTACTATTCTGTTAACACATAATGGTGAAGAGCTATTGAGTGATGCTGGGCATAGTAGCGATTATTATGGGAATTTGTATTTCCCGGGTTATTATACTCAGGCGATTGGGCATAATGTAATGCTGGTAGATATGAATGCAGAAAGTCAGGCAGTTGGCGATTTTGAAAACGGAATTGCTTCTCTCAGAACACATCCTAAAATTACTCATTCTTTTGCCGGTAATAATGCTATGGCTGTTGTTGGTGATCTCAGCAGTGTTTACAAAAATAAAGTATCAAATTATACCCGAACATTATTAAGCTCAAAGAATGGACCTGTATTTCTTTTTGATCAGGTAAAAAGTCCTGAAGCACATTCATATAACTGGCTTTTTCATGCTGAACACACGAATGGAAAAAGCTCAATTTCTTATGCGGATAATCGGATGAGCATAAACCGCCCTGCGGCGCGTTTAACAATGGATGTACTTTCTCCCCAACCATTAACGGGTCGGATCAGAAATTCTGACCGGGATGAGAGTTTTATTGCCATTTCATCGGATAAGCTAAAAGATGCTGATTTTCTCGCAGTTATGGTGCCGGAAGGTAAACCTGAAAATGGTGAATATGCATCGAGACCTAAACCAAAACGTATCGATTCAAATGCTTGGATCGGAGCTATTCTAAAGGAAGCTAAGGCTGATTACTATGGATTTTTCAGGGTAAATGAAAGTTCAGAATCCGGCATTGAAGGCTTTAAAACTGATGGATCCAGATTTACTGCAGTGATTTCTGAAAATCAACTAAAAGAAGCATATTTTGAAGGGAAGACTTTTGAAGGCTATGGTTCCGTTTTGAAATTTAGTGCCCCTGTTTCTGCTTCTATTATATTTTCTTCTTCGGAAACTGTCCTTGAACTAAAGTCGGATAGTACATGTCAACTTATTCTGACAAGAGCAGTTAAACCAATTTCTATTGATCAGAATGGCCTGAACATAAAGAACTGGAAATATGATCAGAAGGCAAAAACTCTGACTCTTGTAATACCGGAGGGTCAATCTACAATTTCTATAAAATAGGGAATTAACCTTGCCAAAGAAAAGATATTTTAAATTAATTCATTGAATATGAAGTACATAGTATTATTTATCGTATTTATAATTGGATTAAGTTCTGTTTCATTTGCCCAAAAAGGTACCCTGAATTGGGTACAGGAAAGCAGGGAATCAGCCTGGCAGGCACGTGATTCTCAGGGGGAGTTTGTCTTTAAAGGTAATATGTGGATACTTGGCGGATGGTTTACCCCACAACTGCCTAATCCGCGGGATGTCTGGAAGTCGCCTGATGGAAAAAACTGGACCCTTGTAACTGAAATTGCACCCTGGCAGCATAGTGATCTCTCTGCAGCAATGGTTTTTAAGGACAGGATGTGGATGATGGGTGGGCGTAAATTACCCGGTACCAATACTAGTAATCAGGTGTGGTCATCAAAAGACGGTGCTGATTGGGTTCTGGAAACCCCAAATGCCGGATGGAGCCCAAGATTGGCACCCGGTTTTGTGGTTTTTAAAGATCGAATGTGGATACTTGGAGGAACCAATGACTTTTATAAGAACAATGACACAACTCTTTTCAACGATGTTTGGTCCTCTGCGGATGGTAAAGAGTGGAGGCTTGAACTTGCTGAGGCACCCTGGTCAAAAAGGACTCATGGACAGGCTCTTGTATTCGACGGAAAGATCTGGATCATTGGTGGCGGGATTCGGGCTGCTAAACCTGACTCATTGAATGATGTTTGGTGTTCTGAAGATGGGGTAAACTGGACACAAATTACTTCCTCAGCTCCTTGGGCTCCCCGTATTTGGTTTTCCTCCCTGGTTTACAGAGACAGGATGTGGGTGCTTGGCGGTTGGGCAGAATCTGGCAATAAGGGCGATGTATGGTATTCAAAAGACGGAAAAACCTGGACAGAGCTAAAATCAGATTTGAAATGGAGTAACAGACATGAACACGCAGCATTTGTTTTTAAAGATAAAATTTGGGTTGCAGGTGGCGCTGCAGAACCAAACTATTTGCTGGATAGCGAAGTATGGAGTTTAAAAGTGCCTAAAAAATGGATGGATTAAAATAGACAAATACTTATATGAAAAAAATATCCGCTCTACTATTTTTTACCTTGGTCTTCTTGCTGCCGATAGCATACTCTTTTGAAAAGCCTGCAGTATACAAGGTCAGGAAGTTGAAAGGAACATTAAAAGTTGATGCGAACTGGGATAAAGCACAATGGAAGAAAGTGAAGGAGATTCCAATTATAAAGTTTATGGGTAAAATTCCTGCATTTCAACCGATTGTAAGTGCAAAAATGATGTATGATCATGAAAACCTTTATTTGATTTATAAAGTTGAAGATCGTTATGTCAGAATTCAGAATACCAAGTTTAACAGCTCTGTTTCAACAGATGCATGTGTTGAATTCTTTTTCTCTCCCGACGAGGACTGGCCATTGAGATATTTCAACGTTGAGATCAATGCCGGCGGAACAGGATTGATGGCCTACCATATGGATGGCAAAAGAAACAATGTAAAGGAGGAAGATTTTAATGTGGTGGAACTTGCACATACACTGCCTAAGAAACTGGATCAGGAAATTTCTGAACCAGTAACCTGGTTTCTCGAGTTTAAGATGCCACTTTCTTTGCTCGGTAAATCAGGAAATTTTACTCAACCGCAAAGGGGAGTTAAATGGAAAGCTAATTTTTATAAAACATCAAGTAGGAGCACTAATCCGCATTATATCACCTGGTCAGTTGTTCAGAATCCTGTACCAAAGTTTCATCTTCCGCAATATTTTGGTACTTTGATATTCAAATGATTGTGTGTAGCGGGTTGCAGCATTTTTACAACAGCGAATTCAAAATTTATTAAAGAAATATTCAATGTATAAATCCAGACGCGAATTCATCAAAAAGAATTCAATTACCTTATTAGGAACTACAGTATTATCTGCAACATCAGGTAGCCTGCTTGCCTCTACGGCAGAATATTTGATGCCTCAGACTAAAGATCTTATGTTTTTTGATGCTTTCGCCCGCATTGGTCCGAGAAGGTACAAACATCCGGGTGAAAAATGGCAACTGGAAGACCTGATAAAGGAATTGGATCATTGTTCCATTTCAGGGGCACTGGTTGCATCTACCTTATCACTCAGTTACGACGCAATGTATTCCAATCTGGAGTTAAGCAATAATCTTAAGCCTTACCCGAATTTATTTGGGATATGGAATGTGCTACCTCATCATACTAATGAATGCCTGCCCCCGGCTCAATTAAAGCTTAAGATGGCTGAGCATAATGTGCGGGCAGTTACGATTCACCCTATATCAAATGGCTGGGATTGGAGTGCACAATCAAGTCAGGAGCTAATGAAATATCTGAATGATAATAAGGTGTTTACCATTACTGCGGTATCGGAAATTGGTGGCTGGAGGGAACTGAATGAGTTCCTTACACGTTACAAATCAATTCCTCTGCTTGTTTCTGGTATTAGCTGGGGGGAGCAGCGTTATGCAATCGGACTTTTGAAAGATCATCCTAATTTGCATATCAGTTTTGATCGCATGCAAATAAATGAAGGATTAGAGTTTTTGTACAAGAAAGGCCATATTAATCAGTTGATATTTGCTACGGATGCACCTACCATGTCGGCTGGTGCGCATCGTACCTATATCGACTACGCAGACATACCTGACGAAGCGAAAGCTAAAATTGCAGGAGGAAATCTGATTCGTCTTTTGGGTGGCCAGCGCCCACCAAAAGTTCGTACAAACAAATCTGAGGATATTTTAATGACCTCGGTACGAAATGGAAAACCTATTCCTGTTCCAGTCATAGATATGCATATGCACATGCTTCACGAAGGTATAAACGGGGCTGGAGGTACAGGATATCATATGGAAAATGGTGGTCCGAAAGGAATTTTTAAAATGATGGAGCGACTGGGATGTGTAGGAGGTGGCTTTATGAGTTGGAACGGGGTTGTAAGCAATGACTCTGTGCAAGGAAATAAGCTTGTAAAAGAAGCACTTGATGCATCTCCGCAAGGTTTCTGGGGACTTGTAACCTTCAGTCCGACTCATTATACCCAAGAACAATTGGCTGAAATGATCCCTCAGGTTTATTCAGATAAGCGTATTATCGGAATGAAACCCTATCATTTCTACGGCATGGAATATTTTAACCCTGCCTATGATATTTGGTGGGAATATGGCAATAAGCACGGACTATATGCCCTGATCCATCCTTCAAGGTCCGACTTATTGGAAGTCGATAAATTGGCTGAAAAGTATAAGAATGTACGCTGGGTTATTGCACATGCCGGGGGAAGCTATAAAATGGCAGATATGGCAATCGCCGTGATGAAGAAGCACAAAAACGTTTTTGCTGAAATTACCTTGACTCCCGTTCCATTAGGTGTAATTGAGTATATGGTTGATGCTTTAGGGGACGACAGGATCCTTTACGGCTCAGACCTTCCTATGCGAGACCCGCGTCAGCAGCTGGGCTGGTTGGTATTTTCAAATCTTCCATTGGCAAGCAAGAAAAAGATTCTGGGTGAAAATGCATACAGTGTTATTGAACCATGCATTAAAAATATGCCTGAATACAATGTTCCGGTGGTTTTTAGGAAGTAATTAAAATAATTTGCGTTCGATATTAATGATGGATAGATTTATATTAAATTACTGTCTAAAGTTCTTAAACCCGATTGTAGCGGATACCGGCCAGTGTCTAAGGCCTGTGTTGTATGAGCGAAAAGCGGGATTGCCGTTAAAAAGGACACAGCAGCAGATTTCCAAACCATAAAAACCTTAACACCACTACAACGAATCATATTAAACTCTATAATTAAAAACTTTTACAAACCTGATGATTGGAATCCAGATTAGAATTTTTATGCTGACCCCAGAAGGGTCAAATGTTTATAGAATTACGTAACACGAAAATCCCGCCCGCTTTAGGCGGGCGCATGTATTTAAAATTATCATATTCGACCACCTTTGGGGTCGGAAAACCGGCTTTTGGTGTTTCTATAAACATAGAACCGCCTACGGGGTCGAGGAACAAAAAATTAAACCAGACACTATTGAATAATGAATAGATTAATGAATAGACTTTTCGTAGCCAGTATGCTCTTTTCAACACCCGTATTGGCCGGATGGCAGGCAGGTGTAGCTAAAGCAGATATTACACCAACCGAATCGGTTCCTTTGGCAGGGTATGGTGGCAAAACCCGTATGTCACAGAATATTGTACATCCAATTTGGTTGAAAGCAATTGCTTTACGAGATGAACAGGGAGAGATTTCTGTATTAGTAACGGCAGATCTGGTGGGATTGAGCGAAAAGATGGTGGCAAAGATTACCGAAAGTGCGCTGGATAAATATAAGATTAAACGGGATCGACTGATCCTAAATACCTCTCATAATCATTCCTGTCCGGTTACAGAAGATGTGCTTTGGCTTTATTATGAATTTACACCGGAAGAGGCCGCTGTAAAAGACCGTTATACAAGGATGGTGTATAAAAAATATGATGAGGTAATTGGAGATGCCCTAAAGAATATGACACCGGCAGAACTGTATTTTGAGCAGGGGCTTGCCGGTATTGCGGTTAATCGCCGTAGGTCGCGTGGGCCTGAAACACGTGGTTTTGGCGGACAAGTTGACCAAGATGTTCCGGTAATCACAATAAAGTCGGGAGGACAAATCAAAGCTCTTATTTTTGGTTA
>Ga0163144_10022914_pt1 | contig 12360 bp, 9 predicted proteins | sample OliLak19BULKMAT1_FD_123175 | JGI IMG/M metagenome (GOLD analysis project Ga0163144, IMG submission 123175) | Freshwater microbial mat bacterial communities from Lake Vanda, McMurdo Dry Valleys, Antarctica - Oligotrophic Lake LV.19.BULKMAT1 | ecosystem: Environmental > Aquatic > Freshwater > Lake... | reverse complement strand
CAACACGGGCAAAACGTCGAGCACCATCCAGCCCGGCTTGATGCCGGACTTCTTGAACGCTTCCATCAATTTCAGACGCTTGGCGTTTTTCTTGATCTTGATTTCGGAACCGGTCAGGTCATTGCGCAGCTTGTCGATTTCGACGTCGAGGTCCAGGCCTTCGAGCAGGTCCTTGATGCCTTCGGCACCCATCTTGGCGGTGTACTCGTCACCGTATTCCTTGCGCTTGGCGTCGTAGTCGTCTTCGGACATGATGCTGAATTTCTTCAGCGGGGTCATGCCGGGATCAGTGACAACATAAGCTTCAAAGTACAGCACGCGCTCGATGTCGCGCAGCGTCATGTCGAGCACCAGGCCCAGACGCGACGGCAGCGACTTGAGGAACCAGATGTGCGCGCACGGTGCAGCCAGGTCAATGTGACCCATACGCTCGCGGCGAACCTTGGTTTGCGTGACTTCAACGCCGCACTTTTCGCAGATCACACCGCGATGCTTGAGGCGCTTGTACTTGCCGCACAGGCATTCGTAGTCTTTGATGGGGCCGAAAATTTTGGCGCAGAAAAGACCGTCGCGCTCAGGCTTGAAGGTACGGTAGTTGATGGTTTCCGGTTTTTTGACTTCACCGAAAGACCACGAGCGGATCTTTTCGGGCGAAGCCATGCCGATTTTGATGGCATCAAAATGCTCATCGGGTGCAAATTGCTTGAACAGGTCGAGTAATGATTTCATGATTTAAATCCTTTTAATCAGTTGAGGACAGAGCAGATTGCTTTGCAATCCTGGTCTGTCCCGCAAGGCCACTGAACTTATGATTAAGAACGCTCAAGTTCCATGTCGATACCGAGCGAGCGGATCTCTTTGACCAGCACGTTGAACGACTCCGGCATACCTGCCGTGATCGCATGCTCGCCTTTGACAATACTCTCGTACACCTTGGTGCGGCCCACCACATCGTCTGACTTGACGGTCAGCATCTCCTGCAGCACATAGGATGCACCGTAGGCTTCGAGTGCCCAGACCTCCATCTCGCCAAAACGCTGGCCGCCGAACTGGGCTTTGCCGCCCAGCGGTTGCTGCGTGACCAGAGAGTAAGGGCCGGTTGAACGTGCATGCATCTTGTCGTCGACCAGGTGGTGCAACTTCAAAAAGTGCATGTAGCCGACGGTGGTGGTGCGCTCAAACGCATCACCGGTGCGGCCGTCATACAACTGGGCTTGCGTACGAGTCGCTGTCAAGCCTTTGGCTTTGGCCAGGTCTTCAGGGTAAGCCAGTTGCAGCATTTCCATGATTTCGGCTTCGGATGCGCCGTCAAACACGGGGGTGGCAAACGGTACGCCAGCAGACAGATTACCTGCCATCTCAAGCACCTGCACGTCCGACAGTCTGGACAGGTCCTCAGACCGGCCTGACTTGTTGTAGACGGTGTCGAGCAGCGCGCGCACTTCGGCCACTTTGGCTTCGGCTTGCAGCATGTCACCAATGCGCTGGCCCAGGCCTTTGGCAGCCCAGCCCAGGTGAACCTCAAGCACCTGACCGACGTTCATGCGCGATGGCACGCCCAGCGGGTTCAGTACGATGTCGCACGGTGTGCCGTCGGCCATGTGTGGCATGTCTTCGACCGGAACTATTTTTGACACCACGCCTTTGTTACCGTGACGGCCGGCCATTTTGTCGCCAGGCTGCAGATGACGTTTAACCGCCAGGTACACCTTGACCATTTTCAGCACGCCTGCTGGCAGCTCGTCGCCCTGGGTGAGCTTTTTGCGCTTTTCTTCAAACGACAAGTCAAAGCTGTGGCGCGTTTGCTCCATCGAGTTTTTGATGCTCTCAAGCTGGGCAGCCACTTCATCGTCAGCCGGACGCACGTCAAACCAATGGTACTTTTCAACACCGGCCAGATAGGCTTTGTCGATCTTGGTGCCTTTGGCCAGCTTTTGCGGGCCGCCGTTGGCAACCTTGCCGTTCAGCAACTTTTCAATCCGGTCAAACGCATCGGCTTCGACAATACGCAGCTGGTCATTCAAGTCCAGGCGGTAACGCTTGAGTTCGTCGTCAATGATCTGCTGGGCACGCTTGTCGCGCACAATGCCTTCACGGGTGAAGACTTGCACGTCAATCACGGTGCCGCGCGACCCCTGGCTCACGCGCAGCGAGGTGTCTTTCACATCGCTGGCTTTCTCACCAAAAATGGCGCGCAGCAGCTTTTCTTCAGGGGTCAACGTGGTCTCGCCTTTTGGCGTGACCTTGCCGACCAGTGTGTCACCGGGCTGGACTTCGGCACCGACATAAATAATGCCAGACTCGTCCAGACGGTTGAGCTGGTGCTCAGACAGGTTCGGGATATCACGGGTTATTTCTTCGCTACCCAGCTTGGTGTCACGCGCCATCACGACCAGCTCTTCGATGTGAATCGAGGTGTAGCGGTCTTCAGCCACCACACGCTCGCTGATCAGGATCGAATCTTCGAAGTTATAGCCGTTCCATGGCATGAAAGCGATCAGCATGTTCTGACCAATGGCTATTTCGCCCAGGTCTGTCGATGCGCCGTCGGCAATCACATCGCCCTTGTCCAGCTTGTCGCCCATCTTGACGATGGGGCGCTGGTGGATGTTGGTGTTCTGGTTGGAGCGCTGGTATTTGATGAGGTTGTAGATGTCTACGCCTACTTCACCTGCCAGAGCTTCAGCGTCATTCACACGCACCACAATACGGGTCGCGTCAACATAGTCAACAGTACCGCCGCGCGTTGCTGTCACAACCGTGCCTGAGTCAACCGCCGCAACACGCTCGATACCGGTACCGACCAGCGGCTTCTCAGGGCGAAGCACGGGAACAGCCTGGCGTGACATGTTGGCACCCATCAGTGCGCGGTTGGCATCGTCATGCTCCAGGAACGGAACAAGCGAGGCAGCAACAGAAACGATCTGTGCAGGTGACACGTCCATGTACTGGACACGCTCTGCACCGACCAGAATCGATTCACCGTTTTCGCGCGCGGACACCAGGTCGCCCGTCAGGGTACCTTCTTTGTCGAGTGCAGCATTTGCCTGGGCAATAACGTACTTGCCTTCTTCAATCGCCGACAGGTAGTCAATTTGCATGGTGACTTTGCTGTCAACCACACGGCGATACGGCGTTTCAATGAAACCGTACTCGTTCAAACGCGCGTACAGAGCCAGCGAGTTGATCAGGCCGATATTCGGGCCCTCGGGTGTTTCAATCGGGCAGACGCGACCGTAGTGGGTCACGTGTACGTCGCGTACTTCAAAGCCAGCGCGCTCGCGGGTCAAACCACCAGGGCCAAGAGCCGATACGCGGCGCTTGTGGGTGATCTCGGCCAACGGATTGGTCTGATCCATGAACTGCGACAACTGCGACGCACCGAAGAACTCTTTGAGTGCAGCGGAAATCGGCTTGCTGTTGATCAGGTCATGCGGCATCAAGGGCTCTTGCTCAGCCTGACCCAGACGTTCCTTGACGGCTTTTTCAATACGCGCCAAACCAGTGCGGTACTGGTTTTCGGCCAGCTCGCCGACACAACGCACACGGCGGTTGCCGAGGTGGTCAATATCATCGACTTCGCCATTGCCGTTACGCAGGTCCACCAGAATCTTGACGACAGCCAGAATGTCCTCGTTGGTCATGACCATGGGGCCAGTCGACGAGTCACGGCCTACACGGGCATTGAACTTCATGCGCCCAACGCGCGACAGGTCATACGTGTCCGGGTTGTAGAACAGGCGCTGGAACAACGCCTGAACAGCGTCTTCAGTCGGTGGCTCGCCTGGGCGCATCATGCGGTAGATGGCAACGCGGGCTGCGAATTCGTCGGCTGTTTCGTCTGAACGCAGGGTTTGCGAGATGTACGAACCCTGGTCGAGCTCGTTGGTATACAGCACTTGTAGTTCTTGAACGCCGGCAACACGCAACTTTTTCAGCAGCACGTCGGTCAGCTCGTCATTCGCCTTGGCAATGATTTCGCCTGTTTCAGCGTCCACAATGTTCTTGGCGACCACACGGCCCAGCAAGAAGTCTTCAGGCACGCTGATGCTGTTGGTGCCGCTGGTTTCCAGCTCGCGGGTGTGGCGCACGGTGATGCGCTTGTCCTTTGCCACCACAACCTTGCCCGACTTGTCGGTGATGTCAAAGCGGGCGACTTCGCCGCGCATGCGCTCAGCAACAAATTCCATTTGCGCGCCGCTGTCCATCAGGCGGAAGTGGTCGAACACAAAGAAATTCGCCAAAATGGACTCGTGGTTCAAGCCAATGGCCTTGAGCAAAATCGTCACCGGCATTTTGCGGCGGCGGTCAACGCGGAAGTACAGAATGTCTTTCGGGTCAAACTCGAAGTCGAGCCATGAGCCGCGGTAAGGAATGATGCGGGCCGAAAACAGCAACTTGCCGGAGCTGTGGGTTTTGCCCTTGTCGTGCTCAAAAAACACACCCGGCGAGCGGTGCAACTGCGACACGATCACTCGCTCTGTGCCGTTGATCACGAACGAGCCTTTGTCGGTCATCAGGGGCACCTCGCCCATGTAGACTTCCTGCTCCTTGACTTCCTTGACGACCTTTGACTGTGATGTCGAGGACTCACGGTCATAAATGATCAGCTGCACTTTGGCGCGAACGGCCGAGGCAAATGTCAAGCCGCGCGTCTGGCATTCGCGCACATCAAAAGCCGGCTTGGCCAGGTTGTATTCAAGAAATTTCATCTCGACAAAACCATTGTGCGAGACGATCGGGAAGGCATTGTCAAAGGCCGCTTGCAGGCCTTCCAAAGTACGTGCCTTGGGCGATTTGTCAGCTTGCAAAAACGCGGTGTACGCGTCTTTTTGCATTTGCAGCAAATAAGGAACAGCCAGCACGCTTTCGCGGCTGCCGAAGCTTTTGCGAATGCGTTTGCGTTCGGTAAAACTGTATGTTGAAGTTGGGGCCATGAGTTCTCCGCATTGATAGGTTTAGGGACCTAGATAACTGCTCTGGTGACTTTGTGCCCAAATGCACAATGCACTTGGGCGGGCTTGGTGGTTGGCCGCTACCAACCATGGCGGACGGTGACGCATTGCACGTCACCCGAACCAAGGTTCTTTCTGTCGTCGAAATTCAGAAAGTACTGAGAAGATGATTGTTTTATCAGCTTTTCAATACGCTCTTCACCCGAGGGGATAAAGACGAAAGGCTGGAAGTCCTTAAAAGGGCTTCCAGCCTTCTCAAACACAAGCGATTACTTGAGTTCGACTTTCGCGCCAGCGTCCTCGAGCTTTTTCTTGGCGGCTTCCGCGTCAGCCTTTGGAATGCCTTCCTTGACGTTCTTTGGAGCGCCGTCAACCAGATCTTTGGCTTCTTTCAGGCCCAAGCCCGTCAGTTCGCGAACTGCTTTAATAACTTGCACCTTCTGGGCACCAGCTTCGAGCAGCACGACGTTGAAATCGGTCTTCTCCTCAACGACTGCGGCAGCACCGCCGCCGCCAGCAGCAGGAGCGGCCATAGCGGCTGCGCTCACGCCAAATTTCTCTTCGATGGCTTTCACCAGTTCGTTGAGTTCCATGACCGTCATGCTGTCAAGCGAGGTCAAAAATGCGTCTTTATCGAATGCCATTTTAAAATTTCCTAAATATCAATTGGTTTAATTTACGCTGCTAAATTACGCTGCAACGGCTTCAGCTGGGGCTTCGCTTGGCGCGTCGGAAGACACGTCATTGCTGCCGCCGCCTTTTTTGGCCGCCAGCGCACCCAGCACAACGGCTGCACGCGAAATAGGCGACATTAAAAGGCCGCAAATCTGTGCCAGCAAAACTTCTTTCGAAGGAATGCTCGCCAGTTGCTTCACGCCGTTTACGTCCAGGGTTTTACCTGCAAACGCACCACCGCGAATCACCAGCTTGTCGTTGGTTTTTGCGAAGTCAGATACCACTTTCGCGGCAGCTACTGCATCAACAGAAAAGCCATAGATCAGCGGACCGGTCATCTGGTCGGACACAACTTCAAACGGGCTACCTGCCATGGCACGGCGAGCCAGAGTGTTTTTCAGAACACTCAGGGTCACGCCAAGGCCACGCGCCTGGCTGCGCAGTTTTGTCATGTCAGCAACCGTGATACCGCGGTACTCCGCCAGCACGAGCGTTTGAGCTTTAGCTGCGAGGCCTGTCACTTCATCAATGACGGCTTGCTTCTCACTGCGATTGAGACTCAAGGTCTACTCCTTAAAAATGTTGCCGATATGCATCTTCATGCGTACTGACAACTGCCACATTCAGCGACCAACTGTTTCAGGTTTAAAACCGTTCAAGCAGCGGGCACGCCATCTGCGTTGGTCGACCTCCTTTGAGATCAATTAAGCGGCAGGGTTTTAAAGCCTGCCCCACCAACGGTCCTGGATGACCTGCCATGACTTGTTGCAAAGCTTATTACGAAGCTTTTTACCAAATCCTGGCAGCCCACCACTCTGAACGACTCTTTCAAGCCGTTCAAATTTCTTTACTTCAAGCCGCGATGGTTTGTGTGTCGACGCGAACGCCCACACCCATCGTTGACGAAACCGCTACTTTGCGTAGATAAACGCCTTTGCTGGATGCGGGCTTGGCCTTGACCAATGCATCAATCAGCGCGGCAAGGTTGCCCTGCAACTTGTCGGTATCGAATGAACGTCGACCAATCGTGCCGTGCACAATACCAGCCTTGTCTACGCGGAACTGCACCTGGCCAGCTTTCGCGTTTTTCACGGCGGTAGCCACATCCGGTGTCACGGTACCAACCTTGGGGTTAGGCATCAGGCCGCGCGGGCCGAGAATTTGACCCAGCGTACCAACAATACGCATGGCATCTGGCGAGGCGATCACGACGTCAAAGTCCATCTTGCCGGCCTTGATGTCAGCGGCCAGGTCGTCCATGCCTACGATATCGGCGCCAGCGGCTTTCGCTTCTTCAGCCTTGGCGCCTTGGGCAAACACGGCAACGCGCTTGGTTTTACCGGTACCGTTAGGCAGGACGACAGCGCCGCGAACGACCTGGTCAGATTTTTTGGCATCAATACCGAGCTGCACCGCCACGTCGATGGATTCATCAAACTTGGCAACCGCGAACTCTTTGACCAGACCGAGGGCATCGCCCAGCGGGTACAACTTGTTGCTGTCGATTTTGTCACCGACAGTTTTTTGGCGCTTGGTTAACTTGCTCATACAACACCTTCCACAGTGACGCCCATGGAACGGGCCGAACCGGCAATTGTGCGAACCGCTGCGTCGAGGTCAGCAGCCGTCATGTCTTTCATTTTGTGCTTCGCGATTTCTTCAAGCTGTGCACGGCTGATCTTGCCAACCTTGACGGTGTGCGGCGTGGACGAACCCTTCTCAAGCTTGATGGCTTTTTTGATCAATGTCACGGCAGGCGCCGTTTTAATGATGAAGGTAAAGCTCTTGTCGGCAAACGCAGTGATCACCACCGGCAGCGGCAGACCAGGCTCAATACCCTGGGTCTGCGCATTGAATGCCTTGCAGAATTCCATGATGTTCAAGCCACGTTGGCCCAAAGCCGGGCCAATCGGTGGGGATGGGTTGGCCTTACCAGCTGGCACTTGCAGCTTGATGAAGCCGACGATTTTTTTCGCCATACTTTTCTCCTTGCGGGTCATAACGCCAGGCAACTGCAAAAACAGCGCCTGGCTTCCCGGGGGTTACACAACTCAAAAATGGTTTTTACAAACCATCCGCGCCGAGTTGCAAAGCGCGAAATTTCAATTTAGACAGTTGAGGACAGAGCTGGCTCGCTTCGCGTAGCTGCGGTCTGTCCCGTAAAAATTAAGCTTTCAGGTTTTTTCGATCTGACTGAATTCCAGCTCTACTGGCGTGGCACGACCGAAAATCGTGACCGACACGCGCACTTTGTTTTTGTCGTAGTTGACTTCTTCCACCGTGCCATTGAAATCAGTGAAGGGGCCGTCCTTGACGCGCACATACTCACCGGTTTCAAACTCGACCTTATGGCGCGGCTTGGCAGTACCTACCTGCATCTGGCTGACGATGGCCTGGACATCTTTCTCGGATATGGGAGAAGGACGGTTTTTGGCACCACCAACAAAGCCGGTGACTTTGTTGGTGTGTTTGACCAGATGCCAGCTTTCGTCGTCCATGGTCATTTCAACCAGTACATAGCCCGGGAAAAAACGCCGTTCGGTAGTTTTCTTCTGGCCATTTTTGATTTCAACCACTTCTTCAGTAGGCACCAGAAAACGGCCAAATTTGGACTGCATTCCGGCGCGATTGATACGCTCGGTAATGTTGCGCTCAACCGCTTTTTCCATCCCGGAGTAAGCATGAACCACATACCAGTTCATGCCCGCCGTTGGCGTCAATGACGTACCAACCACAAACTCATTGACCACCACTGTATTGAGATCGCCCATTATTTCTTCCATCCCAGCAACAGGTCGTACAACACCCATTCGATTGTTTTGTCAGTAAGCCATAAAAACAACGCCATCACCACAACAAAGGCAAACACGTAAGCGGTCATTTGCATGGCTTCTTTTCGGGCAGGCCAGACAACTTTTTTAACTTCACGGACCGAGTCCCGGCCAAAGGCCAAAAACTGCCTGCCCAGCTCAGACGACATGAACACAGCAACTGCCGCCACCAGGCAAGCCAGTAACGCGCCCCATTGCGCAAGCTGCCCCTGCTTGGCCAGCAGATAAAAGCTGACGAGCGACGCCAACAACAACGCGATGGCAAGACCAAGCTTGGCCTTGTCGGCGGTTGTACTGACAGTTTCAACTTGAGAAGTAGCCATGTTTGCCGAATATCCTGTTTAATCTGCGCGTGTCACTTTAGACACCTAAGCCCGATGAAAGCTTTTGACTCTCATCGGGCTTGTTTCTTAGCTTATCAACCACCCGCCACTTAGCACCTACAAAGGGCTGGTGGCAGGGGCAGTAGGAATCGAACCTACAACCTTCGGTTTTGGAGACCGACGCTCTGCCAATTGAGCTATACCCCTCCAGAACTCCTTTTCGCTTAAGCCAATATCTTGGCCACAACACCAGCACCAACGGTCTTGCCGCCTTCACGGATGGCAAAGCGCAGGCCTTCTTCCATCGCAATCGGGTTGATCAGCTTGACCGTGATCGACACGTTGTCGCCTGGCATCACCATCTCTTTGCCTTCTGGCAACTCGATCGCACCGGTCACGTCCGTTGTGCGGAAGTAGAACTGCGGGCGGTAGTTGTTGAAAAACGGCGTGTGGCGGCCACCTTCGTCTTTGGACAAGACATAGATCTCGCCAGTGAAGTGGGTGTGCGGCTTGATGGAGCCTGGCTTGCAGAGAACCTGACCGCGCTGGACATCTTCACGCTTGGTGCCGCGCAGCAAGATGCCGACGTTGTCGCCTGCCTGGCCCTGGTCGAGCAGCTTCCTGAACATCTCGACGCCGGTGCAGATGGTCTTTTGGGTATCTGCGATACCGACGATTTCAATCTCTTCGCCGACCTTGACCACACCGCGCTCGATACGGCCGGTCACGACGGTGCCGCGGCCGGAGATAGAGAACACGTCTTCGACAGGCATCAGGAAAGCACCATCGATGGCACGCTTGGGCATGGGGATGTAGTTGTCCAGCGCATCAGCCAGCTTCATGATGGCTTCTTCGCCCAATGGGCCTTTGTCGCCCTCCATGGCCAGCTTGGCTGAGCCGTGGATGATGGGGGTGGCGTCGCCCGGGAAATCGTATTTGTCCAGCAGTTCGCGAACTTCCATTTCGACCAGCTCGAGCAGTTCGGCATCGTCGACCATGTCGCATTTGTTCAAAAATACGATGATGTAAGGCACGCCTACCTGGCGGGCCAGCAGGATGTGCTCACGGGTCTGAGGCATAGGGCCGTCAGCTGCGGAGCAAACCAGAATAGCGCCGTCCATCTGGGCGGCGCCGGTGATCATGTTTTTAACGTAGTCGGCGTGGCCTGGGCAATCGACGTGGGCGTAGTGGCGGTTGGCCGTTTCGTACTCGACGTGGGCGGTGTTGATGGTGATGCCGCGGGCTTTTTCTTCCGGGGCTGCATCGATCTGGTCGTAGCCTTTGGCTTCGCCGCCAAACTTGGCTGCCAAAACGATGGTGATTGCTGCGGTCAAGGTGGTCTTGCCGTGATCAACGTGGCCAATCGTGCCGACGTTGACGTGCGGTTTGGTCCGCTCAAATTTGCCTTTTGCCATTTTCCAAACTCCAGAAAATTATAGTGAGTTAAACATCAAATAAAACTATAACAACACGCTCTTGCGTGTCGCGTCAAAAACTGGTGCCCATTCCGGGAATCGGACCCGGGACCTCTCCCTTACCAAGGGAGTGCTCTGCCACTGAGCCAAATGGGCTGAAATCTTCCTGCACCTCAGTGACCACAACCACTTTTGTGCGCTACACCGATATGGAGCGGGAGACGGGAATCGAACCCGCGTCATTAGCTTGGAAGGCTAGGGTTCTACCATTGAACTACTCCCGCGCAACTCCATAAACTCCCAACAAACTCATCCCGAAAAGCCCGGCATCTACTTCGCGCAGCTCTGCAAAATCACTTGAAATCAATATTGGTGGATGAGGCTGGATTCGAACCAGCGTACGCGTTAGCGAGCAGATTTACAGTCTGCCTCCTTTAGCCACTCGGACACCCATCCATTCAAGAGAACCACGGATTATGCCATGTTTTTATGACCTGTGGCCAGTCACCACACTGCATGGCCATAGTCGGAAGGCGCTTTCATCAACGCACGCGCAAGGCTGAAATGCCCGCAACCAATAAAAGGCGCAGGCGCGCGCATGGCCGACAGGGGTGAGGGGTGATTTGCCAGAAGAATTTTGTGCCGATTGGCATCAATCAGCTCGCGTTTGCCTTGTGCATGAGCGCCCCAGAGCATGAAAATAAGGGGGTGCTCACTTTTTGCCAAGTGACGAATCACCGCGTCCGTCAACTGCTCCCATCCGCGCCTGGCATGGCTGGCAGGCTGCCCCTCCTCGACCGTCAGGCAGGTGTTGAGGAGCAGTACGCCATTTTCAGCCCATCTGACCAGACTTCCGCCTGGAACCGGGAAGGGCGGCGGCGGCAAGCCCAGATCGCGCTGAATTTCTTTGAAGATATTTCGCAGCGACGGCGGCAGCGCCACACCAGGCGTTACGGAAAACGCCAACCCATCAGCCTGACCCAGACCATGGTACGGGTCCTGGCCCAAAATCACCACCCGCACCTGTTCAGGCGGCGTCAGTGCCAATGCGCGCAGTGGCTGCGGCGGGAAAATCACTGCTTTTTCAAGCAATCGCTGGTTCAGAAATGCCAGCAGGGCTGCGCCCGTGCTGCTTGCAAAAAAATCGTTGGTCAGGCCTTGCCAACCAGGCGCAACAGGCCACAAAGCCGGGTCAGCTGCCGTCAACCGATTTACTTCAGCAGGCCATAGCCCGTCCATCCCTGGTGCGCACCTAATGACCGAACAACTCACCCAGCGCAACGCCGGGGTCGTCGGCACGCATGAAGGCCTCGCCAACCAAAAACGCATGGACGTTGGCGTCCCGCATGCGTTTGACATCCCCAGGCGTTGAAATGCCGGACTCGGTGACCACAATCCGACGTTCAGGCCCTTCAGGCACCTGGCTCAATAAACCAAGCGTCGTGTCAAGCGACACATCAAATGTTTTCAGGTTGCGGTTGTTGATGCCAATGAGAGGCGTTTTCAGCTTTAAAGCACGTGCAAGCTCAATGCCATCATGTACCTCCACCAGCACCGCCATGTCGAGCGACATCGCCAGCGCTTCCATGTCCTTCATTTGCGCGTCGTCCAGCACCGCCGCAATCAGCAAAATACAGTCGGCACCCATCACGCGTGACTCGTAAATCTGGTACGCATCAATCATGAAGTCTTTGCGTAATGCGGGCAGGCTGCATGAGGCGCGTGCCTGCTTGAAGGAATCAATGCTACCCTGAAAAAATTGCTTGTCAGTAAGTACTGACAAGCACGCAGCGCCAAACTCGGCATAGCTTTGTGCAATATCAGCTGGTATGAAGTCAGATCTGAGCACGCCCCTGGATGGGCTGGCTTTTTTGACTTCAGCAATCACGGCGGGCTTGCCGGCAGCAATCTTGTTTTGCAAAGCCCCCACGAAGTCGCGTGTCAACACACGGGATTCCGCATCGGTGCGCATGACAGACAAGGGTTTTTGTTGCTTCAAGGCAGCGACTTCGTCCTGCTTGACGGTGATGATTTTTTCCAGAATATCGGGCATGAAAGTATTATCACCGCGCCACGCTCGCAGCCTTGCCTTCGCAGCGTCTGAATTGCCACCAGACGCAAGCCAGAAAATAACAAAACCAACCGATAAGTGGCAGCCCGT